>ENA-OQAB01000955-OQAB01000955.1-human-gut-metagenome-genome-assembly--contig:-NODE-955-length-14414-cov-3.761042_pt1 | contig 14414 bp, 19 predicted proteins | sample MGYA00242490_ERZ504517 | MGnify/ENA primary metagenome ERZ504517 (study PRJEB26092, sample SAMD00036298) | human gut metagenome | host: Homo sapiens | study: EMG produced TPA metagenomics assembly of...
GAGTAAAATGCTCGCATCTATCATTTCTAGCAAAAGAAGATGAAGTGAAATGCTTGCATTTTCTATTGATTATTATGGAATGATTTTTAGGGCAACACAATCCGTCGAATTATTTTGCGCTTACGAAGGAACTGACAGAGCTTGGGACGGGGCGAAGTCAGTTTGTTTGGGCGAGAGTACAGAGGGTGCAACCCTTTGTGCATGGGTACAGGGAATGCAATACCCCTGTGCAGGTTAAGGGCGGCAGCCATTGCCCAGTTAAGAGACGTTTCGTCACTTAGTACTGGGTATTTCCTGGCGATAAAGGCAGGATTTATGGCAGCTTCGCTGCAGTTTTCTGCGAGAACAGAAAGAAAGGAGACGACAAAGTGAAACTAACTAGACATAATGGAAGAACTGGAAAGAATGGTGTTTATAATCCTAAGCACAATGATAGACAGTTCCATATTGATAATAGTGATCATATTAATCTGGAAAGAGCTAAAAGAAATGTATATTGGGATTGTTACAATGGTATCAGATCTGCTTCAGTAACAGGACAAGAGGATGAGATTGTCGATTCCTTTGAAGAAGTAGAACAACTTTTTTATAAGATCCACTATCAAGACTATGTGGAAGGACAGAATGCAAGAAATTTAAAAAATCATCATCCTGAAAGAAATAGAACAACAGATGATATTAGGACTCATAAGAAAACTTGTCCGGAAGAAACCATTTATCAGATTGGAACAAAAGATGATTATGTTGATCCGGATGTGTTGTTGACTATCGTAACAGAATTTATTACAGAACTTAGTGATCGTTTTGGAGAACATTTTCATTTATTGAACTGGTCTTTGCATTTGGATGAATCCACTCCACACATTCATGAACGTCATGTTTTTGATTGTCGGAATGTTTATGGAGAAATATTTCCCCAACAGGAAAAAGCACTTGAAACATTAGGTTTTGAATTGCCAAATCCAGAAAAGAAGGCTGGTAGATATAACAATAGGAAAATGGTTTTTGACGCTACCTGTAGAATACTTCTTTTTGATATTTGTAAAAAGCACGGATTAGAGTTAGAAGAAGAACCAAGTTATGGTGGAAGGGAATATCTTGAAAAGCAAGATTATATTCGAATGAAGCAGAAAAAAGATATTGCATCTTTGGAAGAATCTATTCAGAGTCAAATAGAAGTGGTTAATCAGAAAAAATATGAGATCTTTGAACAAGAGGTTCAGTACAAAGAAAACAGCATAAAGATTATTGATCAAGAGAAAAAGCTTAAAGCACAGTCAGAAGAATTTTTTGATAATGCGGAGCGAATTCTTCAGCAAGACGAAACATTGAAACAGCTTGAATTTAAAATTGAAGATGTAGAAAAACTGATAGATGATGTTACGGATGAGGTTTATGAAAAAGCGGTGGAAATAATTGCAGATGAAATTGAGATTGCGACTAGGAAAGAGGATATTAAATTAGTGGAGGATAGTAAGAAATGGGTTTTAAGTCCAGAGAGAAAGGCATCTAAAAGGGAAAAACAGTATGCTCTTGATCGTTTAGATGGAGTAGTTAAAAAGATTGAGTATGCAATTACGAAGACGATTTCAAAAATGAAAAACAGATTATTGAAACCGGAAAACAAAAATATCATGGTTCAAGAAATAAAAAAAGAGGTAAAACCATCTATATTAAAAAAATTATCTGAGAAGAAAGCAAGTATAACAAGAAATGGAGAAACTGGAAAATTGAATAAAGAATCCTCATTAGATAATGAGCGATAAGAGCATTTTGGGAATTCCGTTGGAATAAACAGAGTGCTCTTTTTTGATTGGAGGGATTATGGGATTATTTGATGAAGTGAAAGAAAATGTGACAGTTCGGCAGGCGGCTGAATTTTATGGATTTAAGATAACAAAATCAGGGCTAATTAGTTGCATTTTTCATAATGACAAAACACCAAGTATGAAAGTAGATAGAAGATATTATTGTTTTGGTTGTGGAGTGACTGGTGATGTGATAGATTTCACAGCACAGCTTTTTGGACTTTCCTTAAAAGAGGCTGCATTAAAATTAGCAGATGATTTCGGAATTCAAATATCTAGAGTAGACAGAAGAAAAATAAAAAAGCAAAGGAAGATTTTGAAGAGCAAACAAGAAAAGGATTTAGTGAAATCAGAAGAACAAGAGTACATAGAATGTGTTCGTGCGATGCTGGATTACCGTATATTGTTGCGAAAATGGAAAAAAGAATTTGCACCTAAATCGCCGGAAGAGGAGTGGGATGAAAAATTTGTAGAGACGTTGAAATATCTGACCATTGTTGAATATTACTTAGACCTTTTATTATTCGGAGAAGAGGAAGAAAAAGCGCAAGTTGTTGAAATGATTAAGAAGGAGGTTGAAAAGATTGATAGAAGATGCAGAAAAAATGGATGAAAATAAAAAGAAGGATACTTTGAAACGGATGGGTGAGATGGCAGATCTAAATGCAATCAGACAAATTAAGGAATGTTTACTGAAAAATGAAAAGGGAGATATCAAAGGAACGGTTCAAAATTATATGATGATTTTTCGAGATGATCCATTGATTAAAGGTTGTCTTCGATATAATCGGTTGTCTGAAAGAGTCGATATATCGAGGAAACTTTGGTGGGATGAAGATTGGGAGATTCTGACCGACAATGCGATTGATCAGTTTTATCTATATTTTGAAGTGTACTATGGATTAGGAAATGAAAAAAATTTGTATAAAGCATTGCAAATTGAAGCTGCAAACAGAGCGTATCACCCGATTTGCGAATACCTAGAAACATTAAAATGGGATGGGGAAGAACGAATCCGATATGTGCTGAAAAAATATATGGGGGCAGATGATTCAGACTATGTATATGAAGTATTAAAGCACTTTATGATGGAGGCTTTATTGCGAGTGTTTTATCCGGGAATAAAAGCGGATGAAATGCTTTGTCTTGTGGGACAACAAGGCGCAGGAAAATCCACGTTCTTTCGTTTTTTATCCTTGAAAGATAATTGGTTTTCGGATGATTTAAGAGATTTGGGTGATAAGAAGGTATTTGAATCAATTAGAGGACATTGGATCATAGAAATGTCTGAAATGATTGCTGCTATCAGTGCAAAAAGTAACGAAGAAATAAAATCATTTTTGAGCCGACAAAAGGATACATATAGAACGGCCTATGCACGTTTTGAAAAAGATCGAAAAAGGCAATGTGTATTCGCTGGATCTACCAATACCTATCAGTTTATTCCGTTTGATAGAACTGGTGCAAGAAGGTTTCTTCCAATCATGATTGATGCTTCAAAAGCAGAGAAACATATTTTAGATGATGAAGAAGAAGCCAGAGCATATTTTAATCAATTGTGGGCAGAAGCAATGATTATTTATCACAGTGAAGAAAACAAAGGTAATCTTCTGAAATTCACAAAAGAAATGCAAAAGGAAATTGATGAGTACCGGAAACAGTTTATGCAAGAGGATACTTTGGCAGGAACAATCCAGGGGTGGCTTGATAATTATAAAGGAAATTATGTATGTTCTATTCAGATTTGGAGTGAGGCTTTTAATCACGGGGATCGTGAGCCTAAGAAGTATGAGACGAATGAAATTTGTCAAATCATGGATACTCAGATTATTGGATGGAAGCGAGGTGGTTATCATAGATTTACCTCAGAAGGGTATGGAAGACAACGCTGTTGGACTCGAAAAAGTGAAGAAATAGAGGGCGGCAACGAAATTGGCGGAGATGGATTTAGAGAACTTTCGGCAACAGAACAAATGGAACTTCCGTTCCATTAGCCCGACAAGAGAGAGGAAATCTTCCTGATAATACAGCTGTTTTATTCAAAAAACGAACTTTGTTGCCAGTTTTGATGACATATGAAAACATTGATTTTACTGGTTATTTATACTGTTTTTAAGATGGCAACAAAGAACATTAAAAAATAAAATAAGAAAGAAGATAATGTATTGATTTTCGGTATGGAAGAAATAAAAAGTTTTGAAATAGTTTGTTGCCAGGAGCTTGATGAGATAAAAGCACCTGAAAAACAAGTTTCTCTCTCTGTCGGGGAAATTAGGAAAAATAAGTCTATAAAAAAGGAAGGAGGAAGATGCCTATGGTAAAAGAAGTTCCTATTTGGGAAAAGAGTAATTTAACTCTTGAGGAAGCAGCTGCATATTCTGGTATCGGAATTAACAAGCTCCGCAAAATGACGGATGAGCAGAATTGCCAGTTTGTTTTATGGAATGGAACAAAGCGATTGATTAAACGTAAAAAATTAGATGAATATACGGAAACAGCATATTCTATATAAATTATTGGTGTAAAAAAATGAATGATTAGGCGTAGAAAAGGGACTTTGCAAGCGTTATAATAAGTTTGCAGAGTCCTTTTCTTTGTATAGAAAAGGAGAAAAGAATGCAAAAAAGAAAAGATCATAAAGGGAGAGTGTTGAAAGACGGAGAAACCTATCGAAAAAATGATGGACTTTATATGTATCGTTGGATTGGTGGAGATAAAAAAAGACATGCGGTATATTGTTCTACATTAGAAGGTTTGCGTGAAAAGAAAAAGAAATTCAGAATGATCTGCGGGATGGGATCCAACAAGGAAGTTCGAACATTACATTGAATGATGTCTATAAAATGTGGAAAAATGATAAAGTGGGATTAAAGCAAACTACTCGTAATAATTATATTTATATGTATGAGCATTTTGTTATGAATGATTTTGGAAACAGAAAGATAAAGGAAATCCGAAAATCAGATGTGAGAAGATACTATAATGGCATTGTGGATTCTAAGAAAATGTCAGTTGCAACATTGAGAGTATTCATACGGTGCTTCATCAAGTATTTATATTAGCGGTTGAAGATGGTTATATTAGGATAAATCCTAGCGACTTAGTTTTAGGAGATGTGAAACGATCCCATAATTTTGAAACACCTAAACGTCATGCTCTTACAATTCCGCAGCAAGAAGCTTTCGTTTCCTATATAAATAAAAGCGAAAAATATAAACATTGGCTTCCATTGTTTACATTCTTCTTGGGAACAGGATGTCGTGTATCAGAGGTGGTTGGGTTACGTTGGGAAGATGTTCATATGGATGAGAATTATATTGAAATTAATCACAATATGGTGTACTACCAGAGAGATAAAGGCAAGTGCTATTTTTCAGTAACATCACCAAAAACTACTGCAGGATACCGAATTATTCCAATGTTGCCAGAAGTAAAACAGGCACTTTTGAATGAGAAAAAGTATCAAGAGGAAGTAGGATTAACTTGTCAGGCATCAATTGATGGATATACAGATTTTATTTTTTTGAACAGAAATGGTTTTGCACATAATCCTCAGACAATCAATAGAACAATCAAACGTATAACTCTGGCATATAATGAAGAAGAAATAGAAAGAGCAGAAAGAGAACGTAGAGCACCAGTTTTACTGCCTAACTTTTCTTGCCATAATTTGCGACATACATTTGCTACAAGATATTGTGAGAATGAAACAAATCTTAAAGTAATTCAGGAAATTATGGGACATAAAGATATTGCAACAACGATGGAAATTTATGCGGAAGCAACAAAAGAGGCGAAAGTTAAATCATTTGAAGATTTATGCGGTAAGATTAAAATTTCATAATAAGGGGCGCACACCAACAACTGCACCACTTTTACACCAAATTGGTGGTAACTTGTAATAAAAGTTGTAGAGTTATATAAAAATGTAGATTATTAGAAGCTTGAAGAATAGAGAAGCGTAGAGGCAAATAGATATATATAAAATCTCGCTGCAAGCTCCCGACCATGAAAACGATCGGCGGTGCAGAGTCCAAAAAAGCTGCGAAGCCTGCAGCAGAAAAAGCTCCGGAGGCTGTAAAAGAGGCAATTGATTTCTCAAAGGTTCAGATTGAGCCATTGTTTGAGGAAGCAGTTGATTTTGAGACTTTCAGCAAGTCTGATTTCAGAGCTGTAAAGGTAAAAGCATGTGAAGCTGTTAAGAAATCCAAGAAGCTGTTACAGTTCACTCTGGATGACGGATCAGGCACAGATCGTACGATTTTAAGCGGTATTCACGCTTATTACGAGCCGGAAGAACTGGTTGGAAAAACACTGATCGCTATCACAAATCTGCCTCCAAGAGCTATGATGGGAATTGAATCCTGTGGTATGCTGTTATCTGCAATCCATGAGGAAGAGGGAGAAGAAAAACTTCATCTTCTGATGGTGGATGACCATATTCCGGCAGGAGCGAAGCTCTACTAAGGATAAGAAATGACCTTCAGATCTGACACCAAAAATTCATTTTGACAACAATTTTAGAAATAACCACGAAGTATCATGAAGCGTGGTGAAGAGTTGTTATCTGCGAACTATATCGGGAAACCGATGATTTGAGCACTTTTTGAAAGAAAAATTTCAAAGAGTGCTCTTTTTTGTTAGGGCAAGGCCCTGTTTTACATTGTGGAGCTTTTGGCTGCTCCGAAAAACGAAACTTTGAAAAACAAATAAACCACCTGCTGTGTGGGCAATGTCGTCAGTGTTACTTACAAGCGGAAGTTAAATGACGATGACATCAATGTGGTACAGGGAGACTCTGGTCATTTTTCTGATGCGCCCTAATGGTTAATGGCAGCCAAGATGGAGACCATTAAAGATGAGTCTCTTCGGAGGCCTGCTTTTATACCCTTAGGTAAAAATATAAACATGGGTATCATATGTTGTGCATAGATAATAGAGATGCCGCGCTTGAATCAGAAAAAATAGCCTTTGATCCCAAAGTTCTTAATGATAACTTTAAAGCTATTAATGACACCTTTGGGCATCAGTATGGAAATGAGGTACTGGTTGAAATGGCCGGTATTTTTTCCAATCAGTTCCGCAGTGGTGACATTGTAGGCAGATTTGGCGGGGACGAATTTCTGGCTTTCCTTCCCAATACAAGAGGATTTGAGAGAATGGAGTATGTATTTCAACGTCTTGTAAAGGAATGTGACAGAAATTATGAAAAAGACGGAGTAGTGATCAATGTTTCTGCTTCTTTTGGAATTGCAGTAGCTCCGGATCATGGTGTGACTTATGAAGAGCTGTCACAGAAAGCAGATGAAATGCTGCTTGCTGTAAAGCGGGAGAATAAGAAAGGGTATCGGCTGTATCAGCAAATATCTGCAGATAAGGAGTTATAAAAAAGAAACCCGAGAATGCTTTACAGATTTTCTGTACAGCATTTTCGGGTTTTCTTTTATGGAGGGTTCAATATGTACCGGAATTAATAAGCTCTGTATACTGTTTTACTGAATGTGTTTAATCTCCATATCTTTTGGGAGAATTAAGTTTAATATAATTGCCATTACAAATACAACAGCAACTACATTTGCGGAAAATACAGACTGAAGTATTTCCGGGAAAATATGCCAGATACCGATTTCGCTTGCTGTGGTAAATCCAATACCTATGGAAAGAGAAAGAGCAGCGATGGTAATATTCCTCTGGGTAAAACCTGCTTTTGCTATCATCTGGATTCCGGAAGTCAGGATGGTTCCAAACATCATAATAGTACATCCGCCGAGAACAGAATCCGGAAGGGAAGCAAAAAAGTTTCCTACAGGAGGAAGCAGTCCGGCCAGGATCATGCAAACGGCACCGGTCATGATGGTGAAACGGTTTACGACCTTTGTCATGTTGATAAGTCCTACATTCTGAGAGAAGGACGTAACCGGCGGGCATCCCAGACAGGAAGAAAATACAGAGGCATAACCGTCGCAGGCAAGGGAGCCTGAAATTTCTTCTGTTGTAATATCACGGTCCAGACCGCCGGAAACCATTGCTGTAGTATCGCCGATTGTCTCTGCTGCGGAAACAAGGAAAATGATTGCAACAGAGAAAATAGCTCCGGGATTGAATTCAGGCGCATATGGCATGATTTTCGGGAAGGAAATGATTCCTCCGGAAAAGATAACAGAGAGATCTACTTTTCCCATAAAAACAGCCACGATATAGCCTACGATCAGGCCTGCTAAAACGGAAAGCTGTTTCCAGTATCCTTTTGCTTTTATATTCCAGATCAGGCAGACCAGAAGCGTAATGGTTCCGAGAATGAGATTCTGGGCAGAACCAAAGTCGTCTGAGTATCCTCCGCCGAAAGATCTTGTACCAACAGTAAAAAGAGAGAATCCGATGGCAGTTACAACGGATGCGGCAACAATTGGAGAAATAATTTTTTTCCAGTATTTTGCCAGTAATCCCAGCGTACCTTCCATAATACCGCCAATCATGACTGCGCCCACAACTGCAGGATATCCGTAATTGGCGGCAACTGTACTGAGTACTGTTACAAAGGTGAAACTGACTCCCATTACAATAGGAAGGCGGGATCCAATTTTCCAGACTGGGTAAAGCTGGATCAGTGTTGCAATTCCTGCAACAAACATGGCATTTTGGAGAAGAATGGCAATTTCAGCCTGTTTAAGACCTCCTGCACCGGCAATAATAGTGATCGGCGTAAGATTGGCAACGAACATTGCCAGAATATGCTGAAGACCAAAAGGGATTGCTTTCATGATAGGAACCTGCCCATCCAGACGATAAATGTTGGAAATGTCTGCATTTTTGGTGTTCTTCATAACAGAGTGCCTCCTTTTTAAATGATTTTGTACACTTTTTTTGTTCCTCCATAAAATTAATTATTATTGCGATACAACTAATTTAATTTTAACATAAAAAAATAATTTGTCCACAAAAATATTGGTGATACCTTACAAAAAGTGTTTGCGAGGTGCGTCGCATGGCTGACATGATTTCCAGGCACTTGTAGCAGACAGATGTGTTGTTTTTCCTGGTAAAAGGCAGTATACATTAATATGTAAAGAGATTTAAATAAAAATTTGGTGTGAAGCTGCAACTGGATTTTCAGATTTTACAAAATTTTTATAACTTACGAAACTGCCGTAGACAGGCAGAGTGTTCCGCGGTATATTATTAACAGAATTACGAATACGTATTTCTGAAAAACAACACAACGTACGTATATTGTGCAAAATTCTGTATTGCCTCATTTATAGTTTTATGCCAAGGGGATTCGCATGCTGCGAAGCCATATGAAAAATAAGTATATACTGTACAGTTTTGTGGGAAAATTTTACAGACAGGAAAAATGCAGGAATAATGAATGGAAGTTAAAAAGAACATGGAAGCAGAGATAACAATTCCGTTTCAGGAGGAATACGAAAAACTGAAGCTTCTGATCTCCCAGGGTGTATTTGAACTTGTTTTGCCGGAAACAGATAAGGGAGATATTCGTCTTGTCTATCTGATGAATGATGCTGTGGAAAGCTTTCTGATTTTCCGGCAGGCAAAGCTGACAGGTACTTACGAGCCTGATTTTGAGGGGGAGTTAAGAGCAGATCTTGAGAAAAGGGGAAATCAGTATATCCTGATCGTCCATCAGGGAAATTCTGTATTTACTGTTTTTTTCAGAGATTTGGATTTGGAAACTCATCTTTTTAATTATGGGAAAACAGGCCATTTCTGGGTAAAGGAGTATGAATATCTGAGACAGCTGGAATATCGTATTGCTATTTTAAGGGATAAAAGAGAATATCTTGGAAAAGAATTTTGCACGGAGGAAGAAGAAAAGCTTTCTTATCTGGCAGAATTTCCTCCATTAAATTTTTGCTGTTATCCTGCGGTGTCAGAAAAAGTATATTTGTGCCTTCTTACCCTAAGTGGAAAGTATCTGAAAAAGCGCTTAATGAAATGATGAAACTGGCGCAGGAAGCAGGGGACCATAGTCTTATCAGATGGCTGAAGGTGTATTCTTATGTTCCGGGAAGGGTGATCGCAAGGAAAATTGCCTGTATGCTGCACAGGACAAAGCATACAGAGCTTGTAGATCTTATAGACAGAAAACTGGCCCAGGCGGCGGCCGTATATCAGGACCGGCAGTTTAGTGACAGAAAAAAAAGGAGCAACACAGCTTTTCCACAGATGGAAAAGAGGGTGGCTTACAGGAAGAGGAAACTGCAGAACAGACAAAGATCCGAAATATACAGGAAAGGGCGGAAGCAAGAAAACGAGAACTGGAGTGTTCCGGCAAAAAGGTGGAAATGCTGAAAGAAGAGCCTTTTTTGTATGCAAAGGATTCTGTAGAATATAAGGTGCATCTGATGATCTGGAAAACAGAAGGCAGAAACCGCAAGGTGGATGTGGAAACCATTAATTAACTAAAAAGAAACGGAAAGGAATAACGGAATGGGAAAATTAATCAATCTAAATGGAGATGCTGATAAAAACAAAACACTTCAGAAAATTCTGGAGCAGCTGGATACTTTAAAAGATGAGCTGGCAGAGCTGCTGTCTGAATCTGAGGATACGGACACAGACAGCGCCGGAACGGATGCCCTTACAGAGGCTCTGGACGCCCTGGAAGACGCTGCAGAACTGATTGATGAGGTTCTGGACTGATGACTCAGAGTTATTTATAAGCCGGAAGTTCTTTCAGAATAACGGCATATTTTCTGAAAAGCTGCTGTCTTTATGCTGGAGAAATGTAGGATCATGTATAATCACAAAATTGGAAAGCGGAATCTGTGCCGGGATTCCGTTTTTTATTTCCCGGTTTTATTGCTGATTTAAGAGGAAAACAGTTTTTATTTGTGTTTGTAGTAAAAAACAGCAACCTGAGTACGGTCTCTCAGCTGTAATTTATCCAGAATAGAGCTGAGATAATTACGAACGGTTCCTTCGCTTAAAAAAAGCTGTGAGGCGATTTCCTTATTGCTGAGCCCGTCTGCAATAAGACGGATAATTTCAAGTTCCCGGCGGCTGATATCATAATCTTCATAATGGAAGGAAGAACCGGAATGAATAAGCTCCGGAATTCTGGACATGATTTCTGTGCCAAAAACGGTCTGACCGGAACAGACTGCCTCAAGAGCAGGCAGGATACTTGCATAATCCTGTTTCAGCAGATAGCCTTTTGCCCCAAGCTTCAGGGCCTTTACAATATACTCGTCATCAGAAAAGGTAGTAAGAAGAAGGATTTTCGCATCAGGAAATTCTTCCAGTATCTCAGCGGACGCATCAAGTCCGCTTTTTTCTTTCATTCGAATATCCATAAGAAGTACATCCGGCTGATGGATTTTGTACAATTCTGCAGCTTCTTTTCCGTCTGTACCGGAAGCAGCAACAGTAACTTTTCCGCTGGCTTCCAGAATGGTTGTCAGTGCGCCGGAAACAAAAACATCATCATCGACAATTACAATTTTCATAGTTTAGGTCTCCTGTTCTTTTGGAATGGTAATAAAAATACGGAAGCCATGGTCCGTGGTGATCTGGAGGGTTCCATGTAAAGGGATAAGTCTGTCCCGGATATTGGAAAGTCCCATTCCTCTGTTTTGTGGGGAAAAATTATCAGCTTCTGTAACCTGCTGAGACAAAGAAGTTCCGAAAAAAGTCCCGGATGTTTTATTTGCGGCAGAACGTTGAAAGTCGCAGGGATTTTTTTGAAGGTTTCCGTTATCCTCCATACAAAGCTGATACAGAGCAGGATGTTCACGCATGACAATATGTGCGCCGGTGGCGTTGCTGTGCCGCACCATATTGGAAAGAGCCTCTTTTACAATACTGATAAAGCAGTATTTGATCTCACGGGGAATTTCAAGTCCCATATCATAATCCAGAGAAACAGGACAAAACTGAAATTCTGAGATCAGTCCTTCCACAGATTCCCTGAGATTGACGGATTCATCATGAAGATCATGGACGCTTGTGCGGATACTGGTCATTGCCTGGTTAAGAGAAATATCCAGACTGTCCAGAAGAGGAGAAACAGCCTCAGAGCTGCTGACTGCTTTTGCGGCTCCTGTGATCAGAATAGAACGGGACAGGAGATGACCTACATTGTCGTGGATTTCTCTGGCAATCCGGTTTCGCTCTTTTAATGTAGCTGTGTATATTTCATAATTCTGCTTTTCCACAAGCATATGATTTTTTTCTTCCAGAAGAAGATTTTTTTCTGTGCTGTCGTCCCGCAGCTTCATAAAATCCTGTCTGAGCTTTTCTTCGGATTCGGTGCGGAACTGAAGGAAAAATACCACAATAAAGAACAGGATGCCCCAGAAGGAAAAAAGAAAGATATTTGAGTTTATTGTCCGGATTATATAAAGGTAAAGAAAGCAGCCTGCAAGCGCAGGAAGATAAAAATGATCCTGAATCAGAACATAAAATACTGCAGGAAAAAATGCGCACATTTCAGGTAATGCAAGAGCAGCAGCCATGAAGGCTGCGCACAGAAACAGATGCAGCTTTTTTGATTCAGAGAAATAGCCTGCGCAGCAGGTTCCCACACTCAGAAGAAAAGCGCAGATAAAAGTATAATCCGGTTTCTGAAAAAACAGAAAAAAGAAACCTGATAAGATAAGTAATCCTGTATTCTCAAGATGGCGCATGACAGTTCCTCTCCTGATTATTATTTCTGTTAAGAATCCTTATGGATCCTATGTTCCAGATGGTTTCAGTATAATACAAAACAATCACCGGGGCAAAGAAAACAAAGGAAGAAAAGAAGAAAGTGACATTTGTCATATGAGAAAATGACGGTATTCACTACCAGAAGAAGCTGTCAAAGGTTATAATTTTTTCATGCTCAGGATAAGCAGCAGGTATGGAACCTGAAAATAAACAAAAGCTTTTATTTACGTGTCTTTGCAGGGGGACACATACAGAGGTTCGCATATTTTGGTGTATGTATATGGCATATTTGTCTGCGAAGAATTTTATATTTGCTCCTTTACAGACAGGAAACAGAAAATAAAAATTTATCGGGAGGAAAAAGATGAGCGGAACAGATTATGCAAAAGAAGGAATTGTACATATAGAAAATCTGGTAAAAAGATATGGTTCTCTGGTGGCTTTGGATCACCTGAACCTGGATATCCGGGAGGGAGAAATCTTTGGTCTTCTGGGACCAAACGGTTCGGGAAAAACAACGGCCATCAACTGCATACTTGCTCTTTTAAAATATGATAAGGGAAGCATCCGGATTTTTTGGTAAGGAGATGGAGCCTGATAATTATGAGGCAAAAAGGCAGATTGGTATTGTACAGCAGAATGTGGCAGTATTTGATGAGTTTACTGTGTATGAGAATATTGACTATTTCTGCGGCCTGTATATAAACGACAGGAAAAAAAGGAAACAGCTTGTGGAGGAAGCAATTGCATTTGTGGGACTTGAGGATTACAGGAAAATACGCCCAAAGAAGCTTTCAGGAGGGCTTCTGAGACGTCTGAATATTGCCTGTGGAATCGCACATAAACCACGGCTGATCATTCTTGATGAACCTACTGTAGCTGTGGATCCTCAGAGCAGGAACCGGATTCTGGAAGGAATCCAGCAGCTGAACAGACAGGGCTCCACTATTATTTATACTTCTCATTATATGGAAGAGGTGGAGCAGATCTGTACAAGAATAGCAATTATGGATCATGGAAGAAGTATTGCATCAGGAACAAAGGAACAGCTGACAGGAATGATAAAAACAGGGGAAAAGGTGACGGTAGAGGCTGTTGTACTGAAAGAAGAGCAGCTTGTACAGATTCGGGAACTGGCCCATGTATTTAAGGTGGATTATGAAAATGATATTCTCAGGGTGCAGTGCACAGAGGCAAAGCATAATCTTGTGAGAATCCTGCGGTATCTGGAAGAGCAGGAGATCAGCTTTGGAAGAGTTTACTCAGAGATTCCTACTCTTAATGATGTATTTCTGGAAATTACAGGAAAAGAGCTTCGGGATTAGGAGGAAAGGTTTATGGTTCAGTTAATTAAATACAGCATTATCCGTAAAATAAAGAACTTTAACATTATATTCTGGCCCTGTATTTTTCCCCTTATTATGGGAACTCTGTTTTACTTTGGATTTGGAAATATGTCAGAGTCTGATTTTGAGACTGTTCAGGCCGGATATGTAGAGGAAGGCGCGGGCAATCCTGTTTTTTCTCAGTATCTTGAGGAAATTGAAAAAGGTGGAACTCTTATCCATGTGGAGACTATGACAGAAACGGAGGCAAAGAAACAGCTGAAGGAAAGACAGCTGGACGGGATTTTTTTCGGAGCAGACACACCTTATCTGCAGGTTGCAAAAAGCGGAATGGCGCAAAGTGTGATGCAGAGCCTTCTGGAAAGCTACCTGAACGGTAAGAATACGCTGGAAACCGTGGCAGAGATCCATCCGGAAAATATGGAGCAGGCAGTGGCAGCCATGTCGGATTATAAGGAAATTGTGGAAAATGTATCTCTTGGAGGAAAAAAGTACAAATAATAATTCTGTGTTTTTTTTATGCTCTGGTAGGTATGGCCGCCTTTATGGCTGCTTTTGTGGGAATGGGATCAGCGTTCTGGCTTCAGGC
>ENA-OQAB01000956-OQAB01000956.1-human-gut-metagenome-genome-assembly--contig:-NODE-956-length-14404-cov-2.644533_pt1 | contig 14404 bp, 16 predicted proteins | sample MGYA00242490_ERZ504517 | MGnify/ENA primary metagenome ERZ504517 (study PRJEB26092, sample SAMD00036298) | human gut metagenome | host: Homo sapiens | study: EMG produced TPA metagenomics assembly of...
CCATAAGCTGATTTAAGATGATCTTGTTTTTGTAGCTCGTCATCTGAGTGCAAGGTCTGCTCCGATGACAAACAGGTCAGCACTTCCTTCTGTTACTTCACCGATTGCCGTATGCTCAACCTTTACACCGGATACGCCCAGCTTCTTCAGAGCTTTTTCGACATTCATGCTGACGATCATACTGCTTCCAAGTCCTTGTCCGCAGCAACACATAATGCTTCTGATTTCCATAATTTATTTTCCTTCTTTCTAAAGCCTATTCAGCTTTTTTTGCTTTCTTAGGTGCAACATAATTGTACACGATAGGAATCAGGAATACAACCGCACAGACACCTAACAGACCAACGCCCTGAACAATCTGAGCGATATTTCCGAAGACGATTCCCATCCAGGAGAAGTCTGCATCAGAGAATGTACAGTTAGCGAAGTTCAAAGACCCCATAACCGGCATACAGATTGCAGGCAGGAAGGTAATCAGTAACCCGTGCATGAAGCTTCCAAATACACAGCCCTTTAATCCACCCTCAGCGTTTGCGAATACACCGGCGGTTGCTCCACAGAAGAAGTGAGGAATAACACCAGGCAGAATCAATGCAACGCTCATGATGCTGGAATCGATGAATCCAAGAATGAACAGACCTACGATACCGCCAAGGAAGGATACCAGGAATCCAATCAGTACAGCGTTTGGTGCATAAGGGAATACGACCGGACAGTCAATTGCAGGTACAGCACCCGGCACCAGCTTTTCAGCAATACCACGGAATGCAGGAACGATTTCACCAACGATCAGACGAACACCGCTCAGGATGATGTAAACACCACCGGCGAAGCTCAGACCGCTTGTAATAGCCCATACAGCCCAGTGTGTCTTTGTTTCAGCCCCAACGTTCAGCAGACCAGCCAGGTTTGGATATTTTTCAAGAACAGCTGCAGCATCAGCACTCAGGATACCCTTGCTTACCGCCACAGTTGTAACGATCAGGAAGAAGATAACCATCGTAAGACCAATTGCTACGGTTGTATCACGCAGGAATGTCAGACGCTGAGGGAAGTTAACTTCCTCTGTTGATTTCCCTTTGCCCTTGAACAGCTTCCCACACTGTGCAGCAAACCAGTATCCGGCACCACCGAAGTGACCGAAGCCAAGCTCATCCGTTTTTGCAATCTTGCGCATTGTCGGCTGACAGAACGCAGGAGAGAATGCCATGATGAAGCCAAGCAGAAGTCCACCGCCCAGCCACAGCTGCCAGCTGGTAAGACCACCGACATTCAGAATAACGGCAAGCATACATGCCATGTAAAGAGTATGATGACCTGTTAAGAAAATGTAGTGCATTCTTGAGAAACGAGCCATAATGATATTGAAGACCATACCCAGACACATGATATAAGCAGTATCTGTAGCGAAGTCTTTCAGAGCCAGAGAAACGATGGCTTCATTGTTTGGTACAACCCCCTGCATGCTAAATGCATAATTGAACAAATCACCGAACGCATTCAATGATCCGGACTGCAGGAACGAAGCTCCGGCAGATAATACGAGGAAGCCGACGATTGTTTTAACGGTTCCCTTGACAATATCTTCGATTGGCTTACGCTGAAGCGCAAGACCCAGCAAAGACATCAGACCTACAAGAATTGCAGGTGTGGACAGTATGTTGATAATAAATTCTAACATATGTGTAAATCCTCCCTTTCAAATGGTTAACGCTATTTTTCACATGCGTTGGAAACAAACAGGTCGAATATTTCCTTCGGGCATGTTGCGTCCAGAATTTCCTGAACCTTCTTCTCATCGGAGAAGATGTTGGATACAGCCTGAATCCCTTCCATGTGGGATTCACTGTCTTTGGCAACCAGTGTTACCAGTACACGGACATCATATCCGTCCGGCTTGAATTTCACCGGCTCCTTGAGCACGGTCACAGCCATCTGTGTGTCATTGACACCGGATTGGTTGCTGGCGTGAATCAGGGCCAGGTTCTCACAGAGTACATAGTATGGACCAAGCCTTTCTGTGATTTCGTAAATGGCAGCTTCATATGCCGTTGTGCAGTAATTCTGCTCGATCAATGGTTCACATGCAATGTGAACAGCTTCTTTCCAGTCCTGCACCCGATCTCTCAGGTAACAGTTTTTTTCCTGTAACAGTTTTTCCATAGATGTCATAACCTTACCTCTTTACGTTTTCATTATCTTTTTTTTCGGTTGGAAATACAAGACCAATTGTTTTCCCGTTTTTGTGCAAAATGTTAGATATTGTGCAATTTGTAATCGCTTAAGTGAAAATTAACCTTCATTTTCCTGTGTATGCGCGCGAATATAGCTCTGAATATCCTCACTGCTTTCCAATGCTGCCAGCTGCTCAATACTCTTCTTTTTTGAAAATATATTCAGCACATCATTCAGGATGCGGATATGCTTGGTCTGATCCTCCGCACATAATACAATGATGATGCGTGCCTGCTTTCCATTCAGAAAGGTAACCGGATGCTTAAAGGTGCATAAGGCCACATCAAGCTGCTTCACACCCTTTTCAATCGCTGCATGCGCAAGCACGAGTCCGTCTGCTAGAAACATCATCAGACCGCGGTTTCTCTGATCCTCCACGATTGCCTCCACATACTCCTGTGTAATGGAGTCCTCCATCAGAAGCGGACGGCAGGACAGACGCAGAGCCTCTTCCCAGTCACAATCCTCCCGGCAAATCTGAATATGGGAGGGCTTGAGATAATATACGAGATTCTGACCGAAATTTCGGTGGGGCACCGTACGAATCTGTATACTGGAATAGTAATCCTGCAAATCCTTTTCAAATTCATCCAGCTTGGAGGATGGAATATAACTGGTTGCCAGTCGCACAATCTCCTGTATCTGCAGATTGGCCTGCGGTTCGGTATACATGCAGTTACGCAGTATGGTAACCCTGTCCTGATCTGTCAGAATCGGATGTACGACAATCAGCTTCTTTTCCTTCGGAAGGACGACGGTGGATATCACAACATCAAAATCATGATTTTCCTCGTACTGACTCAATGGAAGGTTCACGATTTCAGTTGCCTGCGGCACAAGAGAAGCCACCTCATTACGCAGCATATTTCCTGTTCCGATTCCATTGGGACAGATGATCAGGATACGCAGATTGCGCTTCTGTGTCTGATTGGTCGTCAGAAATGCACCAAAATGCAGTGTAATGTAGGCTACCTCTGCATCGGATATCAGACAGCCCAGCTTCTTTTCCAGATATTCACAGGATTTTTTTGTAATTTCGTAAAGCTCCTCATACTCCGTCTTGATGCTGTTCAGCATCGGATTTCCCAGCTGAATACCGTATCGATAGCGATACAGGGATGTTTTCAGATGCGCATTGATCGCATCCACCAGCTCCTCCTCCTGATCAAAGAATATACAGGTCAGGCGTTCAAATTCATGAACAAGGTTCTTAGAAATCTCGTAGGTTTCATCCTGCTCCTTCATGACATTGACAGGAATCGTCTGCAGTCTCGACCCCAGTAGATGCAGAGTTACATAAATCTTCTCACCATTTTCCAAATCCGGAAAATACTGTGAAACAAGCTGATATTCCTTTGTTTCTACAATCTCCTCCTCATCCATATCCGAGAATGTCAGCTGATCACTGCGCTTGTCAATAGCAGACATGAAAACAGCAAGTGTCGGCAGTACCCCGCTGACATATTCCGCATGCAGCTCACTTTCAATTTTCTTCAGCTTTACCAGAATTTCACGGATATACTGCTCATTTTCCGCAAGGACAACCTGCCGGTCATAATACTCCCATAAGGATGGAAACAGCATAAAGAAAATTGCACGCTTCTTAATCGTGTCTCCAGCAATACGATAGCCGCTTTTGATATCGTAGGTCAGCTCCAGATTGTAATTTCCAAGGAATCGTATGACATTTTTCAGATCATTGATCACCGTATTTCTGCTGACCTGACATACCTCCATGAAATTCTCTATATACAGCGGATGGGAACGGATAATGATTGCACATATCTCAATCCGGTTTCGCTCATCCGGGGTAAAGACATGATAGTTATCACTCCCCAGATCACTCATTGCCTCCTGTATCCTTCTGGACTGCTCACTGCTGACAAAAATACCCTTGCCGCGTTCCTGAACAAGCGGATCGATTTCCTGATCCTCCAGCCATTCATTGATTTTAGTGATATCATAATACACACTGCGTCTTGATATCTGCATTTCATCCGCAAGATCCTGTATTTTCAGATATCCTCCGGCATACATTAGCCTTTTTAAGATTTCCTGACAGCGTTTGTCAAGATTCAACATAATATTCATGCAATTCCTCCCGCGTCTTAAACGAAATCATGCTTTATTCAATAGCTGTTTGACTTTTTTATGGTATGGCGTACCCTTCAGATTCACTCTGGCTTTGTTCAGATACAGCTCCATCTGTCGGCGGTTTTTCTGGTAGGAATACTGTAGTCCAAGCAGATATTGTAGAATACCCATCTGTACCTGCTGATCCTGCTTTTGATCTTTTTTTATTTTTTCTGCTTCCTTTTTCTCAAGGAGTGCTTCCATTTCTGCGATATCTTCACTCTTTTTTTTCAATCATGATGCGAAACAGCATTCGATCATATAAAAGTTCTTCCTACCCCTGCGCTTTTCTCAATATAGGAGAGCAACCGTTCACATACATCTCGGTTTTCCCGGTCAAGGAAATAAAAATAGGTTTGACTGGCTATCTGATATGCCTGCGCATTTGTTAGTCGGCTGTCAAGCAGCTTTTTGGTCTGTTCTTCAATTTTACGGTTATTTCCCTGTGCCAGGTAAACACGCAGCGTGTTCCAGTTACGGTCATACTCCTTAAAAAACAGCTGAAACGCTTTGCTGTTCAGCATGATGAGAACCTTATCGTACTGCCCGTTATGAAGCAGTTTCAATACTCTGTTCCATAAAAAGCTGCGAATAACAAAGGGAACGGCTACCGCTATCATAATAATCGTCAGAAAGACGAGAAGCATAATTTTATTCATACCATCACTCCTACGATATCAGAATCGAATGTTTCTATTTATAAAATAACAAGCATAGCTTTCAAAATCAAATCCAAATCTTTTCACATCTTTCGACACAATCTGTACAATTATAGATTCTATCCTTATATAGTTTGAAAAGAAATCGCTATTTCCCGGGAAAATCAAACGCAGCAGAGAAAAAAAAGGAGCATGTTTTTTGCAGCATACCCCATATACCTTGCCGAAATGACAGCTTTTACCGCCCATCAGCCTCAGTTTTGAAAAACGGCAGATATCTGCCGTTTCGTTTTGTTTGATTATTCAGCTTTACCGTAAGAACCGAATTCTTTCATCATAGATGTAACTTTATCTTTGATTGCATCGCATCCTGGCTTCAGCAGTTTACGAGGGTCGTAGCCCTTACCTTCCAGGTCTTTTCCAGCTTCAACATATTTACGAGTAGCATCTGCGAATACCAGCTGCAGCTCAGTGTTAACGTTGATCTTGGAAACACCTAAAGAGATAGCCTTAGCAATCTGATCAGCAGGAATTCCTGATCCACCATGCAGTACCAGTGGTTTTCCGTTTGTTACATCCTGGATTTCTCCCAGACGTTCAAAGTTCAGACCAGCCCAGTCAGCAGGGTATTTTCCGTGGATATTACCGATTCCGGCAGCCAGGAAGTCTACTCCCAGCTCAGCGATTGTCTTACATTCCTGAGGATCAGCAAGCTCACCCATGGAAGCAACACCATCTTCTTCACCACCGATTCCACCAACTTCACATTCGATGGATAATCCTTTAGAATGAGCCAGTTCAATCATTTCCTTGGATTTTGCCAGGTTTTCTTCGAATGCATAGTGTGAACCGTCGAACATTACAGATGTGAATCCAGCTTCGATACAGGCTTTTGCACCTTCGTAGCTTCCGTGATCCAGATGCAGAGCAACCGGTACAGTGATTCCCAAGCTGTCGTGAACTTCTTTAACCATAGCTACTACAGTCTTAAATCCACACATGTATTTAGCAGCACCTTCAGATACTCCTAACATAACCGGAGATTTAGCTTCTTCAGCTGCCAGTAAAATCATCTTTGTCCATTCAAGGTTGTTAATGTTGAAAGCACCAACTGCGTAATGACCTTCGTGTGCTTTATTCAGCATTTCTGTTGCGGATACTAATGCCATAATCAAATTCCTCCTTTAGTCTCTTAACACTATTATTCTACTGCATTTTTCCCCTTTTGAAAAGCTTTGGACAACATATTTTCAAAAAATGGGCATATTTCAAGTTTGCTTACGGAAAACCTTTTATATCACGGCAGCCATGGCAGGCATCCGTAGGTTGACGGCCTTCCTTCCCTGATTTTCCAAAAGCAGTATGCTGCTATGCTTCCATAGCACATGCTGATAACGGCTTAGAGGCATGAAAAAGGGGATGCATCCTTTTTAGAATTCTTCATCCCCTGCTTTTGCAGCATCGTCTTCCTCGTAGTCATCGTCAGCCTCCTCATCGATAAGGATTTCTTCCGTATCCACAACAACTTCATGATAGGTGTGGCGTTCTCTGAGGTCCCATTTGTTTTCTCCGACATTTACAAATCGGTCATCCAGCGACAGATCACTGTAAAACTGTGCGATATTGTCTTCCTCCTGCTGCTTCGTAAATGCCATAACCTGGCAGACTTCTTCCCACAGCTTCAGGAATACAATAGCTTTCTTCTTCGTAGACATCAAATCATATGCTACATCGACCATAGACTTTTTCATAATAACTTCATGCTCCTCCTACATTTTTTCAATGGCGTCAACGCCGATTAGATATAAGGCATTCTTCAATGTGATCTTTGTGGCTTTCAGCAGTGCCAGTCGCTGGGAAGAAAGTTCCGGCTGCTGAGGATCTATTACCTTGCATACATTATAGAAGCTGTGGAAATGCTGTGCCAGCTTCTGAATATAATTGCATACCTTATGTGGTGCACGGGAACGTGCAGCATCGCTTACTACATTCGTAAATTCATTGATATACTTCATCAGTGCGATTTCCTTTTCATGCGTCAGCAGCTTAAAGGACTTCGCCTCCGCAATTTCGGAAGCCTGTCGCAGAATCGAACAGATACGGGCGTGTGCATACTGCGCATAGTATACAGGGTTGTCATTGCTCTGTTTTCTGGCAAGCCCCAGATCAAAATCCAGGTGTGTATCCACGGCCGCGCTGGACAAAGAAATAGCGTACGGCATCCACGCCGACCTCTTCACAGAGTTCACGGGATGGTTACCGCGTTTCCAAGACGCTTGCTCATCTTGACCTCTTCACCGTTTTCAACAAGGCGTACCATCTGGATGATATCCACCTGCAGCTTGCTTCCGGGGATTATTTCCCAATTGCTTCAAATGCTCCGCTTTCAGACGGGGGAATGTATTCCGTGGATGATCGGCACCTAGCAAATCCACGAGCAGATCATAGCCACGATCCAACTTATCCTTATGATATGCTATATCAGGTACTAGATATGTGTAGGAGCCATCCTTTTTTCTAAGAACACGGTCCTTATCATCCCCGAAACGTGTTGTCGCAAACCAGAGGGCACCGTCTTCTTCATACGTAAGACCCTTTTCATGCAATACCTCCAGTGCCTTTTCGACCTTTCCTTCATCACGAATGCTTTGTTCACTGCTCCATACATCGAAGTGCACCCGGAAGTTATCCAGATCACGCCGTATTTTATCAAGCTCGAATGCAATCCCCTTTTCCTTAAAGAATATCAGGTTGGCATCGCTGTATTCGACATAGGCATCCTTATATTCTTCCGCAATCGCAATTGCGATGTTTTTAACATCTTCTCCGTGATAGCCATCCTCCGGCAGATCAAAATCCAGACCCAGATGCTCACGGTATCTCGCCTGCAGACTCTTGCCGAGATTTACAATCTGATTTCCGGCATCATTAACATAATATTCACGGCACACATCATATCCGCTTGCTTTCATCAAACGGGTGATGCTGTCACCCCACGCGGCACCTCTTGCATGACCCAGATGCAAATCACCTGTCGGATTCGCAGAAACATATTCCACATTCACCTTCAGACCTTGTCCATCGTTGCTGTTTCCGTAGTTGTCCTGCTCCTGCAGAACCCTCGTTATGATCTGTGCAAGGGATGTGTTCTTGATTGTGAAGTTGATAAAGCCGGGTCCTGCAATTTCACAGCTTTCGATATCTGCCGCCGCTTTATCCAGTGCCTCTACAACAGCCTCTGCGATTTTACGCGGATTATTTTTTAATACCCGGGTCAATTGCATTGCCACATTCGTAGAGTAATCACCATGACTTTTGTCCTTTGGTATTTCAATTACAATGCTCGCTGTATCAAGCTCTGTATCAAATGCTTTCTGCACGGCATTGTGCAATGCCTGCTTTAAGTTGTTCTCAATCTGATTCACACCTTATCCTCCTTTAAAATCCAAAGGATACGATATCCGTCCGTGACCTCGTCACCGCTTAGAATATCATATTCAATGGCTATAATATTTTCTCTTTTTATATATTTATGCGTAAAAACTCCAATATCGATCGTTCCAAATTCTGACAGAACAGAACCTGTCGTCTGCTTTTTATGCTGAAACGTCAGCCGTGTCATGAGTTCTCCGTCCCGTTGAATGCGAAGCTCCTCGTTCTCAGCTTCAACGCTGACCGCAGTATTGCTGCCGCGTTCCGTGTAGGAAAGCCGAAGACAGCCGTCTGAATCCGAAAAAAAAGCCTGTCCTTCAAACATGAGGTTTCGCTCTTCTGTGTAAAGATGTTTCTGTTTTACTACGATATGCTTTTTCATGCTGTCACCACTTATCATGAGCATTATAGCAGAAATTGAATATCGTGCAACCTTTTTTTCACTTTTTCTCTTTAAAATTTTAACTGCCACTTTACGCACAAAATATGCATACAGAACATTTTTATCAAATCGTACATGTTATTATAATAGTGGAATAATAGTAATCAATGCAAAACCATATTATACTTTTAGAATATATAAGCATATTCCACTTTGAGAATCAGATTGCGTACAAGGGATTATCTATTATACAATACAATAAACCATTCCGACAATTCTCCAACCTTTTACTTTCCAACCATTTAAATCCAGGAAAAAACTCTTCCTTATATTATATAGTCACTCTAATTCTGATGATTCATTTTTCAAAAAAACTCTTTCCTTAATATCATATAGGGCAGTGACAAAACTCTTCCTTATAATATATAGGGTGTGAATTCACAAAAACAGTCTCCTAAAGTTCTTTATCATTCCCCCTAACGATTTCTGCATAAGTTATAGTATAATTGATATATTATAATTTTATAATATAAAATAGACTCTATTTCAAATATGATTTTCTGTTCAGCAGGAGTTGGCAATTTTATTTCGTACAGGAAAAATTTATCTTCATCTCAGCTTACCTTCCATCAACGAGTTTATTATATCAATCATAGTATATTATAATTGTAGAATATTAGCGGATGGTGTATACCACTTTCATATTTTGTGTTTAAAGCACGCATAAAAGCTCACACTAATAGCATACGAGGTGTTGCTATGAAAAGAATCCGCAAGCTGGTGTTTGGAATGATCTTCGCACTGCTCACACTGATTGTATGTGTCTATGCCTACGCCCTGTTCAATCGACTACCGCTGGATGAACAGAGAAAGAACATTACAATCTATGATGTGAACGGCGATATCATATACGAATCCAATTTCAAAAAAAATATGCAGTGGACGTCCATTGATGATATTCCCGAATTTGTTCAGGATGCGTTTGTGAGTGTAGAGGACAAACGTTTCTACTACCATGCCGGCTTTGATCCTGTGCGCATTACAAAGGCGCTGGGTACCAATCTCATTCATGGGGATATCCGACAGGGGGGCTCCACGATCACACAGCAATATGCAAAAAATCTGTTTCTGACAAATGAACAGACCTTATCGAGGAAGGTGCAGGAATTTTTTTATGCAGCCCGTCTGGAAATGCAGTACAGCAAAAAGGACATTCTGGAGGGCTATCTGAACACGGTCTATTTCGGACACGGTGTGTATGGTGTGAATGCTGCCGCAGAGTATTTCTTTGATAAAAAGCTGAATCAGCTCAGCATAGCGGAAACTGCCATGCTGATAGGAATACCGAACGGCCCCAGTATTTATTCCCCGTTTCTGCACAAGGACAATGCAATCAAGCGGGAGCATTTGATTCTGGAGGTTTTGAAGAATAACGGTGTCATTACATCAAAGCAGTATGAAGCAGCCAAAAAGGAAAAGCTGAAGCTTTCCACCAATGTAAACATCAGTACCTACGGCATTGATGAATACTACATTGATGCGGTTATTCAGGAGCTCAGCAAGCTGAATATCGATTTGAACCGGGAAATACATGTACACACCTATTATGACCCAAAGGTACAAATGCAGCTGAGCAATGCTGTCACGAAAGCATGTGGATTTAAGCAGTGAGCTGGAGGTAGCCGGCATTATCACACAGCCCTTCACCGGAAACGTAATGGCTATGGTTGGAGGAAAGGATTATACGATTTCACAATACAATCGCGCCATCTATTCCTCCCGACAGGTCGCCAGTACCATCAAGCCGCTGCTGTATTACTGCGCCCTCCAGCAGGGCTTTACCCCATCCACGCAATTCACCTCACAGAAGACGACCTTCCGCGTATCCGATGATGAGGAGTATGCGCCGACCAATTACGGCAATGTCTATGCGAACGGAAAAATTTCCATGATCAATGCCATTTCCCTGAGTGACAATATCTACGCCGTAAAAACACAGCTTTTTCTCGGTGTGGATACACTGCACAACGCACTGCTTGATTTTAACATCCGTCAATCCTCTCCGAATCCAAGTGAGGCGCTCGGTACCGTGAATATGTCGCTGCTGGAGCTGAGCCGTATTTACAATACCTTTGCTTCCGAGGGTCTGTATGTTAAGCCTGCGCTCATTTCTCATATCACCAGCGGGAATGATGTTGTATACAAGCGTGAGGTTCAGCCGAAACGGCTGCTCCAGCGGGATGAAACACTGATACTGAATCAGATGATGACCTCGACCTTCGATATCCGCAATAAATCCTATACCTTCCCAAGCATGTACGGGCATGAGCCGGATATCACCGTGGCGGCAAAATCAGGCACCAGCGACTGGGATTCACTGGTTATGGGCTTTAATCCGGAATATACCGTAGGCATCTGGAGCGGCTTCGATGATAACCGCGAACTGGAAAAGCAGTATTACACCATCAGCAAGGACATCTTCAAGGATACCTTTAACGGGTTATACCAAAAAACGTAAGGGTGTCTGGTATCAGCCTAGTGACGGCATTCAGGAAAAACGAGTGAATCCCATCACTGGTACGGAAGATTCCGGAGGCTCTGTCTACTGGTTCAAAAAAGAGTAGGCTATAAAAAAATCAAAAAAATTTTATATATCCTGCCGAACAGTAAAAAAGCCCATGAATAAGCGGGGACTTGCTGTTGTGTCATTTCACTGTGCGCATTCTTTTTGCACATTTTACAGAAAATGGGTTTGCAAAAGGAATTTTCTCTGTTAGAATGCAAAACTGTGAGGTGACAACATGAATTTTATTGAAAAACATACCAAAAAAGTGGCGCTGATTCTGTGCCTGGCAACAGCTGGAACTGCAGTCACAACTGTATATGCTGCCACTAATGCGGACGGATGGCATGGAACCGGAGCGGACCGCATTTACAAAGAGGAAGGCGCTGTCAAGACCAGCTCATGGCTGTTTGACGAAAGCGGAAGCTTCTACCTGGATGCAGACGGGCATCCGATTATCAGCGAATGGAAGACCATCAGCGGCTCTGTTTACTACTTCGACTCCGAAGGACACCGTGTGAACGGAAAACAGGTCATTGACGGTCATGAATATCAGTTCCAGAAATCCGGCGTACTGCTGACCGGCTGGAATCAGACAAAAACATCCTACTACAGCGAATTCGGCGAAAAGCTGAACGGTCTGCAGACAATTGATGAAAAACAGTATCTGTTCGATAAGGACGGAAACATTGTCAGCGGATGGCAGACGGTAGATGGAAAGAAGCTGTACTTCAAAAAAGACGGCTCTCTGGCAACAGCAAAAACAGAGATTGACGGAAAAACCTATAACTTCTCCAGCGACGGTTCCTTACAGAGTGGCTGGGTGAAAAAAGACGGAGAAAAATACTATTACGACAAGTATGGCTTTATGACAAAGGGCTGGAAGACCATTGACGGAAAGAAATACTATTTCAACCGCAAGGGACAGGCAGCAACCAGCACGAAGTACGCAGGCTACAAGTTTGATAAGAACGGTGTGGCGAAGAAAATCAAAGAGAAGAAAAAGAAGAAACAACAGAAAGCAATGAGAATGTACAGAGCACACGCACAGCTGGCAACAGCTCCGCGGCGGCTTCAAGCAGCTCTTCCTCCTCAAGTGCAAATCTGAATCCGGCAGGTTCCGGAAGCAACTCCAGTGCGGCAGGCATTGCGGCTTCCATGGTAGGCTCCCCTTACGTTTGGGGCGGATCCTCACCTGCAGGCTTTGACTGCTCCGGTCTGACCTCCTATGCCTATGCACAGGCAGGCATCAGCATTCCGAGAACAGCAGGCGGACAGGCAAGTGTCGGTTCAGCGGTATCCTACGGCAATATGCAGCCAGGCGATCTGATTGTATGGAGCGGTGGTGCACACGTATCCATATACGTAGGTGGCGGACAGATGGTTCATGCAACGAATCCATCTACAGGAGTTATCACATCCTCTGTAAGCTTCTGGAGCAACAACAGCGGACAGAGTATCACGGCAATCCGCAGACCGTAAAAAGCAAAAAACAATAAAAAAGGGGCTACGGCTCCTTTTTGTGTTTCTGACGCATTTCGGATAAAAAACGGAAGAAATACAAAAAATTTCATAACTTTTTTAAAATTTTCTAAAATCGGGTTTCAGCCTATAAACAAAGCTTTTAAAAGAGAATCGTGATGGGACGGAAAAGTGACAAAATCGTAAGTTTTCAAAAAATAGGGGTTGCAAATAAAAAAACGCTTTGTTACAATGAGGGCGTTGATGTCGAGGTGATAACATGAATTTTATCGAAAAAAACACAAAGAAAGTTGCTTTAGTCCTGTGTCTGGCTACAGCTGGAACAGCAGTAACTACGGTATATGCGGCACAAAATTCTGACGGATGGCACGGAAGTGGCACGGACAGAGTCTACAAAATGGAAGGCCAGGTAAAAACAAGCTCATGGGTATTTGATGAGGCTGGCAGCTACTACCTGAACAATGAGGGTCATCCGATTACAAGTTCCTGGAAAGAAATCAACGGTTCTACCTACTACTTTGATGCAGAAGGTCACCGTGTGAATGGAAAACAGGTCATCGATGGTCATGAATACACATTCCAGAAATCTGGAGTATTGCTGACAGGATGGAACGAAGTAAAGGATACATACTACAATGAATTTGGAGTTGCTGTTACTGGTGTACAGAAGATCGATAACAAAACTTACAACTTCGACGAAGATGGTAAACTGGTTACCGGTTGGACCAAGGTAAACGGAAAGAAAGTTTACTTCACAAAAGATGGTTCTCTGGCTTCCGGCGTTGTAACCATTAATGGTAAAAAGTACAACTTCAACGATGACGGTACGATTACGACCGGATGGGTGAAGAAGGACGGAGAGAAATACTATTACACAGATTACGGCTTCATGACCAAGGGTTGGAAGACGATTGACGGTAAGAAGTATTATTTCAACAAAAAAGGTCAGGCTGCAACCAAGACAGAATATGCTGGTTACAAGTTTGACAAAAACGGTGTAGCAAAGAAAATCAAGAAAAAAGAAAAGGCTGAAACTACAGATAACGCAAGTGAAGATGTAGCTGACAGCGAAGATACTGCAAGCAATGGTTCCGGTAGCAGAGCTGCAAGCTCTTCTAAGAACCTGGGAACTGCTGATGGCGGAATCGCTTCTGCAGCACTGGCTCAGCTTGGTGTTGGTCAGGACTGTACAGCATTGGCTTCCAATGCACTGGCAGCACAGGGAATTTATTTCCACGGCTGGCCGGCAGAGTATATGTCTCTGGGTAGCGTAACAAGCAGTCCACAGCCGGGAGATTTAATTTACTATGATGATGCCGGTGCCGGAGTTCCTCATATCGCTGTATATGTTGGTAACGGACAGGCTGTTCATGGTGGATGGAAGGGCGGAACGACCGTTGAAGCATCTGCTTATATCGGAAGTGGTCCTGTATTTATCCGCGTAAACAAATAATTTGTGTAAAAAAGAAGGCAAATGCCTTCTTTTTTGTATCTCTGCTCTCCGGGCAATTCGGCTAT
>ENA-OQAB01000959-OQAB01000959.1-human-gut-metagenome-genome-assembly--contig:-NODE-959-length-14384-cov-3.700358_pt1 | contig 14384 bp, 22 predicted proteins | sample MGYA00242490_ERZ504517 | MGnify/ENA primary metagenome ERZ504517 (study PRJEB26092, sample SAMD00036298) | human gut metagenome | host: Homo sapiens | study: EMG produced TPA metagenomics assembly of...
AGTTTGACAGGAAATATAGTTGTATTAATCATTTCCGTTATAAATCAATCATGTTTCCCAGCATTATGTTGTACTTCTCATCTGAGAAAGGCATCATTCCACTACATGGTGAAAATGTCAACTCAGAAAAATATACATTCCCATTTACTTCATATAAATCCACTCTCAAAAACTTTGTACCTGACGATAATTCTCTTGCCACCTTAATCATCTCATCAAATTTACTTGGTTTCTCTGGAAGTTGTTCAAATGGTTTAAAATCACTTCTTCTAAATTCAGCAAATGTCCAATCTAAAGTAAGAAAACTGATCTGTGCAGTTTCGTGGTTCTCCAAGCCAGTTGATACATACAGGTATCTAGGCTCACCATTAAAGCAGTAAAACTTGTAGTCAAACAGCCCACTTCCATGTCCATCATCAAGAAATTGTTCAGCAATAATTCTAGGCTTTACATTTTTGTAGGGCCATTCTCTTCCATAAATGTAATAATTATTTTCTAATGATGTCTCGAGTTTTTTTCGAACAACGTCAAAATCTAACTTATTTTTGTCTCGACATACAACCAGACCACCGCTATCATGAGTACATTTCAAAACAAATTTTTCTGGCAGACCATTAAAATCAATATCATCAAACTTATCCCAGACCCCCAGAGTAGGTACTATATAACGATCACCAAGTATTTCAGCAACATATTTTTTTACCTCATACTTATCAACCATGGTTGTATAGATATCTTTTCTATCGTATATCTTTAGCCACTGCAGCTTCTCATTAAATGATACGGGATGATTCAAGTTTAGTTTTTTCCCTGTCTTCATCCAATATACAGCTTTTAAATATAATGTGTCCGACAAGCAATCCAACATATGCCAGTATTGTAACTTTCGTATAATACTCGCAGCTAATTTTTTAGGTGTCATTTTTTATCTCCTTTTGCTTTTCTCAATAGTGTTTTAGCATATACAACTCCACCACAATCTGTGTTTTCAGAGCCTATAGCAAAATTTCTCACACTGTGATATCATGAGTTTCATCCTAACAACGTAGATTCGATTGAATCCTTCATCATACTATTCATAACAAGAATACTTTTATACTTTGCCGCAGTTTTCTCAACATATTCATACTCTTCAACATCTACCAGAATAGGAATGATCAAACTCTTCGTATTCGGAAAATGCTCTGCAATATAATAGCTGATTGAGAACATACAAGAACGCACCTAGGTCAGCTTTGTTTTGCTATGTCATTTTGCACTTTGAATCATGATATAATTTCAAAGTATAGTGCAGGCAAGAGAGCAGAATCAATACTCCGACTTTATACGACTGGTCTTTCAGCATAGCTCTGATGTCTTTTCCGTCTGAATGCTAAAACCATACAGGACATGACTGTTCCAATTATTACAACCACCATATATTGCAGCCATTGGCTAATATTGCAATTCGAAAAATACCATCTTTACAATTTCCGATAAGTATATGTTATACAGGTACATTTCTAACGAAATACTTCCTAGCAATATAAATGCAGTCTTTCCCCATTGAACAAAGGCTATTGATTCCAATCGATTCAGTAAAACAGAAACCACAACGCAAATCGCCAATGCCGCCCAAGCGTACCCTGAAAGAAAAATTGGATACCCCACCTTTGCAGTTACAACATAGCCTATGCAACTGAGCACCATGGTACCTAGCACAATTTTCCAATTATACTTTTCACTTGGTTTTTGTATCATATAGAGAAATACCCATACCAATGAAAAATGAAGGTAATCTTTCAATGACAAACAGGCAATTGCTGATAACACCCTCTGTGCAATACCCATATTCTTTAAAATAGTAAGTGCAATATGATAATATCACAGCACACGCCAAGGTAACAAACACCGGATGTCTAAGATTTTTTAATCGTTTTCCACATAAGTGGAAATACTGTATATAACGGAATCAGCATCGCAACATACCACGCTCCGCGATGCTGAAGCCAATATGATATGGTTAAAATATCTAAAACATACTGAACTGCACTGTTACCCGAAACATAAGCAATAATTCCCTGCATTGGAATCGCAATCAGCAAATACGGGGATAAAACTCTTGAAATTCGTTTTTTGTAAAATGTGCTCAGCCCCCCCCACCGATTCATGGATTTACATAATCCCATTCCTGATAACAACAAAAAGATATCAACACCAAACAGTCCCATATGAGCTAACTTGTGGATCCATCCGGGATATTGAATACCATAATCAATGCTATGTATTCCTAGTATTCCAAACGTTGCTATTCCCATTAAAACAGATCTATATTTACTTATCATCGAGCATCCTCCTCTCCATTGTATGTAGTGTAAAGCCCCCTATCTTTTAAAATAGATACAAACACATTCTATCGATGTTCTCAGATTTGACCTTTTTATCGAATTTTCATCATTGGTCAATGGAATCTCTAGGGTAAAAATCCGTTCATCTGCATTTTCAAGTATTACACATATTTCCTCACTGCACACTTCCTTACGGTCATCCCTCCGGAACAATTCTAGTTTCTCTTTCTCAGAATCAAATTTACTCCAATGAGAATACTCATCATCCTCGTTCTTCTTTCTGAATTTCCGAAATCGCATCTCCAAACGGTTTCACCCAATTTCGATAATCAAATTTTTCTTTAACACATTTTCTTGCAGCTTTAGAAAAATTCATATACACATCATAATGCATATCAATTGCGGAACGTATAATGTCTGCACATGTTTCCACATCCAAATTAGGGAAAAACAGACTATTAACATTATTTTCCAAATAAAATGTGGTATAGTCACCTACGTCTGAAACGATTGGTACCACCCCATACGTCATGACTTCCGGGACTTTACTAGGGAAATTAGCTCGTGTCATCTGGCAGTCATCTCTTGCAAGAAGTAAGAAATGCATACTTTGGTAGAGTTCTACAAGTTCATCATACTTCATCCATTTGTGAAAAACAGCAGATTGGGAAAACACACTCAATTCTTCTTCCGACAGGATCTGTGCTATCTGCTCTTTCTTTATTCCACACAAATGTAATTCCGTTCTATCTCGCTCCTTCTGGTCAAGCGCCATATAGCTCTTAATCATAAGGCTCAGAGCATCCTTCATCTTTCCCATTGCCGGAATAATCATGCGGCATTTATCAAATCTTTTTTCTTTAATCTGATATTCATCATTGTCAGCCATGATAGGAATCAGGAATGTTTTGCATCCCTTCTCACGATAATAGTCCTGAATCAGTGTACTGATAGGCAGAATCAAGTCAAACTGTGTAACATAGTTATCAAGAATCTTTTTATACGCTAAATAGCGTACTTCCCCCTGATCTCCATCAAAATCTTCTCTGGCAAACAATTCTAGTACTGTTCCCACAATTTTGAAATGCCTTTTCCTTCTGAGCCTAAACAGAGCTTTCAGAAACTCCTCATTTCTGGACACAGCAACTACCACATCCTGCCGCCCAATTAACTCTTCTTTGAGTATTTTGATTCGCCGATATGCAAATCCACTTCTCAATTGTATCTTTTGAACTAATCGTTTCCGACTTAATGATATCTCCTTAATTACGATGTTTTTATATACTGGTTTTTCCTTTGCAACAAACTCATCGTTTCGTGCCGACAATACAATTGTTGCAAACCCTGATTTCTGAGCACATAAAGCCAAATACTGGATGTAGTTGCTTATTGCTCCATCGCGAGGAAACGCGCTATCCAAAACAAAATACATACGTTTCATATTTGTTATCCTTTCTGAACTAGGGTGTATGCGATAACTAGCGAAATACATAACAACGATGATTTATCTCCGTTCAGAGTAAACAGAATCGCTAATTTAAGATAATAACAGTATTCAGATTATCCCTTGTACCCCGGTGCTTTTCTGATGAACCTCGCCGGATTCCCTGCCCAAATCTCTCCTTCCGGAATTTTGCCGGTTACTACGGAAGAAGCACCCACAATTGCGTTTCGACCTATGTAAGCACCCTTAAGAATATAACTTCCTCCCCCAATAAAAGCACCTTCCTCAATCACAATATCCTTACTTTCTATGTGAGAATTATCTTTTTGCGAACCATAACGGTAAAAATCTTCAAGTGGATGAAAATCTGTATCATATATTTTACATCCAGCTCCAATCAAAACATGGTCATGTATCTCTATTCTCGCTCGACTTGTTAATGCGGCATTAGAAATCCCCACTCCATCGCCAATGGATATCGTTCCCTGAGGAAAAACCTGAATATAGGTATGCTCCCCACCACCAATTGGATTAGACCATCCTGATGAATTGATTGTCACGTTATCCCCAATCGTCACCTTACCGCGATTATAAATGATTATATGTCCAGTCGTGTGAAAATTCTTACCAAAGCTAATTCCCGTTATAAATAAATGAATTTTCTCCATTTCGCACCAAAATATCTTTCGCACCAAATCATACCGGCCAAGTATTTTCAAAAAATATCATTTTTTTCAATTTCCTCATCGCTTTACCTCTTTTACAAACTCCAGAATGCGGTTACGATTGATCAGAACGATTGCCAATCCAATGAGAATCACGCTCCATCTAATCTGAACATATCCGTATATGACGTTGATCAGCAAGCAGCAAAGAATCACTATAACGGTAATCAGCAGCAACAATTTTGAATTATACAAAGACTTTTACGTCCGGTTGTTTTTTTCTCGACACCATTTGCTACCACAGCTTCAATTACCGCCATCACAATATACGCAGCTAACGTTGTATATGCCGCTGCCTGATATCCGTAAATTGGAATCAGCAGTGCATTTAAGGATACATTCAATGCCGCCGCTACAATCGTTGCAATCAAAATATACTGTGTCTTTTTATAATATAATAGAATATTAGAATACAAATTTCCAAGAGAAATCAGGAATATACCAGCTGCAATAGGAGGCATCAGGTATATTGCCTCATAATACTCCTCTGTAGCCAGAATACGTACAATTTCCGGTGCCAACAATGTCATACCTAACGCGACTACTGCATATCCAAGTAAAATATAATTAACGTTCTTCTTAATATTAAGACGTCCTTCTTCGCTTTCCATGTTTTGAAACATATATGGAACAAATGAATTATTCATAGCACTCCAAACAATCATGGACAATGTACTGACATTGTACAGCGTGCTGTAAATACCCACTGCTGCCTTACCAACCAAGCTGTTGATCATCATTCTATCTGACACGCTGAGCACTTGACTTGCAATGCTGTTTCCAATCAACGGTATGCTCAATTTTAGTGAAACCATCCAAAATTCTTTATTGAACAGGGTTTTACCTTTTTTGAAAATTCCGATAAAAAAGACGAGTGCCACACCATATACAACTAAATAGTTAGAATATAGCCTTATCCGATCAACATTTGGGATCCCGCATTTGTTGGCTGTCATCACACATACTACAGATAAAACTGTGCCTAAAATGGCAGTACCCAAGGATACCATAACAACACCTTTGTATTTTACCTCATAACGTTGCCTCGACAGCCAAAAATCCCTGGCTGGTGAAACAAACAGACCAATCAGCATCAGTAAAACCAAATCCGTCGGCAAATCAAAAATTCCGTTCCAAAATTCTTTTGCTCCTAAATATACACCAGTAATAATAAGGGCCATCAACGTTGTAATTGTTAAAACCGAAGATGTGTATTGGTCTCGCCGATCACTGTAATCCTTCATCCCCACCATAAAGCCACCGGAAGTGAGCGATAAAGTGGATACTACGCTTAACATAGCATACCATGAATTAAACACATTGATTGTCCCAATTTCTGCCGTTGTCATAATCCTAGTAAAAATAGGAACAGTAATAATACTAAGTCCTCTTGTTGCAAGTCCCGCAAATGTATATACAAGTGCAGCCTTTGCAACCGGTGACATATTACGAATTGCTTTTAATTTATTTATCATTATGACATTTCCTCCGGATCAAAGTTGCAAGCTTGTCCAATAAACATCAAGAAAACAGCAAAAGAGATACTGAATTCATACTTTAAATATACAGATAGTCCCAAAAGTGCCATCAGAAAGAGAACTGATGAAATTTTTCTACCCATCAGCTTATACCGGTTAACAGTCACAAAGTTCTTATTTGCCGATACCATCTGAACACGTATTACAAATGCTATGATTGGCAGGAAACACAGGACTCCGAAATGAAATGCCGTATATAATAACTGATTATCAAAATACTGATACTTTGCACCATTGAATAAATAAGTAGCCGATATACCTTTTCCGAAAACAAGGCTTGCCGCACTAACCTGACTAAAAAACTGTTCGTACTGATCACTTCTTGTATCTTCGTTCGCTCGCAGCAACAGAGAATCAACTAAATTTTCAAATCCAAATGACAACACCATTAACACAACACCAATTACGATGCACAATTTTATCGTTTTCCCAAAGTTATTCTGTTTTCTTGAGCCTGCTAATAAAAAACCGCACAGGAGCAAAAAGCACTGAATCGTCCAACTACGTGATAAAATAGCAACACTGCAAATTGTCGCAATAGTTATTAACACAATTCTAATAATCGTTTCTACTTTTTCATGCAAATAGCTATATTCCGTAAAAACATACACCCACAGAGCAATTATAGCTAAACTCAAACTGTCTTTTGCCGGCGAATTTAATATACCTATTCCGAATCCCAATTTCATGTACATATCTACGCTTGTATATACGCACATGCTTAAGTAACCTACCGCTAGGAGCACTGATAACCCTTTTATGGATTCCTTTACACCAGGGGCATTTGAAAATAAAAAAAACAGCGGTACCAAGCATGTCAATGTTGAAATATTACCCAATAGAGCATAGTATGCATTTCCATTGAGTGCCTCCATAAAGGTCCATCCCACAAAAGAACAAACGCACAGCGCCATCCAAAGAGCATCTCGTTTCCTTAATATACATCTTGATGCATTAAATAAGAAAAATGCAATTAAACAGTACTGCGCATACAGTGAACTTGTTCCATACCATGAATTACCCACAGCTTCAAAGGTATAAAAATTACCATAACTGTACACCCAAGTACCACCAACAATTCTAACCCACATTCTCGAAAGTATCATAAATGCACTACCAAACAGCAGTATTTTGTTAATTTTTGCTATAGATACTTTCATTCATTTACCTCTCTCATAAATTTGTCAGCAATCTTCTCTGGTGAATACTGTTCTCTCATAATCTTTTTTGCATTTTGACTGAGCAAACAACGGAGGGCATAATCACCAATCAATTCTCTCATTTTTTCTGCCATTTTCAGTTCGTTCCCCATTTCTACCAAAATACCGCTTTTGCCATTTTCTATCAAATCACTAGGACCTGTAGGGCAGTTTGTTGAAATGCAAGGCACTCCTACAGCCATCGCTTCCATCAATGCATTGGGCAAGCCCTCGTAATCTGATGACAAAATAAAAATATCCGTCTTTTTTAATTCCTGTGCAACATGGTTTGTACTTCCACAAATAGTTGCACGTCCTTCAAGACCAAGTTCTTCTATTAACACACATAGAGCATCGTGTTCCTCACCAGCTCCCCAGATATTTAATTTAATCTCTGGATATTCTTCACTAATCATTCGAAATGCACGAATCAACAAACTGTGATTTTTTTGCTTATTCAAACGCCCAAATGTAGCCACCGTGGTCACCTGCTGTGAGCAGGTATACACTGTATCAATCATTTCCTGTTTTACAGGATTGGGGATGATAAAACACTTATCTCTGCACGACTGCAGATAGTTTATCTGTCCCTTTGTCTGCAACATGATGCCATCTGATTTTTTAGTGATATAATTGCAAATCGTTCGCAACAAAAACTGCGGTGGATAAATTTTAGGATTATTTCTAATCGTAGCATATAGTTTACATTTTAGACCCCGAACAGCTAGCCACGTATGCATTGTCGGCAATGCTAAAAATGGAATAACCACATCCGGCTGTTCTTTTTTTATCAGCTGTCGAATTTCAAGAATTCTGTTATATAGACGAGAAATTTTATTTCCTCCCTTAGGCCTTTTAAGTACCTGCAGTTTTAACTTCGAACTAATTGGATACTCTTTTTCTTTTCTGTCATAAACAACGACCGATACTGGATAATTTTTTTCAGCCAGTTCACTCGCTAAAACACTTACCACTCTCTCAGCTCCACCACCTGAAAGTGATAACGTTATCATCATTATCGTTTTCATTTTTTCCTCTTTTTATAAATCTTTCTACTGTTGCTAATTTTTCTTACCACCTATTGCGTTCAAACTATTACATAACCTGAACTGTTTTAATAAAAAACACGATATGTCATTTACTACCATGGCACTCACAAAAATAAAAACAATACTCATCAACATAGAAATTGGAAAATTCATAAATTTGCAATTATGCAATAAGGGAACTTGCACCAAGTAGATCACCCATGATCTTTCTGCAATCCATCTTATACCCCCCCCTTCATACGAGGCCAAAAGAATTTGTAAAATAATTCTCATTGTCCTTACATAGAGCATATAGACAACAAACAAAGCACCCAAAACACATACTCACCCAATTGGAAATTATAGAAGAAGGAACTTTTTCTCTCAAGAATCTTCCAACCATATGTGCCAATAAGCCCAACAAGAACTCCAACGGCACTTATAACTTTACCCATATTACAAAACTTTGAATTTTTTCTGCATATGTATCCTATTTGCATAAGAAGTAAATAAAACGCTGTTTTCACGATAAAATCATTTTCGATACCGACCTTTGATATTTCAAACGCAAAATAACGCCCAAACATTATACCAACACACGAAATAAAAACACATAATTTACCATGGATTTTTACAGAATCCCACAAATACATTACGCAATATCCTATTAAAATTTGCAGGAAGAAACCAATAATTCGTTGGCAGCACATACATCTTAAAGACCTGAATGATACTATCAAATTTATAAATGCCAATAATTGTGCAGAAAACCTGAACAATCCAAAGCGGAACATACAACTTATAGCTTTTCTTTAAAATCCATCTAATAAACCCCTGCTTTTTCACTGACAAGCAGTAGCCACTTACAAAGAAAAATATACTATTACCTAATACCCCTCCTGTTGCCAATTCCGCTATTGGATAAATATTATCGAAATGAGAATTGGTAATCAGACATGTTGCCAAACACCGAAGAAACACTATAAATTCTATCATGTTATTTCACCTCCCTAATAAACAGAAATTCACTTACCAATAACTCCCACCTTCAACCTTTCCCTTTTTGGTCGGTGTTTCATTACTATTAGGCCGTACCCAAGATTCATTATAGAATTTAGAAATTACAGGATGATCATCCCATCTTTTTCCTTTAATACCAAACAACAGTTGCGTAGCACCTGACATTTGTATTGCCTGCTTACCAATTCGTTTACAGTAAGCTGCCAATGGCAGACCATACGCACCTGCACCAATAATCGCAATATCAAAATCGACTTGGCTAATCTGGTCCTGCATATATTTCAGTGCATCGAACCATGAATTAAACTCTGTTTTTTTCTCCTGCAATCGACTGCACCGCTTTTATACAAGTCAAACTTTCAAATTCAGGCAATACGTTTGTTCCAGGAAATAACTTTTCCCTCTTTGCGTACTGTGATTCAATGCTTTCTTTAAAGGGGGTGAATGATAAGAATCTTTTTGCCTTTCAATGCCTTTGACCAGGGGGTGTCAAAATAATACGGCTCCAGTGCGTGTAACTCAGTAAATACAGAATTCTTACACACACTGTGCACGACCATTCGCTTCCGCTCCAACCCCCCACAAAGAAACGATATCCGCTTCCGAAATACACTTCATGTACTCTTCACAAAAACGAGACAAAATCATATCATCCGCCGGAAACACACCGGACAATGTTGAAATCTCCATTTTGATCTGATTTGAAAAGGTACCATTTTTTCAAATACTCACCAATGCATCGCATTTCTGTTGCACCACCACGAGCAACAAAGGCCGGCTTCTCTGCATAGATCATATCTGAAATAGCCTTGCAACCTTGCGTCTCCGGAAGTACCGCAACATCTCTATAGTCAAATTTAAATTTCAACTGTTTGACTGCTTGTCTTAACAGTTTAACTAATTTTTTATCATTATCCATTACTCATTTTCCTCTAAGAGTTTTATAATCTTTGAAGCCATACTATCCCATGTAAATTTATTCACAATGCTTTCATGTGCATCCTCTGCACAAATATTTCCTTTTAAAATCGTATCTACGATCTCATCGTTTCTGTTAACTAAAAATCCTGTCCTGCCAGAATCGATAATAAAATCAGGACCAGGTGCATGACAGGCAACAACTTTACAACTATAATACATAGCTTCCAAAATCGCCATACCGAATATCTCCTGCCTATTCAGGTTGACGAAGACATCTGCCATTCGATATAACTCCCAAATGTCTGAATTGGGAATCTTTCGCATCAACTGAACCGCATCCTCCAAATGGTGCAGTTCTATCGCCTTTTTCACAGCTTCTTCCAATTCGCCTGTTCCGACCATCAGTAATTTATAATTTTTATTCTGTGCATACAAAGCAGCAAGTATTTCAATCATCTCTACCGGTCTTTTTTCGTCAATCATTCTTCCAATGAAGATCAGGAGCTTGTCTTCCTTGCTATAACCATGTTTTTCAAGCAGTGCATTTTTTGACTGCTCTGTATAATCGGTATGTACTAAATCCAAGTCAAGCCCTACAGGTGTTACAATTGTACTGTTTACCCCCATTTTAAACAATGCTTTTTGAACTGTAGGTGTTTTTACACAACAAGTGAGTTTTTTATATATCTGCAAATTACGCTTAAAAAATGCATTTGTTATCATCTTCTTCACACCACTCGTACTGTGACTTTCTATTACGCCGATATATGGTATATACCGAACATTGCTTTTTTCACACCAACTATACACCTTCGGTACAGAGAACTGCGTATCTGAAAAATGAATCATTGCATCTAATGTAACATCAAGTTTCTTTATATCAATTAATCCGTTAATCCCAAAGTTATTAGCAGGAATAAAATGAATCATCGCATTCTCTACGGAATTTATCTTCTCTATCCGTTCATCCTGTTCCTTTGAAACTAATTTATATACTATTACCTGATCAACATTCTTGGCTATGGCCTTCGCTAAACCAACTTCTTGGGCATTGTAAAAACCTTTTAAGCCAAAATTGCTAATGCTGGTAATTAAGATTCCTATCTTCATTCTCTATCCTTCCTTATATAGCACACCTTCGTGTTTCACTATATCCTCGTCAGTGAATCTACTCCCAATGACTCGTGCTGGATTTCCACCTACGATAGCATATGCCGGCACATCATAGGTAACAACACTGCCTGCGGCAATAATCGCCCCCCGATGAACAGTTACACCTGTAAACACAATAGAGCCATACCCAATCCAAACATCGTCTTCAATAACTATTTTTGCCCAAGCCCCTTAAAATTGTAATCTTTATTTCCAATCCAAGGAGCATCCTTAATCGATACTCCAACCTTGCTGTAATCATGATCATATTTACCTATCAGACCAACATTATTGGCAATCTCAACATTATTTCCGATTACCATGTCTGCTTGCAGAGTGCAGTATTTTCCGATATAAACATTATTTCCTATTACTAATTCGTTTGGTGCCCAAAACACGGTCCCACGACCAAAAGTCGAATTACTTCCCAACTTAATGTTTCTCTTCAGGCACAATAATAATTTACACCTCAATAGTTTGAGATTTTTCAATTTCACTTTTAATTTCCTCCTGAAGAATTAATCTTTTTTATTTGCCGCCAATATACGCATGCCAAATAAATCTTGTATTTGTGTGCCAGTATCTTTGAAACAGTCTTTTCGGATCTTGCATTAATCTGTAAAGCCATTCCAGATTCCATTTCTGCATCCATTCGGGTGCTCTTTCGATATTGCCGGCGAAGTAGTCAAAACCTGCTCCAACACCAATCATCAAGCCATCAATTTTCCCCTGATGTGCTGCCATCCAATTTTCCTGCTTAGGAGCCCCCAGACCAATCCACACAAAATCCGGTTTTGCATCATTAATCATCTTGATAACAGCCAAATCTTCCTCAACTGTCAACGGTCTAAAGGGAGGGCTGTACATACCAGCAATCTGGATTCCCGGATATCCCTCATTCAACTTCTCTTCAAGCAGCTCAAGAGTTTCCTGCTTACTGCCATAGAAGAAATGACGATATTTCTTTTCAGCAGTTATCTTGAAAATTTCTCCCATCAGATTTGGTCCTGTGGTTCTCTGCATATTTTTATAACCACGCTTACGACCAACTGTAGATAAAGGGCCTCCGTCTGGAATTGCCATAATACCGCCATTCTGTACAGCACAATAATTCGGCTCCTCGAAAGAAGTAACGGTGGTATGTACGTTTGAAACACATATATAATCTCCATGTAGAAGATTAATATTCTTATCCAAATATTCCAACAGCCATTCCATATTAATGGCCGCAATATTTACGCCCATGATATTACAGGTTGGGATTTGTCTCTTATCAACCTTACGAACGTATTTGATATTTTCTTTAGAAGTTGACATCTTTTCTCCTCCCTAACCTCATAATAATCTCTCGGAATCTTAAGCCCAGTAAAATCAAGGCTTACAGATTCCTTTTTTATTAAAATCCCCCACTTTTTTGTCAAAAAAGGCTTGACAAATCGCTCAAAATTTGCGGCGAAGCCGATTGAATATCATAAATTAATCTCTCTGGAAAATGTCTCTAGTATATACTTTTTCCTTAACATTATCCAGACATTCATCGTATCTATTCGCAATAATCGAATCACACATTGCCTTAAAGTGTTCTAAATCATTTACAACCTTGCTGCCAAAGAAAGTTTCACCATCTTTCAGAGTAGGCTCATAAATCACAACCGTTGCACCCTTGGCTTTCACACGTTTCATAACGCCCTGAATGGAACTTTGACGGAAGTTATCAGAATTAGATTTCATAGTCAAACGGTAAACCCCTATGACAACTTCCTTCTCCTTGTTTGAATCCCAATGGCTGTTTGCCCCATATGCACCAGCCATCTCCAGAACACGATCAGCGATAAAATCTTTACGTGTACGATTAGATTCAACGATAGCTTCAATCAGATTCTCTGGCACATCGGCATAATTTGCTAACAGTTGCTTGGTATCTTTTGGCAGGCAGTATCCACCGTAACCGAAGGAAGGGTTATTGTAGTGGGTTCCAATACGAGGATCCAAACAGACACCATTGATAATCTGCTGGGTATTCAAGCCCTTCATTTCTGCGTAGGTGTCTAGCTCGTTGAAATAACTGACACGAAGAGCAAGATAAGTATTAGCAAACAGCTTAACTGCTTCTGCTTCAGTAAAGCCCATGAACAACGTATCCACATTCTCCTTAATTGCCCCCTCTTGCAACAGCTGTGCAAAGGTGTGTGCTGCCTCGACCAAACATTCATCCGCCATATCAGTACCAACGATGATGCGAGAAGGATACAGATTATCATAGAGTGCCTTACTCTCACGCAGAAACTCGGGACTGAAGATGATGTTTTTGCTACCGGTCTTTTTACGAATAGATGCGGTGTAACCAACAGGGATTGTGGACTTGATAACCATGATAGCATCAGGATTTACTTCCATGACCAACTTGATCACAGCCTCAACAGCAGATGTGTCGAAGAAGTTCTTCTTAGAATCATAGTTGGTGGGTGCTGCAATCACAACGAAATCTGCATCCTGATAAGCGGCTACGCCATCGATTGTAGCAGTTAGATTCAGTTCCTTTTCAGCCAGATACATCTCAATGTAATCATCCTGAATAGGAGACTTCTTATTGTTGATTAGTTCAATCTTCTCAGGAATAATGTCAACAGCGATAACAGTATGATGCTGAGCTAACAAGGTTGCAATACTCAGACCGACATATCCCGTACCAGCTACAGCAATTTTTAAATTTTTATAATCACGCATAACAACAAATCCTCCATAAATTACATATTACTTTGAGTAGAATTAATACTTGCTTAGAATCATTTTAAATATCCTGCACCAATTATATTGCCTCTATATTCGTTTTACTTATAACGAATTCATTTTATATGACTAGATATTTTATTGTATATGGGCTTTAACAAAATATCCGGCTCATATTTTTTGGCCTCTGTAATACAGTTTTCTTTTCATTCTATTAATTGTTTTCAGGGCTGTCAATACATTTCTCAATCAAAGAAACTAATTCCTTTTGATCATGAGGTTTATATATATACCCTGTAT
>ENA-OQAB01000963-OQAB01000963.1-human-gut-metagenome-genome-assembly--contig:-NODE-963-length-14364-cov-3.059071_pt1 | contig 14364 bp, 11 predicted proteins | sample MGYA00242490_ERZ504517 | MGnify/ENA primary metagenome ERZ504517 (study PRJEB26092, sample SAMD00036298) | human gut metagenome | host: Homo sapiens | study: EMG produced TPA metagenomics assembly of...
TTTCCGTCACGTAAAGCTAATGCTCCGGTTTCATGATCAGCTGAAATAATCACTAATGTATTTCCATCTTTTTCTGCAAATCTGATAGCAGCTTCTACCGCCTTGTCAAAGTCCAATACTTCACGGACAACTGTCGAATAATCATTGCTGTGCGCACTTTTATCTATTCGGGCACCTTCTACCATTAAGAAGAAACCGTTAGTACTCCTGCTCGAAAGATAGTCAATAGCCATTTGGGTGGTAGACGGAAGGAAATCTCCCCGGTTTTCGTTTACAGAAGCCGTTTTGCTCTTTGTGGGTAAATATCCCAGTTTTTTAGATTTCTTGATAGCTTTGTCATTCGGCTCTTCTATGATGGTAAACTCTTTTTTGATTTCCTTTTGAACGTTTGGTGCTTGTTTTTCAAATAGTTCATAACTACCGGCAGAAAAGAATGTCAGCTTACTGTTAGGAAGATCTGCCCAAATTTCTTTAGACATTCCACGTTCCGGTTGGTGAGCAAAGAAAGCAGCAGGAGTGGCTCCGTCGAGATTGTCAGTGGTTACGATTCCTGAAATGTAGCCATAGCCGGATAACTTCTCCGGTAAGTTTGGAATAATTTGGTTATTTTCATCCATTCCGAGCGCTCCGTTTTTAGTTTTTTTTTCCGGTTGAGTAAGCAGTTCCGGAAGCAGCTGAATCTGTTGTAAACTTGTTGGTCAGATTGCGTTCTGACGTAAAACCGACATGTTTTTTAAAATTAGTTGATAGTAAGCTGTTCCTTGATTGGCATACATTCCTGAACAGATATGTGCCAGTCCCATGCCGTCTCCTATCATTAAGATGACATTCTTCACCGGTTTATCGGTAGCATCCATGTCAAATGAAGGAACATACGAACATTTGTGGATTTTCGTTCTTAAAATCTCCTTTGACGAATTTCTTGTGCTGATAGATTATAGCAAAAGAATAAGGAGAAAATAAATAAATGAGCTTTAAATTTTACATTCATGGCTAATATGTTTTTTAATTAGAAGTAAGTAATTCGGATATGTTGACTGTATCGTATGGCTTTTCTCCAAATGCGGTATAATATTCTAATTGCATCTGGTTGTTTTCTTTGTCAATAGAAAGGATGCCGTAGCCCGGTAAATCCATTTGTTTGAAAAAACGGATATGGGGAGTTTCTTTATCAATCCATTCCATACGCTGTTGTAGAGTAGAAGGTTGCCATTGTAGGGTGTGCCGTTACAAATTCAGGACCATAGTCTGTAACTACATTTTTCGGAACCAGCATATTTTTATCTTTGATGACACTGTTGACGAGAATCTGGACGATAGGTCCCCAAGGAGTGTCCCGACAGACAACGGAGTATAGATGCAGATGTGCACAGAGCACGATTGCTTGTTGACTGGCAATGATTTGCAGCAATTGTTCCCTCTTGGCATTATCTTGTCGGAATACATGCCAGCATCTTTCGTTTACCGGAATCACAGGCTCGTGTAACATGACAAACTTGTAAGTAGCCTTCGAACCGGCTAGTGACTTTCTAATTGTTGTAGCCCTTCCGGATTCGATCCCATGGATCATAACACACAAATAATTCATCATCAAGAATAGTAGTGTAATTGGCTGACTGTAAGGATGGATGTCCTGCCAACCTTGCCATATTGGGTAAGTATACTTTTTCAAAAGCTTCTTTAGCCCCTGGTCCTGTGATATCATGATTACCTTTAGTCATAATGAAAGGTACTTTCAGATTCATTTTGTTGACAGCTTTAAAGGCATTGTTAGCCATCTGTATTGCTTTTTGTGGAGAACCGGCCAATCCTTCTGACAAGTCCCCCATTTGCAGAACAGCTTTTATTGACGGCTGGTGTTTTTGAACTTTTCCGCTGATTATCCGGGAAAATTCCGGCCATGTATTTTTCGTGAATACTGAATATTCTTTGGTAACTTGGCGCAGATCATCCGGTTTGGTGGATAACCATTCCATATCGTGATCTTCCAATAAATCATAGTGTATATCTCCCAACAAGAGAAATGAAACTTCTTTTTCATTTTGCTCTTGGGAGTATGATTGCAGAGAAGTCAAAAGCGATAAAAGGACAAATAATATTTTATTCATATTCTGTTATTTATTCATTTCAAAAGAAGGGGGCACACTGTCTGCCGCCCAATTCTTATTGGGAGTGTTTCCCATTGTAAATTCCAGTTTGCCGCCATTCATCAGTTCTTTATGTTCGAACCAGGATTGGTTCCAATCTTTGCCATTTAATTTGGCTGATTGGATATATTTATTTGTCGGCGAATAGTTGTGCGCAATGACTTCGAATGATTTGCCGGCTCCTGTTTCAATAACTGCTCTTTCGAACATAGGAGTTCCGATGACATAAATAGGCAAACCAGGAGTAATAGGATAGAAACCTAGCATGGAGAAGACTACAAATGCTGACATTCCTCCGCCATCTTCGTCGCCCGGGAGTCCCATCAGGTCATTTCTAAACCATTCATCGAGCAATGTCCTTACTCTTTTTTGAGTTCTCCAGGGCTCTCCTATATAGTTGTACAGATAAGGAATGTGCATACTGGGTTCATTAGCCATTGAAAATTGACCTACATTACCCGTATGATCCGGTAATTGTGCATAAAATACATATTTGGCTTCGCCCAATGGGGTGTTATACATCGTTTCAAGATTATTTCTGAATGCTTCTTTCCCTCCCATCAGTTCAATTAAATCAGCAATATTATGGGGAACATCCCATCGGTATATCCAACCGTTATTCTCGCCGTATGCTTCACGAGCACCTAATCCGCCGGCAGTGGCATAATCAAAGGGTTCTATGAATTCGCCTTTTGCATTTTTGGGATGGAAGAATTTTGTTTCAGGATTGAAAATATTCCGATAGTTTTTACTCCCTTGTAGAAAGTAGTTATAGTCTTTCTCATACCCAAGTTGTTTGGCTATTTGTGCTAGGCACCATTCATCGTAAGACGTACCTAGAGTGACGGCTACCGGTTGACGTTTTTCAAATGGGTGTACTTCGTCAGCTGTTTCTTGTTCTCCCGGTGCCAATGCCGGTAAATATCCGTTTTCCCAATAGAATTTTGTGATTTCACCTCCCTTTATGCCTGACCACGGGGCTAACGTTTTTTCTGTAATACCAAGTTTGCAGGCTTCGTAAGCAGCTGATAAATCAAAGTTACGGATTCCTTTTATATATGAATCAATACAGTGGCTACACCGTGATTGGAATTCATTCTACGACTGTCTCCCGTAACTTCAGGAAATGTAGGCATCCAGTTATGTTCCATTTGTTGTGCCATTCTGATAAAAGACTGAATCATGTCAGCTTCCATTTGTGGTTCGATGATAACACGTAAGGGGTGGACTGCTCTATACGTGTCCCAAATCCAATCGTCGGTATAAAATGGGACAGAATCTTTGTGGATACTATTGTCGAAAGCACTGTAATAGCGGTTGTCTTCCGAAAGGCAAATCATCCGTTCGTAAGTCCGGTAGAGGGAAGTATAGAATATTGCTTTTGCATTTTCGTCTATTCCTTCCACTTTGATTTTATTTAATGTTTGGTTCCAGATGTTTTTGGCAATGTTCATCTGGTTTTCTACATCATAATCTTTTATTTCCCGCTGTAGGTTGGCTTTTGCTTGCTTTTCATCAATGAAGGAAATGCCGTAGCGAACTTTGATTGTTTTTATATCTGTTGAATATAAGAAAGCGATACCCACGTTCTTGCCTTTTATGGCAGTGTGGCTGTGATTTATTTCTTCTTTGCTGTACAGCATCGTTTTTTTCCGGCAGTGCGGAAGTCTCCATATAAACATATACTTTGGTTTGATGATCTATGTTCTGATAACCGGAAATGGTATTCTCCGTAGTTTTAAGCTCACCATTGGTAGTACTAAGTATTAAATATGGAGCATTGTTTTTCCGGAAACTTAGTTCATAGATTCCTGCCTGGTGGGAGGGAGCGAATTTAGTGGAAACCTCTTCTTCTTCAAAATAGGAAGAATAGGAATAGGGTTTTATCGCTTCATTATCATAACAATAGTAATATACCGGTTGTAATCCGCTCTCTGCTCCCTGATAGAAAGACAGGCTGAATGCAGACTTTCCCCGATGCGAGGTGACAATGACCGGTAAGCCTTTTATTTTATCAGAGGTGTAATCTGCTCTTTCCGGATAGATGCGGAGCATACTATTGGGAAGATGGACAGTTGGGTAAGTAGGAACTAACAAATGACTGATATTCCCCATATAGGGATTTACATAGTCAACCGGAGTTAACACTACCTCTTGCTTGTTCCTGCATCCATTGACGATTAAAATCATTAACAGTACTAACGGAATGAATTTTCTCTTGTACATAAATCAGATTTTTTTATTTTTCGATGGTTTTAATTAGATTTGCTGTAAATATATAGTATTTTGATTAATGAAAACTTAATGTAACCTTAAAATCTATCTTCTACAAATATTTTTTTTGTAAAGTTTCGCCATTAAGATGAATATTAATCTAATATTAATCACCATAAAATATCTTTGGTTCATCTTTAATGCATTAATCAATACTGTATTCTTAATTAATAATTAAGTATATGAAAACTACTTCCTATTCTTATTCCTTTTTAGTAATAAGTGTATCGGGGTTATGCGCAAGGAAAGCGTATAACGGGTAAAGTGACAGATGCTGCGGATGGAATGCCTATCATAGGAGCTACGGTGGTAGCTGTTGATCCGGATGGTAAGACGAACGCTAAATCGGTAGGTACAATTACCGATATAAATGGTACGTTTACACTTAAGTGCCTAATGGATGTCAAGAATTGAAATTTTCGTATGTCGGAAGGAGACGAAAACGGCTAAAATTACCGGTTTGACTCATATCAATGTATTTTTGGCCAGCACGGCGAGGGCTCTTGATGAAGTGGTTGTTACCGCTCTTGGAGTGACGCGTGAAGCTAAGAGTCTTAATTATTCACGGCAGAGTGTAAATGCGGAAGCCTTGGCAGAAAATAGTAGTGGCAATCTGATATCTTCTCTTTCTGGTAAGGTGGCGGGGGTTACCATTACTCCTCCGGGAACGAGCAATGGTAGTGCGCGTATTGTCATTCGCGGAACAAGCTCACTGACTGAAAACTCACAGCCCGTATTCGTGATTGATGGTATGATTATTGAAAACGAACCGGGTGATACAAGTGTGACCGTTGATGGTGGTACAGGTTCTACCGACCTTGGTAATCCGGTAGCGGATATCAATCCGGATGATATTGAAAGCATTGAAATTTTGAAGGGACCGAATGCAGCTGCACTTTATGGTTCGCGTGCAGCACAGGGGGTTGTATTGGTGACAACTAAACGTTCGAGCACATTCGAAAAAACAAAAGTATCTTATAGCGGAAATTTTCAATTTGAAAAAGTAAATCAGTTTTTAGATTATCAGAATGGTTGGGGAACAGGAGAGAACTCTTATTTGCTTGACCATAAACTGACACTTCAACCTAATGGTAACAGGCTACAGACAGATTTACCGAATTTCAGTGGTTATAATTCTTCTGCAGGTGCTAAATTGCGTAGCTGGGGAGCACCTTTGTGGGATCAGGTTATCTATGGACATGATGGTGTACTTACTACTCATTCTTCACATCCGGACAATGTGAAGGATTTCTACGAAACCGCCCATCGGTACACGCATACATTGGCTGTGGAAGGTGGTTCGAAAAAGAATAATTATCGCGTATCGTATACGAGAAGTAAGGGTAATAGTGTAGTACACGGTATCAATGAAAGCTTTAAAGATATATTCAATCTCCGGTTGATGAATACGATTACCAAATGGATGACTTTAGATTCTAAAATGACTTACTCACATGAAAAGGTAGACAACCGTCAATATATGAATGGTTCGGATAAGAATCCTATATATGCGTTTGTTACTCTTCCCCGTTCGCTTTCTATTGATGTGTTGAAACATTATAAGGATGAAAATGGAAATGAAATGATTCCGATTGGTGAACGTGGTTATAATCCGTATTGGAATATTTATGAAAATACGAACTCTGACACGCGTGACAGAGTGAGCGGATCGATGAATCTGGAAGTAAAATTACTTCCGGGCTTGAAGGCGGTAGGTAAAGCCGGACTGGATGCTTATTGGTGGAAAGGAATGGAGTTCTTTAATCTGGGTGCACGTAGTGATGTGGACGGTGGTATGAAGAACTGGATCAATAACAGTACTTCTACTAACTTTGAAGCTTTATTGATGTATAATAAAACATTTCATAAAATATCAGTCAATGCCATTGCCGGTATTAGCCGATATGAACGCAACTCGGAGAAAAGAACGGAAAGCGTGAATAGCATATTGGTTCCTGATTTCAAGAATATTTCTAACTCGAATGAGTATCCTAGTGCCACTCAACTGCAATCTAAGAAGATAATCCGTTCTGCTTATGGCTCGGTGTCATTAGGTTACAATAGTTATGTTTATTTAGATGTAACGGCCCGCAATGACTGGTCGTCTACTTTACCACTGGATAATTGCTCTTATTTTTATCCTTCTTTTGGTGCTACGTTTATTTTTACCGATGCATTTAAGATCAAATCACCTATCTTGTCGTTCGGTAAGATTCGTGCTTCTTTTGCTTATGCCGGTTCTGACACAGATCCATATCGGATTAATCAAACCTATAAGTTGGGTAGCATTTATAATGGTTCACCTTTGCAAACCATTAGTACAACTTTAAATAATGATCAACTTTTGCCGGAACGTAACCGTTCTTTGGAACTTGGAGCTGATCTCCGCTTTTTCCATAATCGTTTGGGTGTAGATGTAACTTATTATCGTTCTGATGCCTATGACTTGATAACGAAAGTCGCTTTGCCGGTGCCTAGCGGTTATAGTTTTAAATTCTTGAATACAGGTCATGTACGTAATCAAGGATGGGAAGTTGTGTTGTCTGCTACTCCCGTCAAGACCAAATTGTTTGAATGGAATGCGAATATCAACTGGGCGCGTAATCGGTCGAAAGTAATTAAGGTAGTGGACGGAAATCCTAATGTACAATTATTGAAATCAAGTAATGTCAGTATCATGTTGGAAGAAGGCATGCCTTATGGAGTCATTCGGGGACGTGCTTGGAAACGTGATGACCAGGGACGTAAATTAGTTGATTCTTCAGGTAAAATATTGGTAACGGATAATACGCAATATTTAGGCTGTGCCGAGCCGAAATGGACGGGAAGTTTTGGAAGCAATTTCAGAATCCAGAATTTTACAGTTAGTTTCCTGTTTGATGCACGTATTGGAGGAACTCTTTATTCGGGAACATGGAATAGAGCGACAACAGCCGGTGTTGTTGCCGAATCTGCCGAAGGACGTGAAGGATATTATTTGAGTAATGTGATTTATGGTGAGAGTAGTGCGAAGGCAACTTCCGGTTATCAATATCCGGACGCTTATTTTGAAGACGGAACGCCTTGTCTCTTGTTTGTCAAACCTAATAACCGCTATGCTAGTTTTGATGAAAGATCTGTATTTGATGCTTCCTATATTAAATTCCGTGAACTCTCTGTTGCCTACAGTCTTCCGAAGTCTATCCTAAAGAAATTGCCGATTAGTGGTCTACGACTGGCTGTGGTAGGACGTAATTTGGCTATTCTTCATCAAAATACTCCTAAAGGCATAGATCCGGAGGCTTCTTCTTCATCAGGAAATGCTCAAGGTATAGAATATGGAGGAATGCCGCCCGTATCTTCTGTCGGATTTGATATTAAACTAACCTTCTAAAGATAGAATATTATGAAACAGATTAAAATATTATTAGCCGGTTTTGCTGCAATGGCCATTTCTTTCGTTTCGTGTACGAATGACTTTGAATCTGCCAATGCCAATCCCAATGAACTTAATGAAATTAATCCTGAATATTTGTTCAATACGAGTTCTTATTATACGCTGAATGCTTTTTGCGGAAGTATGAAAAAAGTGTTGTTGGCCAACTATAGCCATTATTATGGTGGAGCTACCGGTGGACAGGTACAACGGTATGGAAATCAAGGTTCAACCAATGATTCATATTGGAAGAATGTATATAACTATGCTAATTTTTCCTGTTCACTTTATACAAACGCAAATGGAAAATGACGAGCAATATCACAATCGTGTACTTATTGCTAAAATATGGGAAAATTATCTTTTTTCACAAGCAGTTTCTATTTGGGGAGGTATTCCTAAAAGTCAGGCTTTTAATGCCGGCGAGAGAGTGCCTTACGATAAGGAATCGGATATTTATTATGCTATGCTGAATGATTTGAAAGCATGTGCCGACGGGTTGAAGATGGATGGAGATGTTTATAAAGCAGACCCTATTTTTCCTTCAGGACAGAAATCCAGCGACTTATTGAAATGGAAGAAGTTTGCCAATTCACTACGTTTGCGTTTGGCCGTTCGTATTTGTAATGCTGACCGTTCGAAAGCGACTGAAGTGATTGATGAACTTATGGAAAATGAACAGAACTTGATGACAAGTAATGAAGATAATTGTCTTTTGCAATGGGGAGATAATGCAGATACAAGAAATTATTTTTATGATTATCTGGTCATCAACCGTGAAAGTAATTTGGATAAGCTTCACTCTGCCGGCGAATCGATTCTGATGTATATGGCTCCCTATGCTGATCCGCGGTTGGAGAAATTTTTCACTCCTGCCAATGCTGCTTCTATGCCTGATAACTTCCATTGGGCACCTTATTGGGGACAACCGAAAGTTTCTAATTTGCCTTCGGGAGTCAGCTTGTCTCCCAATCCGCATAGTGGAAAGACGGCTGATGATTACTCTCAATTACAGGATAAATTCACGGAGCAAAGTTATGCAGAGGTAATTATGAATTATGCAGAAGTGTGCCTGTTGAAAAGTGAATTGGTTCATAAAGGTTTGGGAAGTGGTTCGCAAACAGCCGAGGCTTATTACAATGCGGGTGTGAACGCTTCAATGGCTCAATATGGCGTAGATGGTGGAAAAGTGAATAATTATCTTCAGACTCCAGGAATTAAATGGAATACATTGACAGATCTCACAGTCACAGAAGAAGGTGAAGATTATTATAAAGATTTTATCGGCATTGTATCTTCTGCTATTACTTCTGATGAACCTGATCCGATTTATCGTCAGATTATCATGCAGCAATATATAGCTATGTTTTATCAATCGTTGGATGCGTGGACACTGATTCGCCGTAGCCAAGTATTGGAATTTCCGCCGCATTTCCAGCCGGAAACCGGATATGGTGCTGTGAATGCCGGCACCAAGGATAATCCTTATGCTTATATTCCACAGCGATTGGTATATCCCGATAGCGAGAAAACAAACAATGAATATGAATTGACGAAAGGTATTGCAAATCTCGATGGTGGACAAGATGCAATGTCGACTAAGTTATGGTTTGCATTGCCGACTAAGACTAACCCTTATTTGACGAATAATTAAAAAATGAAGGATATGAAAAAGATAACTATTATATTGCTCGGATTCATCGCTTTGTTAGCTGTATCTTGTGATAAAGACGATCATTTGGCTCCTGATAAGAGCAAATATGTGTATGATATACCACAGACGGATTTACCTGTGGATGCGATAGTCGGTGCTTATTATACCAATATAACTTCCTCTTCCAGCTGGTTAAAGTCCGGTAAGAAAATATATGCCGGTACTCCTTTGTTGGGTGAATATTTGTCTACAACTAGTGGAGTGTTACAGCAACAGCTTGCTTGGGCGGATGAGGCTGCCTTGGACTTTCTGATAGTTACTTGGGATGCTGCTTCAGCAGATAATACATTGATTACAAACTTTAAGTCTGTACGTACGGCAACCAATGCAAAAGTCCGCTTGGTGATCAATTATAACACCAAACATCTGAAAGTATCTAATGACAAACCGCTTCAAGAGGAAGAGAATTTGAATAAGATGATCAATGACTTTACGAATACTTTAGTGCCTTATTTAATGATGAGGCCTATTATAAAATGAACGGAAGACCGGTTATTCTAATAACTCCGTCTAACCTTTCTTCTTCTGCATTGAAGAGTATTGATTATTCTTTGGTCATCCCGGCATTAAAGAAGGCTGTATCAGAATTGGGGTATGATCTTTATACGATTGGAGAATTTACTACCGGTTGGGTAGCTCCGGTGAATTATGAGGAACATCAGATTGCTTCTTTTGATGGAGTGACAGTGAACGACTGGTCAACGAATATGTATGACCGTTATTATGCCTTTTTCAGTTTTGTTGATTTGAATTGGGCCAATTGGAAGGCTACAATAGCCAAATGGAATACAGACTTTGTTCCTTGTATCTTTCCTTCTTATAATGACCGTATCAATTCAACTTCAAGTTATAAATATACTTTCGGGCAAGATGGAGAGACTGCTGATTATATTAATTTCTGTAATGTGGCTAAACGGAATATCGGAAGTAAAAACATTGTGTTAGTCAATTCATGGAATAATTACCAGAAAGGAACGAATTTGGAACCGACGGAGGAAAACAAATCAGAATTTCTGAAGATAACCAGAAATCAATTTAAGAAGTAATAGTTATTAATAACGGGATACGACACATCAGGCAGATCGTCGTATCTCGTGATAACAATAAATAATTTATGAGAAAGAAAATAATATCGGTCGTTTGTTTTCTCTTGGCTGTTTTTGTATCTCATGGGATAGCTGCGGATTCTGCTCCCTTTTTCTTTTTGCAATTAAGTGATCCCCAATTTGGCTTCATGGATAATAATAAGAGTATTTCGGCAGAAACAGAGGCTATGAATAAGGCTGTGACAGCTATAAATCAGTTAAAACCTCCGTTTGTGGTGATAACCGGTGATTTTGTAAATAATTCGAAGAGTAAGGAACAGATTGCTGCTTATAAGTCGATGATTGCTCAAATAGACTCTTCAGTAAAGGTTTATATGATTCCGGGAAATCACGATATAGGTAAGGTCAGCCGAGCTTCTATAGATAATTATAAAAAAAACTACGGAGAAACCCATTTTTCATTCAGGTATGGTGATTGTGCATTTATAGGTATTGATTCAAATATAATAAAAGAGGAGGACAAGGAGAGGGAAGAAGTTCAATTTAAGTGGCTGGAACAGGAATTACAGAAAACGAAGGATGCCAGATTCAAGTTTGTTTTTACCCATTGCTCTGTTTTTCTAAAGCGGATGGATGAACCTGTGAATTATTCGAATTTCTCTTTGCCTATGCGAGAGAAATATGTGCGTTTGTTTCAGAAATATGGAGTAAACGCAATATTTGCGGGGCATTTACATAACAATGCTTATGGAAAGGTGGACGATATGGAAATGATAACGATAGGTCCGGTAGGAAAGGTGCTGGGGACAGGGTATCAAGGGATGAATCTTGTGAAAGTATATCCGGATCGGTTTATCAGTGAATTTATTGCCTTAAATCAACTTCCTAAAGAGGTGGTGATGTCTGATCCGGCGACAAAAACGACGGAGTCGATGAGTCGTGTCCGTTTCAAATCAATAAAGAATTTAGTGATGGCAGGGTATCAGGGTTGGTTTAATACTCCTGAAGACGGTGCTGGTTTGGGTTGGAAACATTTTGAAAAAGAAAAAGAGTTCAAACCGGGCAAGTGTACCATTGATCTTTGGCCGGATGTTTCTGAATATGAGAAAACCTATGAAACGGCTTTTAAGTTACCTGATGAGACACCAGCAAAGGTTTTTAGTTCGTATGATGCTTCTACTACAGATCTGCATTTTAAATGGATGAAGCAATATGGAATTGATGGGGTATTTATGCAACGTTTTGTTGTTTCTATACGAAATCAGAAAGGGAAGGATAATTATAATAAGATACTGAATAATGCTGTTCTTTCGGCGGAAAAGTATGACCGGGCAATTTGCCTGATGTATGACCTTTCCGGTATGGAAGCCGGTGAAGAAGATATATTGATACGTGACTGGAAAGAGCTGTGTGAGAAGTATAAACTAGTTTCCCGGAACAACAATCATTATGTTTATCATCATGGTAAACCGTTAGTTGCTGTTTGGGGAATAGGGTTTAATGATCACCGTAAATATGGATATGAGCAGGTAAAGAAAATCATTGATTTCCTGAAGAGTGAAGGTTGTTCCATATTGGTAGGTGTACCTACTCATTGGCGGACATTAACGATAGATGCTGTTTCTGATACGAGATTACTTGAACTGGTAAAACAGGCGGATATTGTCCATCCATGGTTGGTAGGACGTTTTGATAATAATACGTATGAGCCATATCGTAAATCGATAGAGGAAGATATAAAGTGGTGCAAAGCGAATGGTAAAGATTATATACCGGTGTTGTTTCCGGGCTTTAGTTGGCATAACATGAAAAAGGATGCTCCGCAAAACATGATTCCGAGATTAGGGGGACGTTTCTTCTGGAAACAGGTAAAAGGTGCTGTAGATGCAGGAGCAGAAAGCCTTTATTTGGCAATGTTTGATGAGATAGATGAGGGGACAGCTTTCTTTAAATGTACAAATACACCTCCGGTGGGTGAAAGTTCTTTTATAACTTATGAAGGAGAAGCACCCGATCATTATCTTTGGCTGGCAGGTGAAGCTGCTAAATATTTGAGAGGAGAACTGCGTTCGTCCCGGATGCCGGTTCGATAGGGATGTGGAGTATAATAGCCGGATATATTTCGTTATTGGTGCAGAGTAACTATATTATTTTAATATCCTAAGATTGAAAAAACATATTTTTTATATCTTTGCTTCAAATAAGCTTTTGCTATGAAATATATCCGACTGTTATTTTATATTTTATTTATCTCGAAGACTATAGTCACTTGGGGTGGTGAAAATATCGGAGGCCTTTCTTTTCGTGCTTATGAATATTCAAAAGATGAACGTACTTCATTCATCATACCGTCCGGCAATCAGGGAGTGAGATTCAAAGATTATTTATCTGTTTCTTTTGATTTGAAGATTAGGGAAAAAGGCGAGCATTTTGGTTATGTATGCCGTATGATTGTTGACAATAAAAATAGCCTCAATCTGATATTGGTTAATCCTGTGAACGAAGAGCCTTATTTGTGTTTGATTAAAGACCAGCAATATTTAGGAAAGATACATTCTTCTGCGACTATCGATATTCATGAGTGGAATAGGATAAAGATAGAATTGGAGTATAAAAATGATACGTTATATGTCAGAAATAATGGTTCTCTTATTTCTAAAGAGAAAGTTGCTGCCCCGGATAATCATTCTGTTAAAGTCTGCTTTGGTGCTAATAAATTAGCTTCTTACACAACTTCGGACGTGGCACCTATTATTTTGAAAGATGTACAGATCGGTCTGGAACCTGGGAGCATAAAATATGAATGGTCGTTGGAGCAAGCAGTATCTGACACTTTGCTTCAGGACAAGTTTCGGCAGATGACAGCTTTTATATCAAATCCGGAATGGATTATTAATAGTCATATGTATTGGAAACATAAGAAAACGTTATCTTTTTCATCCAAGACTTTTCCTGTCCCGTGTGAAGATCAGTCGGCATGTTATTTTATTGCAAAAGATCGTATTGTCAAATATGATTTAATACGGAGTACAACAAAAGAATATGTTTTCTCGCCATTGATTGATGTAAATCGGATCACTAACCAGTTTCTTTTTGTTCCTTTGAAAGATAAAGGTAGTCAGTTGGTTTATTATGACTTTGAGAAGCCTGATGGGGAGAATTTGTCTTTCTTCAATTTTCAAACAAAAAGTTGGTCTATTCCTATCCAACGGAAAAGGCAGTCTTCTTATACACAACATAATCGGTTTTTCAATCCAAAAGATTCATCAATTGTACAAATTCTGGGATATGGATTTCATTTGTATACCCGTGAGTTGAATAGAATATCTCTATCGGGTGAAGTGATAAAGGGAGAGTTGCCGGATGTGATTACTCCTCGCTATTTGAGTGCCATAGGGAAGACCGATTCGCTGGTTTATATTTATGGAGGATTGGGAAATGACTTGGGCAAACAGGAGTATGGGGTCGTTCATTATAAGGATTTGTATAAATTGAACTTGAATGATTATTCTTTGGAAAAAAAAGTGGGCTATGCCGGAGAATCTTTGTGATGAGGTAGCTGCTTCTACGTTGATAGTTGATGAAATAGAAAAAAGGTGAACATGCAAAAGGATTGATTTTTTTCTTCAGGTCGTTTTCTATCTTCTCTAGTTTTGAAAGATTTAAATTTGGAGAATGGACAAGAAACTGTTTTAGGTGATACAATACCTTATACTTTCTTAGATGTTAATTCTCATGCAGATTTAATTTATCTTGCTTCAGAAAAAT
>ENA-OQAB01000964-OQAB01000964.1-human-gut-metagenome-genome-assembly--contig:-NODE-964-length-14338-cov-2.608613_pt1 | contig 14338 bp, 14 predicted proteins | sample MGYA00242490_ERZ504517 | MGnify/ENA primary metagenome ERZ504517 (study PRJEB26092, sample SAMD00036298) | human gut metagenome | host: Homo sapiens | study: EMG produced TPA metagenomics assembly of...
AAGCAAGCCAGGGACTCCAGGGGCAGGTAGTTGAGCACCCGTCGACCCGTGGAGCTCCGCCGCCCGCCGGTGGAGGGCGGCGGCAAAGTCCACTGGGAGCAGCGGGCCGCCCGCCAGATAGACGGTGTCCCCGGAGCAGATGCGGCCTGCCTCCGCCTCCGCGGTGGTGCGCCGGCGGGCATATTCCGCCTCAAACATGGGAAAGCACTCCTTTTCTTGCACAGAGGGCGGGGCAGCCAGGCTGCCCCGCCCTCTGAAGATTGATTCAGACAGGAGAATTACGCGTACTTCTGAAGCGCAGCGGCGCCCTTCTCGGTGATGCGCAGCTTGCGCTTGAACAGGCCGCCCTCCACCACGTAGCCGCGGCGGGTCAGGTGGGAGCAGATTGCGGACATGCGCATGGACTTAATGCCGTTTTTCTGCACAAACTCCGCCTGCTGCTCGGGGTTCTCCTTGACCACCTTCAGGAGCTGGACATACAGGGGGTTCAGGAACTCCTCTGCCATCTCGGCCTCCTTCCCACTGAGGGCGGGCAGGGCCGCCAGCCCCTTCTCGGTGATGGTAAAGGTGTAGAACTTGGAGCCGCTCATGCCGGCACGGACCAGGTAGCCGCCCTGATCCAGGTTCTCCACGGCGGCGCCGGAGGTCTTGGAGTCCACCCCCAGGGCGTCGGTCAGGTCGGACATGTAGCAGTGGCCGATGCGCAGCATCTCCAGAATCTGCTTTTCCAACTCGCCCAGCTTGACCTCCTTACGGTTGGAGGCGGTGGGCACCCGCTCCCAGCCGGGGCGGCCGTAATACTTGGGCTGGCCGAACAGGGAGGCGATCACCGCCACCACCAGGGTGACCACCAGGCCCAGGGTGGCCAGATACACATAGCTGTTGATGGAGAACACCTTGGTCAGGTCCAGCAGGGTGAACACAGCCATGGTGGCCATGCCGCACACCGCGCCCCACAGGGCGCCGCGGCCGTTAAACCGGGGCCAGATGGCGCCCAGGCCCAGCAAAATGGCGGGGGGCACCAGCCAGCAGTTGGCAAAGGCGAACAGGTAGGTGGGGCCGCCGGGGAACTGGCAGAGCACGAAGGTGACCACGCCGATGAGCAGCATGATGATCTTGGACATCTTCAGGCTCTTCTTTGCGTCAGCCTTGGGGTTGATCAGGCGCTGGTAGATATCGCGGTTGGCCACAGCGGAGGCGCCCAGGGCGGAGGTGGAGGCGGTAGAGATGGATGCCGCCACGGCGCTGATAACCACCAGGGAGCCAAACAGAGACACGAAGGTCTTGGCCACATAGCCGTAGGTGCCGGTAGGAGCCACGGTACCGCCGTTGAGGGTGAGCTGCTCGGGATAGAACGCGCCCATGTAGCCGCCGATGAAGCACAGGGGCACCATGAACACCACAATCAGGATGATGGCAGCGGCCACGAAGGAGCGGCGGGCCACCTTCTCACTGCGGCAGTTGGCGACCTTCATCCAGTAGTAGTTGTTGCCCCAAACCAGGGCTACGGCGAAGCAGATAATGAAGTTAAACACCGAGGGGTAGGTCAGCTTCATGCCGGGCAGCGCCCCCACAAAGCCCTGGCTCATGAAGTCGCCGGCACCCCAGTTGGCGCTGATGGCGTCCAGCCAGCCGAAGCGTCCGGCCAGGATGAAGAAGGTGGCGGGCACCACAATCACGCCGATGAGCACCTGGAACAGGTCGGTGATGGTGGTGGCCCACAGGCCGGAGACAAAGGTAAACACGATGATGACAGCGAAGATAATGGCGGTAATGGCCAGGCGGTTCCAGCCGGTGAAGGCCGCAATGTTGTCCACACTGGACACCACGTTATTGGCCATAATGCCGCACATGCCGATAACGGAGGTGATGGCCACTACGGAACGGGTGTGCCCGTCGTAGCGCATCTCCAGAAACTCGGGCAGGGTCTGGGCGCCGCTGCGGCGGACAAAGTTGGAGTACAGCAGGCCGAAAATCAGCAGGCCGCACACCGAGTAGATGACACCCCAACCCAGGCCGCCCAGCAGGCCGTACTGAATCGTGAAGCCGGGGGCCAGTGTGACCGTGGTGCCGGCAAAGCCGATAGCGATGACGCCCACCACGTTGATGGGGGTGGAAATCTCACGGCCGGCCAGCACGAAGTCGGAGGACTCCTTGACCCACCGCTTGCTGATCAGGCCTGCGCCCAATAGAAACGCGCAGAAAATGACAAATATGACGACAAATATGACGTTACCCACGTTTGTCCCTCTCTTTCATATGTATGGTTGTTTACACTGACACAACAAAAGGGTTACTCCACGAAGGCCACCACACGGGCCCAGCCGGCGGAGGCGGCCTTGATGCTTACCGGGAAGCAGCTTACCTTGAAGCCGGTGACAGGGAGCTGATCCAGGTTGGTCAGCTTTTCGATGTGGCAGTAGGCCTTGTCGCGGCCCACCCGGTGGGCCTCCCAGATAATGGAGGCATCGTGGTTCTTTTCAAACTCCTCCCCCTCGAAGGGCAGGGGCACATCCCAGCTCCAGCCGTCGGTGCCCACCACACGCACGCCGCGCTCCAGCAGCCACATAGTGGCCTCATAGCTCATGCCCGCGCCCGCAACCAAGTACTCAGGCTTGCCCCAGCGGTCATCGGCGTCGGTGCGCAGGAAGACAATATCGCCGGGCTTGAGGGTGTAGTTGATCTTCTGGAAGTACTCCTCCACATCCTTGGCGGTGATCTTGTATCCATCGGGCTTGTCGTGGAAGTCCATCACCACGCCGTCGCCCACAAACCAGTCCAGAGGCACCTCATCAATGGTCCAGGCCCGCTCACCGCCGTTCATGGTGGGGTAATAGTGGTAGGGGGCATCCACATGGGTTCCGGAATGGGTGCACACCTGCAGGAACTCGATTCCCCAGCCGTTGCCCTCCGGCAGATCCTCAACGGTGCAGCCCTTAAAGAAGCCAGCCATCTGCTCCGCGGTGTCCTTGTGGTTGCAATACTGAATCTTGGGAATCTGGATCGGGGGATCACTGGGCAGTCCGTCTTCAATGGGAATAGACAGGTCAATGATTTTCATAGTGGTTACACTCCTTTTGATTCGGCCGGTGGCCGTTGCTTGCGTCTCATAAGATAGCAATTTCTGTGCCAAGTCTGTCTAATACTCTGCAAGCCGTTGCAACTGTAAGAAAAAGCGGTTATTTTCATTGACATCCAGGCGCCCAAACACTGTTCGGTAATCCGTACATTTGAATATTTTATTTTGAGCTGTCTTTTGGCAATCCCCCTCTGTTCTTATGTTTTAAGCCTCATGTATTGATTTCCTTACATGTTTTGTTTTCCGTACATTTTGCAAACAATTTTGGACGTTTTCTGGCGTTTTTTGTGACTCAATTTTTTGCAAAAACCCATTTTCTCCGCATCAACTAAACAAAAAGATTCATTTTCGGTGAAATTAACCATTGTAAAACAGCGCGTAGCTTGCTATCGTTAATACATTCCGTACCGTGTATGAGTGGAGGAAGCCGCATTGGAAAACCACATTGATCCAAGCACCATGCTGGAATTTATCGAGGGTCTGGCCGCCATGGCGGTTCTGGACCAGGACGGCGTCTACACCTATGTCAGCCCGGGCTGGGAGCGCTACACCGGCCACACCGCACAGGAGGCCATCGGCCGGAAGGTTTCGGGAAATGGTGCCCGACACCCACGCCACCGAGGTCTTCCACACGGGCAAGCCGGTCTTTGCCAAGGCCGTCAACGCCAACGGCCCCGCCTTTACCTCCTATTTTCCCCGCTTTGACCGGGATGGGAAGCTGTGCGGGCTGTTTCTCTATGTCATCGTCCAGGGTATGGAGGACGCTCAGAACCTGACCCGGCGCATCGGCGAGCTGTCCAGCAAGGTGGAGTTCTACCAGCAGGAGCTGTCCCGGGAGCGGGGCGCACGCTACGGACTGGACAACATCATCGGCGAAAGCGCCTCGGTCCTCCGCCTGAAGGAGCAGATCGTCCAGGCCGCCCGCTCCACCTCCACGGTGCTCATTGAGGGGGAGACGGGCAGCGGCAAGGAGCTCATCGCCCACTCTATCCACGCCATGAGCGCCCGCAAGGCGGCCAACTTTGTGCGGGTCAACTGCTCCGCGATTCCGGCCGAGCTGATGGAGTCCGAGTTCTTCGGCTACGCCGCCGGCGCCTTCACCGGCGCGGCCCGGAAGGGCCGCATCGGCCGCTTTCAGCTCGCCAGCGGCGGCTCCATTTTTCTCGACGAGGTCAACCTGCTCACCGCCACCATGCAGCCCAAGTTTCTCCGGGTACTTCAGGAGATGGAGATCGACCCGGTGGGCGGGGAGAAGAGCATTCCCATCGACGTGCGGGTGATCGCCGCCTCCAATATCCCGCTGGAGACGCTGGTGGAGGCGGGACAATTCCGCAGCGACCTCTATTACCGCCTCAACGTCATCCGCATCCAGGCCCCCACCCTGCGGGAGCGGAAGGAGGATCTGCCCCTGCTTGTGGACAACTTTATCCACCGGCTCAACTACCAGCTCGGCATGGTCATCGAGGGGTGGCCCCCGGCGCCATGGACCTGCTGATGGATTACGACTGGCCGGGCAACGTCCGCGAGCTGCAGAACGCGGTGGAGAGCGCCATGAACGCGGCTGACTCCCCCATCCTGCGGCGGCGGGACTTCCGCCAACTGGAGCAGCGGATGCGGGCCCGGCGGCGGCGCCAGCTCACTGGGCCGGGGGCACTTCAAGCTGCGCCCCGCCCGCCAGGCCTTTGAGCGGGAGCTTATTCGGGACGCCCTGGCCGCCGCCGGAGGAAACCGGGTCAAGGCCGCCGCGCTTCTGGACATCTCCCGCACAGTGCTCTACGAAAAAATGGAACAATACCAATTAAATAGACAGACTGAGGAGAGGAACATTACCATGCAGACACAACTGAGACAGGCCGTGGTTGTCGCCTTCGGCCGCACCCCCTACTGCAAGGCCCGCAAGGGCTCCTTTGCCCAGCTCCACCCCGTGGAGTATGGCGCCCAGACCCTTCTGGGTGTGCTGGCCAGAGTACCCCAGCTCCGGCCGGAGGACATCGGCGACGTGATCATGGGCTGCGCCATGCCCTCGGTGTCCAGGGCGGCAATATGGCCCGGCTGATTGTCCAGCGGGCCGGGCTGCCCGACTGCGTCACCGCCCAGACCGTCAACCGCTACTGCTCCTCCGGCCTGCAGACCATCGCCACCGCCGCCAACGCCATCCGCTGCGGGGAGGAGGACGTGGTCATCGCCGGCGGCGTGGAGTCCATGTCTCTGGTTCCCATGCTGGTGGGCCGCGGAGGATGCCGACCCCTGGCTGGCGGAGCACCGCCCCGAGGTCTACACCACCATGGGCATCACGGCGGAAAATGTGGCCCGCCAGTGGGGCATCAGCCGGGCCGATATGGATGCCATGGCCGTTGAGAGCCACCGCCGGGCCGCCCAGGCCCAGGCCGGCGGCTGCTTTGACGGACAGATCATCCCCATCACCGTCCCCGGCCCCGACGGCGGCGAGGTGGTGGTCTGCCGGGACGAGGGCATCCGCCCCGACACCACCGCGGAGACGCTGGCCGGGCTGAAGCCCTGCTTCCTGGAAAACGGCTCCGTCACCGCAGCCACCTCCTCCCAGATGACCGATGGTGCCGGCTTCGTGGTGCTCATGTCGGAGGAAAAAGCCGCAGAGCTGGGCGTGAAGCCCCTGGCCCGCTTTGTCTCCTTTGCCACCGGCGGCGTGCCTGCGGAGGTCATGGGCGTCGGCCCCATCGAGGCGGTGCCCAAGGCGCTCAGAAAGGCCGGCCTTGCCCTGGAGCAGATGGACACCATTGAGCTCAACGAGGCCTTTGCCTCCCAGGCCCTGGCGGTCATCCGCACCCTGGGCATGGACCCGGCCAGGGTCAACCCCTGGGGCGGCGCCATGGCCCTGGGCCACCCCCTGGGTGCTACCGGCGCGGTGCTGAGCTGCAAGGCCATCTCGGAGCTGCGCCGCACCGGCGGCAAGTATGCTATGGTTACCATGTGTATCGCCGGCGGCATGGGCGCGGCAGGGATCTTCAAGGCGGATTAATACCCGCGGGGCAGGGAGACTGCCGCCGCGTACAAACGATTATGGGAGGTAATTTATATGGGTAAGCCCTTAGCTGATTATGTCAAGCTCCCCGAGCTGGAGGAGTACAAGGAGTGGTTCAAGGACTTCGCGGATCTGTACCGGGAGGACGGCATCCTTCAGGTGACCTGGAAGACCCTGGACGGTCCCATGCACCACAGCGGCATGTCCCACCGCGCCATCAGCCAACTGGTCCGCGTGCTGAGCCTGGACTACAAGAACGAGATCATCATCTTCACCCACATCGGCGACCACTGGATGACCGAGTCCGACCCCAACGGCTGGGAGACTTACTCCGAGCTGCCCACCCAGCGGTTCCAGCACCAGTATTTTGACGACACCAACCTCATCAAGAACATGGTGTTCGACCTGGACGTGCCCACCATCGGCGCCATCCCCGGCTCCGGCTTCCACTGGGACTCCGCCATGCTCAGCGACATCACTATCTGCTCCGAGGATACCTGGATGGAGGTGCCCCACGCCCACGGCGGCCTGGTGCCCGGCGACGGCATGGGCCTGATGGCCCAGCACTACTTCGGCACCAAGCGGGGCAACTACTACATGATGACCGCACGCCAGTGGACCGCCCAGCAGATGCTGGACTGGGGCATGGTCAGCGAGGTGGTGCCCAAGGATCAGGTCATGGCCCGCGCCTGGGAGATCGCCCGCATGTGGAAGACCATGCCCTACGAGAACCGCACCATCATGTCCAACCTGGCCAAGCGGCCGCTGAAGAAGCTGCTGGTGGAGGATCTGAAGCTGCACACCGTCAGCGAGCAGTACGGCTCCCTGCTGCGGGTGGCCGCCGGGGATCTGGGTGACGAGAATTCAGCCCAGCAGGACGAGAAGTACATCAGCCGCGTGGGCGACTGGCGCTACGCCACCCGAGACATGGAGGAGCCCCAGACCGCCGAATCCTGGCGCACCATGCCCCAGAAGGCGGCCGAGTGGTGGAAAAAGGTAAACGCAGGTGAAATTGAGAACCCGTTTATTTTCGAGCACAGCAACGAGCCGGAGGACTACGAGTTTTAATTCCAAAGCGCGGAAGAAGGGGCGGCCGGTACGTCCCTTCTTCCTGTGCATTGCTTATAAAGGAGTGTCACAGCTATGGCAAAGACCATCATCACCGCCGCGCTGACCGGCGCGGTCACCCCCGCGGGCTACAAGATCCCCGAGACGCCCCAGCAGATCGCCGACGAGGCTTACGACGCCTGGAAGCTGGGCGCCGCCGTGGTACACCTGCACATGCGCGCCGACGACGGCCTGGGCGCCATGGACAAGGAGAAGTTCCGCGAGACCATCAAGCTCATCCGCAGCCACAAGGACTGCGACGTGATCATCAACTGCACCTCCTCCGGCGCCTCCCCGGCAGCACCCCGCCACCGACGACGAGCGCATGGCCCACCACAGGGAGCTGTCCGGCATCGAGATGGGCTCCTACGACGCGGGCTCCTTCAACTGGATGCCCGGCGGCGTGTTCGTCAACTCCCCCCAGTTTCTCCAGAAGCTGGGCGATCTTTACATGGAGAAGGGCATCAAGCCGGAGCTGGAGATCTTTGACGCTGGCATGCTGGGCGTGGCCAGCTACTTCGTGAAGAAGGGCCACCTGTCCACCCCCTGCCACTACCAGTTCTGCCTGGGCGTGCTGGGCGGCATGCCCGCCACGGTGGAGAACCTGCTCTACCTGGTGCAGCACATCCCTGCCGGTTCCACCTGGTCGGCCTTCGGCGTGGGCAAGGGCCACCTGCCCATCCTGTTCGCCTCCCTGGCCCTGGGCGGCCACATCCGCGTGGGCATGGAGGACAACGTGGTGTATGAGGTGAAGGAGAACGGCGAGAAGGTCATGGCCACCAACCACATGCTGGTGGAGCGGGCCGTCAACGCCGTCAAGGCCTTCGGCAATACCCCCGCCACCCCGACGAGGCCCGCCGGATGCTGGGCATCCCCGCCTTCGACGGCGGCCGGGTGCGCGCCGCCCTGGGCATTGACTAACTGAATTTCCTGGCCCCCAGCGGCGGCAGGAGCGGACGCTCCTGCCGCCGCTTTGTTTTCCACACATTTCAGGCAGACGGGGGAAAACCCGCGCATAGAGTAGGTGGAAAGGGGGCATGGAAGGATGGAACATGCGCTGCGGGTGGCGGCCTACTGCCGGGTATCCACGGAAAAGGAGGATCAGCTTCACTCCCTGGCGGCCCAGCAGGCCTACTTTGAGGGGTACATCGCCCGGCACGGCTGGCGCTGCGCGGGCATTTTCGCCGACGAGGGCCTGTCAGGCACCAGCCCTCCGCCGGCCCAGATTCGCCGAGCTGCTCCGGCTGGCCCGGTCGGGGGCGGTGGATCTGATTCTCACCAAGGAGGTGTCCCGCTTCGCCCGCAACACGGTGGACGCCCTCCAGGTGACCCGGCGGCTGAGGGAACAGGGGGTGGGGGTAATTTTCCTCAGCGACGGCATTGACACCCGGGACAACGACGGGGAGTTCCGCCTTACCATCATGGCCAGCGTGGCCCAGGAGGAGAGCCGTAAGATCTCCGAGCGCACCCGCTGGGGGCAGCTCCAGGCCATGCGGCGGGGGGTGGCCTTCGGCAACGACACGGTGTACGGCTATGCGTTGCGGGGCGGGGCGCTCACCATCCGGCCGGAACAGGCGGAGGTGGTGCGGGAGGTGTACCGCAAGTGTCTGGAGGAGGGTAAAGGGGCCCACACCATTGCCCGGGAGCTCACCGAGGCGGGGGTGGCCCCGCCCCTCCGGGCGGACGGGGCGTGGTCGGCCGCCATGATACTGCGGCTGCTCCACAACGAGAAGTATTGCGGCGACCTGCTCCAGAAAAAGTACCGCACCGTGGACCATCTGACCCACCGGAAGGTGGTCAACCGCGGGGCGGAGGAGCAGTTCCGCCTGGAAAACCACCACCCGGCCATTGTCAGCCGGGCCCAGTTTGCCGCCGTCCAGGCCGAGCTGGCCCGGCGCGCGGGGTTGGCGGGGGAGAGGAGCCGCTTTTCCGCCCGCTACTGGTATTCCGGCAAGCTGGTGTGTGGGGCGTGCGGCGGGCGCCTCACCGCCAAGCGCACCCGGCGTCCCGATGGGCGGGAGTACCTGCGCTTCGTTTGCCGGGGACGGGGAACGGGATGCGCCATGAGGGCGGTACCGGGAGACGTGCTGACCGCCTGTGTCCGCCACGTGCTGGGCGAGGTGGGACTGCCTCTGGGGGCGATGGCCGTGGAGGTACTGGCGTCGGCCCGGCCCGCGGGGGCGGAGTGCGGGGCGGCGGCTCTGCGGCAGGCCCTCCGCCGTCAGGAGGCCCGCCGGGCCAGGGCACTGGACGCCTTTCTGGACGGGACCCTCAGCCGGGAAGAGCTGGCGGCGCTCACTGCCCGGAGCGAGGCGGAGCGGTCCCGGCTGGCCCGGCGGCTGGCCGACCTGGAAATGGCGGGGGCGGAACGGCCGGAGCGCCGCGCCGCCCTGCTGGACTGGCTGGCGGGAGAGCTGGCCGGGGGCGAGGCGGTGCTGGACGCGGCGGTAAAGCGGGTCACGGTCCAGGCCGACGCCCTGCTGGTTGAGCTGGAGGAGCTGCCCCTGTGCTTCCGTGTCCGGGCGCAGGCCGGCGGGCGGGGGGCGGCGCGGCGGGTTGAGGTGACCGAGTGTACCCCCCTCCCGCGCTGAACAGAGGTGTCCTTTCGGAAAGGCGGTGCCCACCGCAGAGGGGGCCATCCAGCTGGCTATGGAGGAGCTGCCCATTACCCTCCACGGCGCCCGGGTTCTGGTGATCGGCTACGGCCGTCTGGGCCGGGTGCTGGCCGACCGGCTGGCGGGCCTGAAGGCCAGGGTCAGCGTGGCGGCCCGCCGGTATGCCGACCTGGCCTGGGCAGAGAACTGCGGCTACGGCGTGGAGCACACCGGGCAGTTGGAGGGCTGGCTGTGCGGCTATGATCTGGTGGTCAATACCGTCCCTGTCCGCGTTCTGCGGGAGGCGGAGCTGGCAGATCTGAAGCCGGGCTGCCTGGTCATTGACCTGGCCTCCAAGCCTGGAGGGGTAGACTTCGACGCGGCGGCCCGGCTGGGGGTCAAGGCCTTCTGGGCCCTGTCTCTGCCCGGCAAGGTGGCCCCGGTCACAGCGGGCAAGAGCATCAAGACAACCATCTATAACATCCTCACCGAATTAGGAGTGTGAACATGGAACATAGGAAGATTGGATTCGCCTTCTGCGGCTCCTTCTGTACGTACAGCCAGGCCATGGAGGTGCTGGAGCGGGTACAGTCCAGGTACGGCGACGTACTCCCCATCGTCTCGGAGGCCGGCGCCGCCACTGATACCCGCTTCGGGGCGGCCCACGACTTTATGCGGGAGATGGAGCGCATCTGCGGCCGGAGGGTGGTGGACAGCATCGCCAAGGCCGAGCCCATTGGGCCCAGGCATCTGCTGGATGTGCTGGTCATCTGTCCCTGCACGGGCAACACCCTGGCCAAGCTGGCAAACGGCGTCACGGACACCACGGTTACCATGGCGGCCAAGGCTCACCTGCGCAACGGGGGGCCGGTGGTGCTCTGCCCTGCCACCAACGACGGTCTGGCGGCCTCGGCCAGGAATATCGGCGTACTGCTGGACAAGAAAAACGTCTATTTCGTCCCCTTCCGGCAGGACGATCCCGCCAGGAAGCCCACCTCCCTGGTGGCCGACTTTTCCCTGGTCCCAGCCGCTATCGACGCGGCGCTGGAGGGCCGCCAGCTCCAGCCCGTGCTGCTTGGACCGCAGGAGGCGGATTAAAAAACACACCGCCCCCGGCGTAGCCGGGGGCGGTGTGTTTTTGTGATTGTTTACAGGGTTTTGGCAAAATCCATGGGGATATAGGTGAAGCCGTCCCGCACATAGCAGTAGTGGGTCAGCTCAATGGTTTCACCAGTGCCGGTGACACATTCATAGCTCTCAGGGGTAAAGGTATAGGTGACATCGCCCTTGGCGATGGTGGTGGAACCGTCGGCCTTGTTCCAGGTGACGGTGTAGCCGCGGCTCTCGGCCACCTGGCGCAGGGGAACGTCGGAGAGGAAGGTGGTGGGTGTCTTGCTGGAGGACAGACCTGTGTTGTGCATCATGGTGGTCAGCAGCTTGGCGTACAGGTTATCCGCCAGAAGCATCTCCCGCTCCGCCATATCAATGCCGAGCTGGGTTACATAGGCGTCGCCTGCGGCGCGGCTCTCGGAGTACTTGGCCAGCATGGCGGGGGCGGCATCCAGCATCTCCTGGTACATCAGCTCCTCCTGGAGCTTCCAGAAGTCCTTTACACCCTGGCTATACAGGGAGCGGTTCTGTTCAGCAATGGTGCAGATGCTCTTGAACTTCCAGAAGGCGCCGTCGGGGTTGTAGGTGTCGCCGTCCAGATGATAGGCCGGGGCGGTGTCGGTAATGCCGGAGAAGAAGGGAATGAACACGGAGTGCTCCGTGTTGCCCAGGGCCAGCCAGTCGATGGAGGAGCACTCCGCGGGCCAGTCGGGGAAGGTCTGGAGGATATGGATCTGGGAGGAACGCTCGGTGCCGATGACGCGGTTCTCCTCATTGCCGGGCAGGGTCACGTCCAGGGGAGTGCCCTCGTACCGGTTGCGGTAGATATCCATGACGGTCAGAACGCTGACCTTCTCGTCGGGGGAGTAGAACAGAGGATAGAATTCATCGGAGTCGTACTCGCCCGCCAGGGAGGGGGCCAGGATGGTCATGCCGGCCCAGTTGCGCATGTTGTTGTAGTCCTCGCGGGTGTTGTTGGTCACCGATTTGGCCAGGTGGTACAGCTCGCCCTCCTTGACGGCCAGGCCCAGCTTGTCGATGGTGTCGAACAGACCGTCAGAGTAGATGTAGCCGTCCTCGGGAGTGGCCTTGGGGTCCACCAGCCCGATCATGTTGTGGTTGCCGAACACGGCCACCTTGTCGTCGGGCATCTTCATGGCGCAGTACTGGTGCCCGCCGTAGATCTCCACGATCCAGGCCTCGTCCTGGTCGGTGATCATGACGGTGTTGCCCTCTTCGGAGCCGTACTCGTCCACATAGCCCAGCAGCACATCCACGGCCTCCCGGGCGGTGGTGGAGACGGCGGCTACCGAGGCGGCCAGAATGGCCTCACGCAGGCCGGGCTCCACAAAGGGATCCTCGGCCTCCCAGGCCTCGCAGGTGGAGGTGGAGACGGTGGCGGTGATGCTCACACCGTACTCATTGGTGCAGGAACCGGGGTACATGCCGTCGTCGCCCCGGGTGTAGTCGGGGACATAGGTGTACTTATAGGTGGTGGCGGGCAGGGGGATCTGGAACCCGGTGGCGGTATCGGTGATGAAGCGGCCGGGCACATTTTCCACCCGGGGCTGTACCTGAAACATTTTGTTGTAGTCGCCCTGGCCCTGGTCCTCGCTGCGTGCAATGAGATAGGTCCCCTGGTCGCTGACATCCTTGCCTACGTACACGCCGGTACACGCCAGAGCGCTGGTGCTGAGGAGCATCGCGCCCGCCAGTGTGACGGATAAGACGCGAAGGGACTTTTTTCATGTTTGATTACCTCACCATTTTTTTGAATTCAGCCGGCCTCGGCTTGGGACAGGTCCATGAGCCCCCTTCTGCAAGAAAGCGTGCAGATTTTAATATGGGAAATGCTGTATCTACATTTTTGCACAATATAGACAAAATGTCAAGGAGAATCATTGGGCGATTTTACGGCTGTATGTGTGGAAAAGGAGAAAGATCAACTGCAAAGAGCCAGGAGGGACAGCGGATTTTAGCAGAAGTATAGAGAGCGTATGGTACGGTTTTTCTGGGATCAACAAAAAAGCTGCGCCCCCATGGGGGCGCAGCTTTGGGACTCAGAAGCGGCTGATCTGCGCGGCGTCCATCCGCTCCAAAATGGCGGCGGCCAGCTGGGCGGCGTTCTCCACGTCGCTGTGGGCGGCGATGCCGTAGTGGGTATGGATGTAACGCACAGGGATGCCGATGACGATGACAGGCACGCCCTGGTTGGACAGATGGATGGGCGCGCCGTTGGTAGAGCCGCCGGTGCGCACGCTCTCCTGCACGGGGATGCCCAGCTCCTCCGCCAGATCCAGGGCATAGCGCTGGAAGCGGGGGTTGGTGATCATGCGGGCGTCGATGTGGCGCAGCATGGGCCCCTTGTGGATGGCGGTCTGTATCATATAGGGTTCGGCCACGGTGTCGTCGGCGGGGCAGCCTTCAAAGACGATGGCCAGGTCGGGTTTCACGGTGTTGGCGGTGACAGTGGCGCCGCGGGTCCCCATCTCCTCCTGGACGGCGAACGCGCCGGTCACGTCCACATTCAGCGTCTTGTCCCGCAGATTGTCCAGGGTGCGCAGAATGGAGGCGCAGCCCAGGCGGCAGTCAAAGGCCTTGCCGATCATCAGATCGTGTTTCTCCTGGTACTCGAAGGTCACGTCGGGCACCACCGGGGCGGCCATGCGCACACGGAAGTCCCGCAGTACCTCCTCCCGGGAGGAGGCGCCGATGTCGATGCTCATGTCCTCTACAGCGGGCTGGGCCTTGCGCTCGGCCTCGCTCATAAAGTGGGGGGGCTTGCTGGCGGTGACGCCGGGGATATAGTCTCCGTCGGCCGTCTGAACCCAAACCCGGTGGGCGGGGATGTTGGAGGGAACCCAGCCGCCCAAGGTGGTGAAGCGCAGGGTGCCGTTGGGCTTGACGGCCTGCACCATGAAGGCCACCTCGTCAGTGTGGGCGTCCAGTTGAACCATGGGCCGTCCGCCCTGGTTCCCGCTGCGGGAGAGGTAGAGGTTGCGCAGGCTGTCCTCCCGGAAGGAGCCCAGCCCCTCGCCGTAGCGGCGCAGAACCGCGAGAACCTCGTCCTCAAAGCCGGGCGCGCCCTTGGCGTTGGAGAGGGCGGCGCACAGTTCCAGTGATTGCTTTTTATCCATTCGTGTCTATCCCCACATTCTAACCAATTAAAATTCGGTGCCGCAGGCCTTGGCGATGTCCACCTTCTTGAACTCCTCCATAAAGTCCACGATGTAGTCGGCGGTGGTCTGGAGCATCTTCCGGCCCCACTCCTCGGTGGCGGTCTCGGGGTGGTCGGGACCAATCCATCCGTTGTGGGTGACGGAGGGGGTCAGGCGGGGAATGTTGACGGTGACGCCCTTGTATTCAATGGAGGTGAAGCCGGTGGCCTTCAGGGTATCGGATACGTCGTGGAGCTTCATGGGGCCGGCCACCTCGCTCTGATCCACC
>ENA-OQAB01000965-OQAB01000965.1-human-gut-metagenome-genome-assembly--contig:-NODE-965-length-14333-cov-3.141771_pt1 | contig 14333 bp, 16 predicted proteins | sample MGYA00242490_ERZ504517 | MGnify/ENA primary metagenome ERZ504517 (study PRJEB26092, sample SAMD00036298) | human gut metagenome | host: Homo sapiens | study: EMG produced TPA metagenomics assembly of...
TAATTTTAATGGAGGTATGTTTTTATGTGTGGAATTACAGCTTATTGCGGTAATGGTTTTGCTTTACCCTTTTTAATGCAAGGTTTATCTAAACTTGAATATCGAGGGTATGATAGTGCAGGTGTAACAACACTTGAAAAAGATGGTTTAAAAACTGTCAAATGTAAAGGGAGATTAAAAAATCTTGAAGAAAATTACAAGATTTTAAAATGGAAGGACATGTAGGTATTGGTCATACAAGATGGGCTACTCATGGGATTCCATCTAACTTGAATTCTCATCCTCATACAAATGATGATGAAACAATTTCTTTAGTGCATAATGGCATTATTGAAAATTATCGTGAATTAAAAGAAGAAACTTATTCAAAAAGGTTATCATTTTCAATCTGAAACAGATAGTGAAGTTGTTGTTCATCTTTTAGATGATTATTATGATGGAGACTTATTTGAAGCAGTTAAAAAAGTTCTCAAAAGGATTGAAGGAAGTTATGCATTATGCATTGTTTCTACTTTAGAACCTAATAAAGTCATTGTTGCTAAAAAAGATAGTCCTTTAATCATTGGAAAAGCTGATGGAGCTTATGTTGCAGCGAGTGATATTCCAGCTTTATTGGAATATACAAAAGATGTTTATTTCTTAGCTGATTATGAAATGGCAATTTTACAAGAAAATCATATTGACTTCTTTACTCATGAAGGAGAACCTATTGTAAAAGAACTTGTCAATGTTCCTTATGACCTAGAAGCAGCGAAAAAAGATGGTTATGATACATTTATGTTAAAAGAAATCTATGAACAACCACATGTCATTGCTGAAACATTGAGAGGTAGAATTGTTAATCAAAAGATTGTTCTTGATGAACTTAATGATATTGACTTTCATCAATTTAATAAAGTATATTTTGTTGCTTGTGGAACAGCATATCATGCTTCACTTTGTGGTTCACAAGTTTTAGAAAGAGCAACCAAGCTTCCTGTGATTGCAACAGTGGCAAGCGAATTTAGATACAACGATCCACTTGTTGATGAACAAACTTTAGCTATCTTTGTTTCACAATCTGGAGAAACCGCTGATACACTTGCAGCACTACGTTTAGCTAAAGAAAAAGGAGCCACAACAATTGCTATTGCAAATGTTTTGGGAAGTACTATTTCTCGTGATGCCAATTATGTTTTATATACATGTGCTGGCCCTGAAAATTGCTGTGGCTTCAACCAAAGCCTATACAACTCAACTTGTCTTATTGATTTTACTTGCTTATTATATCGCTCAAGAATTAGGAAAAGAAATTGATCATGAATTGATTCAACAGTTAAATACAATTCCACAGTATGTTGAAAATATTTTAAAGGATCATAGTATTTTTGAAAATTATGCGAAAATGTTAGAAAATTTACATGATGCTTATTTCATTGGTAGAAGCTTGGATTATGCAAGTGTTTTAGAAGGGGCTTTAAAACTAAAAGAAGTTTCCTATGTCCATGCTGATGCTTATGTGGCAGGAGAATTAAAACATGGTCCAATTGCCTTAATTGAAGATGGTTCAGTTGTGATTGCAGTGGCTACACAACCTCATATTGCGGCAAAAACAATCAGTAATATTCAAGAAACAATGGCTAGAGGAGCAAGAGTTATTTTACTTACAACGCATGGTGAAGAAGTTAAGAATGTTGAAAACACTTATTATTTACCTGATGTTGTTCCTACTTTACAAGCTATTTTGGTTGCTATTCCATTACAACTCATTGCCTATTATACAGCATGTATCAAAGGATGCGATGTTGATAAACCTCGTAACCTTGCAAAATCAGTAACTGTAGAATAAAAAAATGTAACATCATATCATTATGGTGTTACATTTTTTAATTTTTCAATTGTATCTTTTCTAACTTCTTCTCTCAATTCAGTCAAATATTTAGAAAACGCAACTTTATCATCAGCATAGACTTTATTTAATTCATACTCATTTTCACTCCAAGTTTTTAAATCAGATTCATTATGTTGTATTAAAGCTTCTAAACTATCTATCGCTTTGAAAAGTTTTGCTTCAATCGTTTCACGTTTTGCCATTTCATCAAACAATGCCAACATTTCCAAAGAATAATCTTGTGGTAATAATTTAAGCCACTCTTTTAATAAATAATCTTCTCTTTTTTCATCCTCCTGCGTTTTATCAAACGTTGGAATGTCCCCAGTAAAAGATTCACCTAAATCATGAATAATACACATCGTTATGACTTTATTCATATCTGCTTGAGGAAATTCATCTTTAAGAAAATAAGCCATTAATGCACAACGCCAACTATGCTCTGCTACACTTTCATGCCTTCCTTGTGATGTATAACAATGTCTTGTCGCATCTTTTAACCTTTCCCCAATATCTAAAATATCTAATAATTTTCTTGGTTCCATTTCATTTACCTCCTATCACTTATTTTATCATTTATTAAATCTTTTTCATATCAAAACAAAAGACTGCTAAATTCTTTTTTTAACAGCCTTTTTTCATTCATATTAATCTTCTTTTCTTCTTATAAATAATAATCCAGCTAAAGACATCAATCCTAATCCAACAAATGTTGTGATAAGTGTTGTATCTCCAGTATTTGTTGTATCCTCTTTTTGATTATTTGTCTCTATTTCAGTCGTATTACTATTATCTGGGTTATTTGTATCTCCATTTTCACTTTGATAATCTGGTATTGATGATTCAATTCAATCATCTGATTCAAAATCAATATCAGGTTTATTTTCTTTACGAACTTCTAATTGTTTAATAGCATTCAATTGCTTCTGTTATGAGATCAACTTGACTTTCAACACATGTTCTACTTAGAATCTTTGTTCAAAATGTTCATGATAAAACTGATAATAACTTAATTTTATTAAATCCAACAACAATATGTAAAGAATATCATCATAATCACTATTCATTGTATGAGGTAAAGTTAACTGCAAAGCAATTTCCTTTAAATCAGATACTTCTTGTGAAATTAATACGATATCTTGATGAAGCTGACATAATTGTTGAAAACCTTCTTTATTTAACTCAATAAAACGACCTGTCAAAGTAACAATGATATTCACTGCTTCATTGCTTTGTAAATCAATTTGATCAAAAGGAGTTTGATGGACATGAACAGGGACTTTCATAATTGCCATATCCTCACTAAAAGATTCCACTAATGCTAGAGGAAAACAGCACCATAAAAATGAATACTAACGTTTTTCGAATAATCAATTGATTAACAATTTTTAGAACTACATTTGATATTAAATTCTTAGTTTATCTTAAAAGAGTCTTTGTGAAAAAGAGTTCAATTTTATTAAATAAATCCTCAATCTGAAGATTTTGACATTTCTTAGTCAACTGTTCTTTTCTTGTTTCTAAACTAGAGTAAAGATACTTTTTAAATTCAGCATAAGTATCAAAACCAATTAATTGACAGAATTTAATAATTGAAGTTGTTGATGTATAACAATTTTCAGCTAATGTCTTAATACTCATTGCATCTATTTCATACAAATGATCAATAATATAACTAGCAATAAAATTCATATTATCTTTTCTAATTGTATTTTGACTAATCATAATAATTAATGATAATACGGTATTCATAACATTCCTCCTTGATCAATGTCATAACTAAGCTGAATATCAAACAAAGCTAAAGCAATATTTTTCATTTGCTTATGAGTCAATAATAATTGTATAGTTTCAAAACCATATTCATTATTCATACCATCCCCAATATAATATTTATGAAAATGGAAAGTCTTTTAAATGGCTTAATTTAATCATATCAGCCTGATTAAGAGTTGCTTCATTAAACATATGTATTTTCATTGAAGTATCGATAATCACAAGTAAATCGTTTTCTTTTAAACTTTCTATTTCATCCATCATTATAGAATAATTCCAATTCATCAATGATTTGAACATTTTATTATGTTTTCTTAAAGCATCAAAAGTATTTGATAAGATATTCATTTCTTCTTGATTTCCATAAAATAAAATCTTAGATGCATTGATCATGTGCTTTGCTAAAGATTGAATATGAGAAACATCTAAAGTATTTTCAAAAGGAAGATTTGTAGGCAACATTTCAAAGTTTTTATTTTCTAAGAGATGATATTCTCGATAAATTTCTTTTGTTAAATCTTTAAAGCTAGGAAATTTTGCTTTACTATAAAAGCGATGAATTGAGGCTTTAGAAATACCTGTATCTTGAATACATTTTTGTAATGTCATAGATTTCATTTCTTTTAAATGAGTTAATAAATAATATGCTAATTCCCCATCTATTTGTGAAATTCCTTCTATTTCATATAATTTTTGTAATTTATCAATAATATACATCTCAACATCACCTCTTAACTATATTACCTCTTTTCATTTCCTATTTCCAACTTTTCCAAAAAATGAAAATATCTAAAAAATATTTTTAATACGACAAAATTCAACATTTTGAAATATATCTATTTTTATTGTATCTAATTCTAAATCAAGATATAATTTTTAATAATGAAGGGAGAAAAAACATGGGATTATTTGACAAATTAAAAAAAGATAGACAATCTAATAAACAAGAAATAACAAAGGAAGAAATACGGGCTGATGGTTGGGATGCAATTACAGAAGCTTTTGAAAAAGTTTATCCTACTCAAAAGGATCCTAAACATTATGGAACTTTAATCAGTTGGCGTTTAGGCGGAGATTCGCCATTACAAGGAATCAGTATCTATGAAGGTGAAGATTATTGGCATTTTGTAACTTATGGTTTATCAGAACTTTATGAAAAAGAATCCGAAAATAAAGAAATAAGTGGTTATGGTATGGAGTTTACTTTCAAACTTAAAAAAGATCATTATGAAGATGAAGAAGCAGAACTTAAAGGGATTTGTAATATTTTACAAACAATTGCTAAATTAACTTTTGTCAATGGAGAAATCTTTAGACCATATGAATATATTTATACTGGTCAAACACAAGGAATTGATATCAAGATGTTATCAAATATTACTGGTTTTATAACAATTCCTGATACAGATGTAGCGCCTATTTCAACACCAAATGGATATGTTGAATTTGTAGAATTTATTGGTGCAACCAACAATGAATTAATCGCATTAAAGAATCAAGAATTAACTGTTAAAGAATTGTATGAAAAAATGGGAACAGATGTAACAAATTATTATAGGGATTCGCTTATTAAATAGAAAATAAATTTCTAATTATTCTTTTGTATTTTGAAGTATAAATAGAGGAATTGATTTTATTGATAATAATTCAATAATCTCAGCCTCTCTTTTTTGTATTTATTTGCTTTTAGCATATTTTATGATAAAATTAAAGCTAAGGAGGACCCATTATGTAAAATATTTAAAAAAGTTTCCAATAAAAAAAGAAAAATCGATTTAAAATCAGTATATAGTAGTAGGAGGTATTTTATATGATTGATTTAAAATTAGATTTTTGTTTTAAGTACATTTTCACTAATCAATGTGATAGTGATAGTACATATCTTTTAAAACTGCTTGTTGAACAAACAACACATTTCCCTTTAAAGCGTTATATCATTACCAATCCTGAAATTCTTAAACTGGATGCAACTGACAAAACAATACGTTATGATATTTTGATTCAGGATCAACAGGGCAATCAGATTGATATCGAGATGCAGCGGTCTCATTTTTCAAAAACACAGGCCAAACGTTTTGGCTTCTATGGGGCCACTCTCATTTACCAAAGTTTGAATGTTGGTGAACATTATGCAAACCTAAAACATAACGTGCAGATTATTCTCATTGATGATATTCATGAAGAACATCACAGTCTGATTGAAGCCTTTGAAGCAAGGACACCTCTAGGACAAAGAGAAATCAAAACTGACCATGACGAGGATATTTTATTGATTCGCTATTATATCTATCTACCTTATATTGATGTCATCGCAAAGGAAAAAGGTGTTGGTCAATTAAGTGATTTTGAAATGATGATTTATATTTTACAAAATGGTATAAATGAAAAAGTGAAAAAATACAAAGAAAGGAAGATAGTTCAAATGATGGAAAGAAGAATGTTAAAACTCCAAATGGATAATGAATCACTAAAACGTGCGATGGAAAGAGAAATTGCCTTAGCATGTGATGAAGAAGAAAAGAAAGAACGAGAAAAAGAAGGTGAAAGAAAAGCTTTAAAAGATTGCGTTGCTTTTAAATATCCTAAAAATGATTTAAATTGGATTGATGATTGCAATGAAATCCAATGCCAAATGATAAAAGAACTCTTATTTCAAGATTTATCTTATGAACAATTTTATGAAAGTATACAAAAATATATTGCATAGACTTTATCAATATTAGCTAAAACGATGGGAAGAAAACGAAAAACATTTATTTCAGTATGTTTTAAAATATTATCTAAAGAATGACTTAGAATGGATGAAGGATGATGAGAGTCATCAAAGAGATATTATCCCATAACTTAACTTATAAGAAATTTTATAAAGTTATTGAAAAGTATTAGGAACATAAAAAGATATCTTTCAATGGAGATATCTTTTTCATATATGATAAGTATTTTCTTTTTTGGGAGGAAAAGAATAAACACTTTTTTATTTTTGATATAAAAATTCTTCTGGTAATGTCACTTGAAAAGCCTTTGCTAATGAACGAAATTCATCAGGCTGAATTGTTTGTAACTTTGTTGGTGACATTGATAACATTTTCACTAAAATCTCTGCTGATTTTTCTACAGTATGTGCTAGTCCAAACGTGATATCAAAGTTTTCACCTGAGCAGAAGATTCCGTGATGTGCCCAAATAGCAACATCATATTTTTTCATTAATTCACTTGTCGCTACAGCTATATCCTTACCACCTGGTACCATCCAAGGAACAACTCCAACACCGCTAGGAAAAACAACTGGACATTCTGTTGCCATTTCCCAGAGTTCTCTAGTAAAGATTTCATCTTTTAATGGTAAAACAAATGTTAAGGCAATGACATTTGTTGCATGACAGTGATAAATCACACGATGTTTACCATTGCTAGCTAGTTTTTTGACTTCATGATTCATCAAATGAGATGGCAATTCACTTGTTGGCACTGCCCCATTAATTAGTCCCCAAACAACACGATATTTTGTTCCTGTTTCATCAATTTCAACAATACCAATATTTTCTTGAGGAGCAAGTTCAACATTCCTAAAGAATTTTCCAGAACCTGTCGTTAAGAAATATTCTCCAGCCAAGTGAGGAACTTCAGTTCCAATTTCATCCCATTCTCTTTCATTGGTAAAATAACAAGCGACTTGTTTGACTTCTTCATCTTTCATACGATAAGTAAGGTTTCCTCCATTACGTTCATGCCATCCTTGAGCAAACCATCACTGCACATTCTGATAAATCCTTTAATAAATTCTAAATCTAATATATTCATGATTAACCCCTCTTTGCTAAAAACATCTGTTTCATATTTTTTTAACATCTTGATACCATTTTTCTCTAACTGGCACTTGATTCTTTGACAATATTCATCCCAAATTATCTGAGAATGGATAAGTTTTCAATTCTTCTTGAATCATCATGATTTTTGTAAAAATCACCAGCATCTTGTAATGTTCTTAATTCATCATAAGGTTGCAGTAAGGCAAACAACATTGCTTTTTTGCATATTACGCATACCAACAACCCAAGCTGCAATACGATTAATGCTTGCATCAAAGAAATCTAATCCTAATAAGACTCTCTCCATAGCATCATTTCTTACAATTTCCTTAGCAATCTCTTTTGTTTCATCATCAAATAATACAACATGATCACTATCCCAACGTACTGGTCTTGTCACATGTAAAGCAACTTTATCATGGAACAACAACATAGCTGATAATTTATCAGAAACAACTTCTGTTGGATGATAGTGTCCATTATCCATCAATGGCAGAATGTCCCTTGTTTTGGCATAATTAATAGTAAATTCACTTGAGCCAACTGTATAAGATTCCATTCCTATTCCAAAAACCTTTGATTCTAAACAAACAAGAACTTTTTCTTTATCATAATCCATAGATAAAATTTCATCTAATGATTCTTTAAATCTTTTTCTTGGTGTTAAACGATCACCTGGAATATCTTTCAATCCATCAGGAATCCAGATATTCATCAGGCAAGGTGTTCCAAGTTCACTTGCAAAATATTCACTAATACGAATACATGCTTGACAATGTCTAATCCAAAAATCTCTAATATCCTTATCGGCTGAAGAAAGCGTTAATCCTTCAGCTTTAGGATGAGAGAAAATAGTTGGATTGAAATCTAAACCTAATCCCCTTTCTTTTGCAAACTCTACCCATTTTTGAAAATGCTTAGATTCAATAGCATCACGGTCAACTTTTTCACCATCTTCAAAAATAGCATACGATGCATGAAGATTAATCCGTTTTTTCCCAGGAATCAGTTTTAAAGCCATATCAATATCATCCATTAATTCTTTAGGATTACGGGCTTTACCTGGATAATTTCCAGTTGTTTGAATTCCTCCTGACAAAGATCCTGCTCCATCAAATCCAACAACATCATCACCTTGCCAACAATGCATAGAAACAGGGAAGTTTTGTAATTGACTGATAGCTTGTTCTACATCAATACCCATGTTTTGATAAATTTCTTTTGCTTCTAAAAATCTTTGACTCATAATTGTCCTCCTTTATATTCTTTCACTTCAAATGAAGCTTTAATCAATTGCCTTCCTTCACTCAAATCATTCACAACTCCTTGTTGAATCAATTGAGCTAAAATATTCCCTAAAGCAGTGGCTTCAATTGGACCAGCCACAACTTTACGCTTACATACCTTAGCAATCATTTCATTCAACAATTCATTTTGGCAACCACCACCAATAATATTAATCGTATCAAAATGTTTTCCTGTAATATCTTCTAATTCTTCAATAGCTTCTTTATAACAATGTGCTAATGAATGATAAACACAATAAGCAATCTCACCAACACTTTGAGGAGCCATTTGATGTCTTTCTTCAAAATAACTTTTAATTTCTAAAATCATACTTTCTGGTTTTTAAAAAACCTATCATCATTCACATCAAAGATACCATCAAACGGAGCTCGTCTGGCTTCTTCAACTAACTTTGCAAAACTATATTGATGACCTAAATTACGAGAAACCTCTTGAATAATCCATAATCCCATAATATTTTTTAAAAAACGATAACGATAATCATATCCACCTTCATTTGTAAAATTAGCAACTCTTGCTTTTTCACTAACATAAGGTGTTTTTGTTTCAATTCCTAATAAAGACCATGTCCCTGAACTCAAAATCACACTGTTATCTTCAATAGCTGCCATATAAGCACTTCCTGTATCATGAGTTGCTGGAACAACAACTTCTATATTCGTTCCAATCACTTTTTGCATATCTTCTGATAAACTTCCTAAAGATGTTCCTGGCATAACCATCTTTTGAAAAATCTTTTCATCAACTTCACAAAAATCTATCAGTTCCTTTGATAATTGATGAGTCTCAATATCTAAAAGTTGTGTTGTTGACATATTGGTATATTCATTAACCTTTTTTCCAGTTAATAAATAATTGAGATAATCTGGTACCATCAAGAAATCAACTGTTCTTGTTTTTCTTATGTCATTGTCACTTGCTAACTGATAAAGTGTGTTAAACTTTTGAAACTGAATACCTGTTTTTTGATAAATATCTTCAAAGACTTTTTGATTCACTTTTTCATGAATCAGCTTATCAACACGATTATCTCGATAAGCATAAATCTCATCAATTCTTTGTCCCCTATTGTCTAATAAAGCATAATCTACTGCCCAAGTATCAATACCTAATGTGGTTGGAACTTTTCCACATTTAACACATGCCTTTATTCCAGCAACAACTTCACCAAACAAATAATCTATATTCCAATAATAATGTTGATTTTTCATTTGAACATTGTTTTCAAAACGATAAACTTCTTCCAACTTCATTTTTCCTTCTTCAATAAAGCAAAGAATATGTCTCCCACTTGATGCTCCAATATCAATGGCTAAAAAATATTTCATCTTTCCACCTCACTTTTGATGATATCATCATACAAAAAAACAACCTAGATTTTAATGTCCTAGGTTGTTTTTCCTATTGTCCTATTTTGCCTTTTAATCTTTTTAATTCTATGATATAAGAAACAACAAGAAGCATTGATAGACATAAAGCAATCGCATTTATAAAATAATATAATGCTTGTAGTAACATATAACCAAACCATATGTTTTAATCGCTGATATTTTTCACCTTCATTTAAATTCCACCAAAATAACTTCTGCATTTTTATCAGCTTCTTTACAATTATTATACAGCTTTTCCTATCATATCTAAAGATTTAAAAGACTTAACTCAAATCATTACCATTACTTTCAATAACTTTTTTGTACCAATCAAATGATTTCTTTTTTCTTCTTTCTAGTGTTCCATTTCCTTGATCATCTTTATCTACATAAATAAATCCATAACGTTTACTCATTTCACCTGTTGAAGCTGATACGAGATCAATACATCCCCAAGCTGTATATCCTAATAAATCTACTCCATCTTCATTGATTGCCTGTTCCATAGCCTTAATATGTTCTCTCAAATAATCAATACGATAATCATCTTGAATTGTACCATCTTCTTCAATTTCATCTTTAGCTCCTAATCCATTTTCAACAATAAATAATGGTTTTTGATAACGATCATACAAAGCGTTCAAAGTTATTCTTAAACCTAATGGATCAATCGCCCATCCCCATTGACTTTCTTTAAGATAAGGATTTTTTGTACCAGCAAACATATTCCCTAAACCATCTTTATTATTTTCAGAAGTAGAAATACAACGCGAAGAATAGTAACTCAAGGATATAAAATCAACTGTATTTTCTTTAAGAATATTTTCATCTTCTTTAGTTATTTGGATATGAATTCCTTCTCTTTCAAACATCTTTAAAGCATATCGTGGATAATATCCTCTTGCTTGAACATCAATAAACATATAACTTTCTCGATCTTTTTCCATTGCTGCAAAAACATCTTCAGGTCGACAACTATATGGATAATGTGATCCAGCAGCTAACATACATCCTATTTTCATAGATGGATCTATTTCATGAGCAATTTGAGTTGCCCAACTACTTGCAACTAATTCATTATGAACAGCTTGATATTTGGCCTGCTTTTGATCTTCACCATCCTTAAAAACAAGGCCAGCTCCCATAAATGGCATAAACAAAATGTCATTAATTTCATTAAAGGTTAACCAATATTTGACTAGTCCTTTATATCTTGTAAATAATACTGTCACTAATCTTTTATAAAAATCAATAAGTATTCTGTTCTTCCATCCACCATACTTTTTAATTAAGTATATAGGCATATCAAAATGAGTAATAGTAACTAATGGTTCAATCCCATACTTATGACATTCTTTAAATACATTTTCATAAAATTTGAGTCCTTCTTCATTAGGTTCTTCTTCATCTCCATGTGGAAAAATTCTTGTCCAAGCGATAGATAATCTCAAAGTTTTAAAGCCCATTTGAGCAAATAATGCAATATCTTCTTTATAACGATGATAAAAATCTATCCCCTCTTTAGCTGGATAATTATACCCATCTTCAAATTCCAACATTTCTCTTAATCCCATTGCAACATCAAAACGTTGTGGACCATGTGGAATAACATCCACATTTGCCAAACCTCTACCGCCTTCATTATAGGCACCCTCACATTGGTTTGCTGCTATTGCACCACCCCATAAAAAATTATTTGGAAAACTCATTTTCTTTTTCCTCCTTACTATAAATTTTAATATTTTTTCTAATTCCTAATGGCTCTATAGGTATATATACTGAAAAAATGCATCTCTTTGATTTTCTTGACAAATTATTTGTAGTAATGATTTCAATTTGATTTTTTCCTTCAACAACTGTTTGTGATAAATCAAAAATATATGGTGGAGCAATATAAGTTCCTCCATCTTTACCATTTACAATGATTTGAACAATTTCATAAGCTTCTTCTAATTCTAAAAGAACATTTTTTTGTTCAATATTTAACTCAAAATGATATTGAATTTGTCCTGAAAAATGTGGATATAATTTTGTTAAATCATCTTCAATAAACATCTTTTTAGAGCTTGAAAAAATTTGTTCCTGATATGATTTTAATGCAACATCAGCAACTTTTATTGTTTGCAATAATTGTCCTTTACAATAAAGTTTTTGATTTGATTTTCCTGTAACCAAAATAATTGATTGATAAGGTTCTAAATGTAAATGAAATTTCTTTTTATCAAATAATTGATTTGCTTCTAATTGATATGTCTGGTTGCTATAGGCATCATAAATCATCCAATTTTTATTTTCTAATGTAATATTTGTATCTATACAATGGCAAATATCTTCATTATTCAACATCATAACTTCTCCATCATCATGAATATAATGATAAGTTACTAAATAAGGTTGATTACTTTCACATTTTACATCTTGATATTGCTTAAACTGTTGAGATAAAGAAGATAATTCAAGAACTTGACACAATCCTTTATATAGCATATTGACTGGATAATCATTCATAAATACAACTTGGATATGTTGTGATAGTTCTTCAATTTTCTTTAATAAATGTTGAGGTAATCTCTGCGCATAAGGTATTATTAAAACTTCATACTCATAATTATTGATAATATAACTTTGATTGTTGATTTGAGCATCCAACAAATAATCCTCACTGATAATATCACAAGCAATCTGATGTTGTTGAAGTTCTTTTAAAACTTTTTGCATTAACATATATTCTCCAGACCATTCCCCAAATGCATGATACAAAACACCTATTTTTGCTTCATGATATCCACCACTCAATAAATGACAAAGTCTATCAGCATAGTGTGACCATTTATGAAAATATGGGTATTGTGGGTTTTGACCATGCGCATAAAAGTGAGGTGGACAATCCCAATCTGGGAAAGGAGCTGGATTAAAGGCATGAGGAACGATTACATTTACTCCATGACTTAACATATGATCAGTTATCCATTTCATCATTTTGAGTCCTTCAACCCAGCCATATGCTCCAAAAGCTTCACACATCAATCGTCCATTTTTTTGCGGATCTAATTTAGCTGAAGATGCTCCCATTTTGACTAAAGCATAATGATAAAACTCTCCATCACTACCTCCTGTACTAAATGCATCATGATAATAATCCATTCCAGGCACAACTTGTCCACCAATAATATCAATTCCAGCTATTGTTTGACCAGCAATCCCTCTAAAATAATGTCCAACCCCATAGCCCAATCTTGCATGAGCATTATTATCTTCAATGACATGTCCAATATAATCAACACCTCTACTTTGACACCATTTCCCTATATATTGTGAAAAATTCTCACTATACAAACGTGTTATAATATCCATATATTGAAATCTTATCATTGAAGCTTTTTCACTTTGTCCAAGAAATAAAAAGACAAGTTGTTCATCTGTAAAATCTTTAGTTTTCTTTAAAATATCATAAACTTCATGATTCCAGGGAAGGGGCATTTCTTTTCTACCAATTGATGCTTGAGGCCCTTTTATATTTCCAAAGCGTGGTTCATCTGAAAAAAAACCCAACAATTGTTTTACCAAATTCATCTTGATAATGCTGAAAAATGTTTTTCATATACTTCGTCAATTAAAACTTGAGTTGCTTCTTTTCGCATAGGATCTAAATAATCTTGGGTTGTTTCTTCACCACAAATTGTTTCATACAAAACAAAAACACTATAATGTTTATTTTCTAAAGAAAGATGTAATGTGTGATTATCATAACAATGACTGACATCTTGTAGTGTTTCTTCTTTAAAACTCTTTTTATCAGTCACATCATTTTCAACCAAAATTGCTTTAAAAAAGCAATCTTCCTGATGGCGTTTATCCCTCATCAACTCACGCATATCAACAAAATAATCTAAATTAATTTCTACTTGTTCGTTTGTTCCTACAACATCAAATCTTCGATAATTCAAATACCTTTTTTTAAGATGTTTAGGAACTTTTCCATTCGCATAACCCGTTGGAAATCGAGCATCATCTAATATCCATATTTTCATATTTCTCTTTTTGGCTTCATGAATAATACAATCCATTGTTTCCCACCAACCCTCAGCTAAAAATTCTGGATGTGGTCTTGATTCAATACATATATGATAAATCCCTTGTGTATACATTTGATCCATATATTCTTTTATTACATCTAATGATTCTCCATGTTGCCAAAAG
>ENA-OQAB01000966-OQAB01000966.1-human-gut-metagenome-genome-assembly--contig:-NODE-966-length-14322-cov-2.949771_pt1 | contig 14322 bp, 14 predicted proteins | sample MGYA00242490_ERZ504517 | MGnify/ENA primary metagenome ERZ504517 (study PRJEB26092, sample SAMD00036298) | human gut metagenome | host: Homo sapiens | study: EMG produced TPA metagenomics assembly of...
TATTTCCTGCCGCAAGGCTTTGGGGTGATGCCTGCCGCGACGAGCAGATAGGAGTGGCGGAGTTGCTCGCGGATAAAGGCGTCGGGCAGATCACCATCGTACGGATGCCGTTCCAGTGGCGTTTGTTGCTGTGGAAAGCGGGAGTGACCAGTTCCGGATAGCGTTCGCGAAGCAGAACGGCCCGATCCGGATCGCACTTTACAGCGATCCATCGGAATTCCACCATATCGGTGTAACAGAACATTTTGCCCCCGATTTTGAAGACCAGGGTCGTTTCGTCGAACGGGGTACACTCTTCTGCCAGCGGCAGGGAGAGGCAATAGCGGCGCAGTTCCAGAATATCCATTTCAGGATGATTTTTTTAGTGTGGGTATATGCAGCAAAGCGGGTGCGGTGTCCGTTCGAAGGTTTTTCGTTCGGTTTTGCATCCGAAGCAAAGATATACATAGTTTTTCCGATTCGGAAAATAATCGTCGAGCTGCATCGGTGAATTTTTGGCAATCTGCGGACAAACCGTTTCCCGCATCCGATATTTTTCGTACCTTTGGCTCTGATAAACCGATTTTGTTATGGAGGTGAACAAGATACAGGAAGAACTTGCCCGTTTGATCGAACTGGTCGATGGCTGGGCGGGTTCGCACGATGTCCCCGGCATCGAGCGGGATTTGGTTTTGGACAAGCTCAAAAAATTGTATGAAGCGATACGGTTTGCGAATTTCGACGAAGGGGATTCCTCCGCTTCCGCGTCCGTCGCTGCGCAGCAGTCCGTCGCCGAAGTTGCGCCGGTGTCCGAAATAAGTATCGACCTGGACGATTTGCTGGCGGAGCCTGTCCGCGATTTCCTGCCGGAGTCGGCTGCGATGCCCGAAGCTTTGGATGCACCCGTCGGGGAGTCTGCGGCTGTGCCGGAACCTGCGTCTTCCGAGAAGCCGGTTTCAGTGTCTGCCGTTACAGAACCTATGTCGGAACCGATGCCTGTTGTTGCTCCCGCTTCTGTACCCGAGCCGGATCCGGCGCCTGCCGTCGGAACTGCCCCTGAACCCGTGCCTGTATCGGAATCTGTACCCGCTGTGCAGTCTGTTCCTGTATCGGAGCCTGCGGCCGTCGAGGTGTCGCTGTCTGCGGCGGCCGGTTTTTCGCGGCAGGACGTTTCGATGGAAGGGCGGGCCGGCAAAGCGCCGGGAACCGGGCGCGATGCTGCGGCTCGGATCGGTCAGGAGGGGCTTGCCGGATCGTCTGCCGGACAGGTGGTTGCCCCCTCCTCTGAAGCCGATACCGAATCGAAGCAGAAAGTCGTCGTGTCGGACAGTCTGTTCGATCTGGACGATCTGGTGATCCGTCACAGGGAGAAGCGCCGGGTCATCATGTCCCTCTACGAAACGGACGGGCCGCAGGAAGCCGCTGCTTCGAAGATTCCGGTCGGAATCGGGCAGAAGCCGGGGCATGCAGCGGCGCCGCAGCAACGGGCAACCGCCGGAAAGGAGCAGGACGATGCAGTGGCTCCGCAGCCGGAAACACTCCTCGATAAAATGGATGAACCGAAGAAGTCCGTAACGTCGCAAATGCCGGAGCCACAGTCCGAAACATCGGAATCCGACTCTGTCGCTGCAGAGATTTCGGAGCAAGCGGATAATGCGGCGGATGCCGATGCTTCCGTTGCCGCTTCGCAAAAGACGGTCGTCGCCGAAACGACTTCGGCTAAAACCGATGCCCCGAAATACCCGTTTGCCGCCGAACCGGAGCCGGTGCTGGGCGAGGTGTTGGGCGGTGACGTGCATACGCTGGCCGACACGATCGCCGCGCCGAAGGACATGGCTTCCGAAATCGTGCGCAAGGAGCGGATCACCGACCTGAAGCAGGCGATCGGTATCAACGACAAATTCCTGTTGCTGCGGGACTTGTTCGGCGGCGATACCGAGCGGTACGAACGGACGATCGACCGTCTGAACGAGTTTGACGACCTGGACGACTGCATTATCTATATCTCCGAGAATTACGATTGGAACCCTTCGTCCGACGGAGTGAGGTTCCTGATGGAGTTGCTGGAACGTAAACTCTCCTGACGATGGCTAAGCTCTATATCGTTCCTACGCCGATCGGAAATTTGGACGACATCACGATTCGGGCCGTCAGGGTGCTTTCCGAAGTCGATTTTATTCTGGCTGAAGACACGCGCACCTCGTCGGTGCTGCTCAAGCATCTGGGCATCGAGAAAAAGATGTATGCCCACCACAAGTTCAATGAACATGCGACGGTTGGTCTGGTGGCCGACAACATCGCCCAGGGCCGTTCAGCGGCTCTGATTTCGGATGCGGGCACGCCGGGAATCTCCGACCCGGGATTCCTGCTGGTGCGGGCCTGTCTTGAAGCGGGGATCGAGGTGGAGACGCTGCCCGGAGCTACGGCTTTCGTTCCGGCGCTCGTGCAGAGCGGCTTTCCGTGCGGACCTGGTTTTGCTGCGAGGGCTTTTCTGCCCAGAAGAAGGCCGCAACAGCATTTGCAGAGCCTTGCGTCGGAGCCGCGTACGATGATTTTTTACGAGTCGCCTTTCCGGGTGGTCAAGACCCTCGAACAGTTCGCCGAGGTGTTCGGTCCGGAGCGGATGGCGGCCGTGTCGCGGGAACTGACCAAAAAGGTTCGAACAGACCGTGCGGGGAACCCTTGCCGAGGTTGCGGACTATTTCCGGGAACATACGCCCAAAGGAGAGTTCGTGATCGTGGTGGCGGGGCTTCCGAAACCGGGAAAGAATATGGATACAGAATCCGAAGAAGAGTAAATGAGTGATATGGAAAATAGTGAATTGAAAGAGCAGTCCCGTCATTCGTTCCGACTTTGGGCGGAGTTCCGGGCTTTTATGCGGGACCGTTTCAGTCTGGAGGATGACAAGGCCTCGCAGGATGAAGTAGCTGCCAACATCAGCAAGGGTACGGAGTTTCGCGGCGTCAATTTGTGGGTCCTGATTTGCGCTACGATGGTGGCGTCGCTGGGCCTGAATGTCAATTCGGCCGCCGTAATTATCGGCGCCATGTGTATTTCTCCGATCATGGGGCCGATTATGGGTATCGGCTTTTCGCTCGGGATCAACGATTTCGACCTGCTGAAAAAATCCGTCAGGAACTTCGTCCTGATGTTCGTCGTGGCGATTTCGACTTCGACCCTCTTCTTTTTCATCTCCCCGCTGGGGAATGCGAGCAGTGAGTTGCTCGCACGTACCACTCCGACGACTTACGACGTGTTGATCGCCTTTTTTCGGCGGTATGGCCGGTATCGTGGCGCAATCGCGCCAGGATCGTAATTCGACCGTTATTCCGGGCGTTGCGATCGCTACGGCGTTGATGCCGCCTCTCTGTACGGCGGGGTTCGGTCTGGCGACGGGACAGTATCGTTTTTTCTTCGGGGCGTTTTACCTGTTTTTCATCAATACGGTTTTTATCGCCCTGGCTACTTATATTTTTACCCGGTTTCTGAAGTACAGGAAGAAGACGTTTCTCAACAAATCCCGCGAGCGTTTCGTGAAGCGGACGATGCTGGCGATTACGCTCGTTACGTTTATTCCCAGCGTATTCATCGGCTTGCATATGGTGCGGGTTTCGATTTTCGAGGTGCAGGCCGATAAGTATATCGCCCAGGTGTTCAATTTCCCGCAGACCCGTGTGATCGAATCCAGCAAGATCTACCGCCGGGGCGGAGAATCGCCCCGTATCGAACTGCTGTTGGTCGGGGAGCCGCTCGGCGAAGATGTGATCGAGAATGCGCGGGGACAGCTTGCCAGCTACGGGCTGCCCCGGACAGAATTGGTGGTGCGCCAGGCATCGACCTCGGATAAAGTCGATTTGCAGTCGCTGCAGTCGAGTTACGTGGAGCTGCTGGACGAGAAGAATCGGCAAATCGCCGAGATGAAACAGCGACTGGCTCGCTATCAGGTGACGAATGTCGATATCGGCGATATTTCGCAGGAGGTGGGCGTGATGTCGGATAACGTGGAGTCGATGTCGCTTACCAAAGGGGTGATGTTCGACGTTGCGGGCAAACCGCTGGATACGCTGTTGGTCTGCGTTATTACGCCGAAGGATTTCCAACGCCAGATAGACCGGGAGCAGTTGCGCAAGTGGCTTTCGGTCCGCACGAAGGTCGATAATGTGAAACTGTTCGTAGAACCGAAATCGAATGAGTAAGCCGGAGGTAGAAAGACAGAAAAGCCCGAATCTGGGTTTTTGGGGAAGGATCGGACTGGAAAGCCTCTGGATTTTCTGTAAGTTTTTCTCCATTTTGCCGTATTGGTTTCGCTATTACGTGGTGGAACCGGCCGTTTTCGGTGCGTTGCGCCTGTTGCGTTACCGTTATCGGGTCGTGACGGAGAATTTGCGGAACTCTTTTCCGGAGAAAAGCCTGGAGGAGTTGCATGCTATCCGGAGAGGTTTTTACCGTACTTTGGCGGAGATTTTCGTAGATACCTTCAGTCTGGCCGGACTCACCGACGAGAAATGCCGTCAGGTCGTCGTCGTAAAGGATCTGGAAAAGCAGATGGCTGCGGTCGAGGGCCGGGACTGGATCGCTCTGACGGCTCATTTGGGGTGCTGGGAATACTGTTCGTTCTGGGGGATTATCGTCCCTTCGCAGGTGGTCGTGGCGGTCTATCATCCCCTGCGGAGTCGCGTTTTCGACGAATTGTACAAACGTCTGCGCAGCCATGCGAATATCTGTCCGGTACCGATGGCTGAGTCCCTGCGCTTCTATCTGCGAAATCGGGAGAAGGGAATCGACGGCAAGAATATCGTGATGGGACTGATTGCCGATCAGAATCCGCCGCGCCGTCCCGACAGCCATTGGTTCCGCTTCCTCAATCGGGATACGATCTTTTTCGACGGAGGGGAGAAGCTGGCGCTGCGTTGCGGTCTGCCCGTATATTGCTGTTGGCTGCGGCGTGTCAAACCGGGTTATTACGAGATGGATTTCGACCGGATTTACGACGGAGAAGAGGAGGTGGCTCCCCATGAAATAACGGAACGCTACGTGCGGCGTCTGGAGCAGAAGATCCGCGAATACCCCGACCTGTGGATGTGGTCGCACAAGCGGTGGAAACACAAGTCCCCGGCCGATCTGGCCCGCATGGAATGCGAACGAAAACAGAAATAGTGATCCTGAATTGGAACGGTGCCGGGCATTTGCGCCGTTTCCTGCCTTCGGTGCTCGCATCGGTTCCCGAAGGGGTCGGCGTCGTCGTGGCCGACAACGGTTCGACGGACGATTCGCTCGGCGTGCTCGAACGCGAATTTCCCGCTGTGGGGCGAATCGTACTGGACCGTAACTACGGGTTCGCCGGAGGTTATAACCGGGCGTTGGAGTATCTCGATGCGGACTATTTCATTCTGCTCAATTCGGATGTCGAAACGCCTGCCGGATGGGTCGAACCGCTCGTCGAAACGCTCGATCGGGATCGGACCGTGGCTGCCGTAGCGCCCAAGCTGCTGTCGCTCGTCGAGCCTGCGCGGTTCGAGTATGCCGGAGCTTCGGGCGGTTTCATCGACTACTTGGGGTATCCTTTCTGCCGAGGTCGTATTTTGCAGTGTGTCGAACGGGACGAAGGGCAGTATGACGATGCCCGCGATGTTTTTTGGGCGAGCGGCGCTGCTTTCTGCTGCCGGGCCGAAGTATTTCGGGCATTGGGCGGTTTCGACGAGGATTTTTTCGCCCACATGGAGGAGATCGACCTTTGCTGGCGGATGCAACTGGCCGGTTACCGGGTGCGGATCGAGCCCCGGAGCCGGGTTTATCACCTCGGCGGGGGGAGTCTGGCGCAGGGATCGCCTTCGAAGGTGTTTTACAACCATCGCAATAATCTGGCGATGCTCTACAAGTGTGCGTCGCCGGTGCAGCGGAGCGTCGTGGCTATCGTGCGTCCGGTGCTCGACTCGTGCGCGGCGCTGTCGTACCTGATGCAGGGGCGTCCGGATTACGTGCGGGCCGTGGGACGTGCGTGGCGGGATTTTCTGCGGGCGCACAAGGCGCTGGCCGCCAAGCGGCGGGCTGTTCGCGGTGCGGTGAAGGGAAAGCCCCGGGGCATATACTGCGGGTCGATCGTTCTGCGTTATTTATTAGGTCGCAGACGGTTCGGCAAGTTGCTGTAAAGGGGCGGCGATTCGAATGCGACCGCTGCCTTATGTGTCGATGTTCGGACGGGGGCGATTTAAGCTGGCGATAATATACTTTTGTGTACCTTTGGGGGTGTGTAGCGGCCCAAGTCCTCTCCGAGAGGAGATCCGGAGAGGCAGAATTATAAATGCGGCTGCGAATCGCAAATAAGCGGCTGCCGGATTCGGAGCTGTGACTGTCGGATAAAGGTACGCTGAAATACATAATTACCCTGAAGAAAGTATTTGGATGGAAAAATTGGTTGTCATACCTACTTATAACGAGCGGGAGAATATTTCGAAGATGATCTCGAAGGTGATGTCGCTCGAGGGCGGTTACCATTTGCTCGTGGTGGACGACGGCTCGCCCGATGGAACGGGAGCGATCGTCAAGGAGCGGCAGGCGGAGTTTCCGGATCGTCTGTTTCTGTTGGAACGCTCGGGAAAACTGGGGTTGGGCACTGCCTATATCGAGGGATTCCGCTGGGCGCTGGCTCGCCCGTACGATGCCGTGTTCGAAATGGACTGCGATTTTTCGCATAATCCCGACGATCTGCTGCGGCTTACCGCCGAATTGGAGGCCGGAGCGGATGTCGCCGTCGGTTCGCGGTATTCGAAAGGAGTGACGGTGGTGAACTGGCCTATGTCGCGGCTGTTGATGTCCTATTGCGCCTCGCGGTATGTGCGGATCGTGACGGGGATGCCCGTCTGCGATGCGACGGCCGGATTCGTCGGCTATAAGCGGGAAGTCCTTGCGGCGATCGATTTCGACCGGATCGAGATGGTGGGGTACGGATTCCAGATCGAGATGAAATATACGGCCTGGAAGATGGGATTCCGCATCGGCGAGGTGCCGATCATCTTTGCCGACCGGACCGAAGGAACCTCCAAGATGTCGGGGCGGTATCTTCGGCGAAGCGTTCTTCGGGGTGCTGGCCCTGCCGTTTCGAACGATCGCCCGGAAGAAATAACGATCGTTGCGTTGCCGGGAAGTGTATTCCTCTTATGCGGGCGGTAAATAGAGTGTTGAGAGGGAAAACGGAGAAATGGTTACGATAAGGGAATATCGGACGACAGACAAGGATGATGTGATGGAATTGATCCGGCGGAATACACCAGAATATTTTGCGGCGGAAGAAGAAATTGATTTTGAGTGATTATCTGGATCGAGAAATAGAGTTGTATTATGTGCTGGTCACGAATGACAGGATCGTTGGTTGCGGCGGAATAAATTTTGCCGATGATAAAACCGTCGGCAAAATAAGTTGGGACATCATACATCCCGATTATCAGGGAAAATCGCTTGGGAAGCAACTGCTCGAATATAGAATCGACAAGTTGAAATCAATTGATCGTGTCCGCAAGATAACCGTCAGAACTTCGCAGTTGGTTTATAAGTTCTATCAGAAGCAAGGCTTTGTGTTGAAAGCGACGCATAAGGACTATTGGGCCAAAGGTATCGATTGGAGTATGAAGGAAATTAGAACCCCTCTGTATTTTAAAATGTAAGATATATTTTACTCCTGAATACAGCAACGACAGGGCGTCGGAAATTTTCCGTGAATGTCCGATATGGAGTTTACGGCGAATATTGAAAACACGATTTATCAATCGAAAAGCCGGAGCTTCGATAGCTCCGGCTTTTTCATTTTACCGTAGAAGAAATATCTATTTGTTGATCTTGGCCCACGAATCCTTGAGGGTCACCGTGCGGTTGAATACCGGGTGTCCGGGCTTGGAGTCCGTGTCGGCGCAGAAATACCCTACGCGCTCGAACTGGAACGGCTGCCCGATGGGAGCCTCCCCAAGCGACGGTTCCAGATAGCCTCGGGTGACGATCATCGAATCGGGGTTGAGATTGTCCTCCCAACTGCCGCCTTCGGCCACGTCGTCGGGATCTTCGGTCGTGAAAAGCGGGTTGAAGAGCCGGATTTCGGCTTCGATCGCATCGGCCGCCGATACCCAGTGGATCACGCCTTTCACGCGGCGGCCGTCGCTCGACGAACCGTTGCCCGACTCCGGGTCGTACGTGCAGCGAAGCTCCGTGATGTTGCCTTCTGCATCCTTGACGACCTCTTCGCATCGGATCAGGTAGGAGTAGCGCAGGCGCACCTCCGTACCGGGACTCAGGCGGTAGTATTTCTTGGGCGGGACCTCCATGAAGTCGTCGCGTTCGATATAGATCTCGCGCGAGAAAGGCACCTGGCGCGTGCCGGCGTTTTCGTCTTCGGGATTATTGATCGCCGTGAAAAGCTCGGTTTTGCCTTCGGGGTAGTTGGTGATGACGACTTTCAGCGGGTTGAGTACCGCCATGCGGCGTTCGGCGACCTTGTTCAGGTCTTCGCGCACGCAGAACTCCAGCTTGCCCAGGTCGATCACGTTGTCGCGCTTGGCTACGCCGACCATTTCGGCGAAGTTGCGCACCGAAGCCGGCGTATAACCCTTGCGGCGCAGGGCGCAGATGGTCGGCATGCGGGGATCGTCCCAGCCCATCACGGCGCCCTCCTGCACGAGTTTCAGAAGACGGCGCTTGGACATCATCGTATAGGTGAGGTTCAGACGGGCGAATTCGTACTGGTGCGAGGGGTAGATGTCGAGCGCTTGGATGAACCAGTCGTAGAGCGGACGGTGCACGTCGAATTCGAGGGTGCAGATCGAGTGGGTGATCCGTTCGATTGAATCGCACTGGCCATGCGCATAGTCGTACATCGGATAGATGCACCATTTGTTACCCGTGCGGTGATGCTCGGCGTGCAGGATGCGGTACATGATCGGGTCGCGGAACAGCATGTTCGGGTGCGCCATGTCGATTTTGGCTCGCAACACCTTCTCGCCGTCGGCGAACTCGCCCTTTTTCATCCGCTCGAACAGGTCGAGGTTTTCCTCGACCGAGCGGTTGCGCCAGGGCGACTCCTTGCCGGGCTCGGATACCGTGCCGCGCGTGAGGCGGATCTCTTCCTGCGTCTGGTCATCGACATAGGCCAAGCCTTTCTTGATCAGGACGACGGCCCAGTCGTAGAGTTGGTCGAAATAGTCCGACGCATAGCGTTCCAACGCCCAGTCGAAACCCAGCCACCGGATGTCGCGCTTGATCGAATCCACGTACTCCACGTCCTCCTTCACCGGGTTGGTGTCGTCGAAACGCAGGTTGCACTTGCCGCCGTATTTCTTGGCCAGGCCGAAGTTGATGCAGATGCTCTTGGCGTGGCCGATATGCAGGTAGCCGTTGGGTTCGGGCGGGAAACGGGTCTGTACGCGCGTGTCGCCCTTGGCGATAGACTCCTGAATGATCTCTTCGAGAAAGTTCGCGGCTTTCTCCTTGGTATTGGTGTCGTTGGTTGCGATTGCCATAGCAGGTATATTTTTCACAAAATTACAACTTTTTTCCGCCTTTGCGTCTATTTTTTGGGACGGTAAACGGTTTTTTGCAGATTGACCGATACTTTCAGGATCTGTTGCAGGCCCAGGCCCACGCCGTCGTAATGGAAATAGAATCCGGCCGAAACGCCCACCGTGTTGTTGAAGAAGCGGCGGTTGTAGGTGACGGCCGTCTGGTTGTAGATCTTCTTGGGGGTTGCGTAAAAGGGGCCGCTGGCATAGAGTCCGGTGCCATAGATGTCCCAGAAGGGGAGCATGTTCTCGCCGACGTAGAGTTCGTTGAGCAGACAGACACCCCAGCGGCTTACCGACAGGGCGAGGCGCCCGCCTTTGGGCGCTTTCCAGCCCTCTTCGGTGCGGCGGTCGCGCTGCAGGCTTTGCAGGTAACCCAGCCGGGCATCGAAGGTGTAGGCTCCTTCGTAGCGGTAGCCGACGTAGGGATTGAGCAGGATGTGGTCCACGACCCCTTCGTCCAACTCCGTATTGTCGGTTTTGGCGTAGTGGAGCAGGGTCATGACATAGCCGCCGTACCAATGGCGTCCCTTGTATTCGCCGCCCGAGAGGATGCGGAACTTCTCGCGCGTCTGGTACGAGCGCATTCCCTCCCAGTCGATGGCGAACTCGATGAAGGAGCCCGTTTGGGATTTATAGTGGGCGGCCAGGCCCTGGATGCGATTATTATAGAACGAGTAGGCACTGCCCAGGAAGAACGGATCGTATCGGGCCAGCAGCAGGGAGCGCGGGAAAATACCGGCTACGGCCTGTGCCGTCTTCGAGTTGAACTGGTAGTAGATCTGGGGGTCCACTTTACTCAAGACTTGTGTTCCTTGTCGCCGAAGTCTTGCAACAGATCGACGGCTACCACCAGCCGGTTCTTTTCGGACCAGATAACACCCGCTTTCGGGGTCAGGCGCATACTGAAGAACGTGTGCGAATCGTCGATGTTGCAGTCCGAGTGTTCGCGGTTGTCGAACCGGGTGTCGAAGTCGGCTCCGATGAAAACCTCCTGGGCCGAGGCGCCGGCGGCAGCCAGCAGAAGTGTCAGGATAAGTGCGATTTGCTTCATAGGCGATCGTAGTCGTTTGTCGCGCGTTCCGTCCGGTTGCCGGTCCGCCGGGCGGAGCCGTCTGCGGAACGGGACGCTTTTGCGTGTATTTAGGTCGCCAAAGTTAGCTAAAATATTCGGATTTGCTTACTTTTGCCGTGAAAACAGGGAAGTTGTAACGATGAGAAAGATTACCAACGAAGAGCTGGGGCGTCCCTCTGCCGGGGAGTTCGCCCGTATGGAGAAAATGCCGGTGGCGGTCGTGCTGGACAACGTACGCTCGATGCAGAACGTCGGGGCCTTTTTCCGCACGGCGGACGCCTTTGCCGTCGAACGTATCGCCTTGTGCGGCATCACCGCCACCCCGCCCAACCGGGAGATCCACAAGACGCGCTCGGAGCCGAGCTGACCGTTGCGTGGGACTATTTCGCCGCGACGACCGACTGCATCGCTGCGCTGCGTGCGCAGGGGTATCTCATTTACGTCGTGGAGCAGGTCGAAGGAGCCGTCATGCTGGATGAATTCCGGCCTCGACCGGGGCAGAAATACGCCCTGGTGTTCGGCAACGAGGTGGACGGCGTGGCGCAGGAGGTCGTGGATGCGGCAGACGGGGCGATCGAGATTCCGCAGGCCGGAACCAAACATTCGGTGAACGTTTCGGTGGCCGGAGGAGTCGTTTTGTGGAACTTTTTTTGGCAAGTCCGGCCAAAACGCTAAATTTGCCCCGGGTTACCGGTGGGAAAAGGAGGAATACCCGGAGGGTTCCCGATTCGAAAATTGAAAATATATAATGCTATGTCAGTAGAGAGTACAGTGAGGGCGGTCACGACGTATCGTCTGTGGGAGATGAAGCAGCGCCGGGAGAAGATCGCCATGCTGACTTCGTACGATTATTCGATGGCCCGCATCGTGGATGCGGCGGGGGTCGATGTGATTCTGGTGGGCGACTCGGCGGCCAACGTGATGGCGGGTTACGAAACGACGGTGCCCATTACGCTCGATATGATGATTTACCATGCCCGCTCGGTCGCACGCGCCGTGCGCCGTGCGCTGGTGGTGGTCGATCTGCCGTTCGGTACGTACCAGGGAAATTCGAAAGTGGCGCTCGAGTCGGCCGTCCGCATCATGAAGGAGACCGAGGCCGATGCGGTGAAGATCGAAGGCGGCGAGGAGATCCTCGAATCGGTGAACCGTATCCTTTCGGCGGGAATCCCCGTGATGGGGCATCTGGGCCTGACGCCACAGTCGATTCATAAGTTCGGTACCTATAACGTGCGGGCCAAAGGACGAGGAGGAGGCCGAGAAGCTGGTGCGGGACGCTCATCTGCTCGAAGACGCGGGATGTTTCGCCATCGTGCTCGAGAAGATTCCTGCGGCGCTGGGGACCCGGGTCGCCTCCGAACTGCGGATTCCGATCATCGGTATCGGGGCCGGGGGCGGTGTGGACGGACAGGTGCTCGTGATTCACGATATGCTGGGGATCAATAAGGGTTTCTCGCCGCGTTTCCTGCGCCGTTATGCCGATTTGCACGAGGTGATGACCGGTGCGGTCACGTCTTATGTTGAGGACGTCAAATCGGGCGATTTCCCGAATGAGTCGGAGCAATATTAGAAATACGGGTTTTTATATCCTCTTTTATGTGTATCGGAAGTTCCCGGCGGAGCTTCCGATATTTTTTCGTTATGTCCTGTTCGATGCTTGAGGGGAATAGGCTTTCGTGCCGGATGGACGGCGCGAGACCGTATTGTGGCTTTCACCGCTGTATGTACGGCGATATGTCGGCGGCGGGGTGAGAGTGCCGGATCCATTACGGGGATTGCCGATCTCGAAGGTTCGGGAAAGGGACGGGAACGGATTTGTCCCGATCTTCGAAAATAGCACACGTTTCGTTTGGAATGCAATATTATTTGCTGTCTTTATAAAAGAATGAGGCCGAAATCCCGGCAGACAGGCCGATTCGGGTTTTGACCGCAGGTGAAGATCGATTGAGAATGAATGGCGGAAGGGTATCTTCTGGCGAAGATTCCCGCTGCCGACCCGAGTAAATAAATAATTAAACCTGTATCGTTTATGGAAAAACAGATCGATGCGACGGAAAATCCGTCCAGACTGGAGAACGCAAGTGCAAGGGCGTTGTCTGCCGACCGTTCCGAACAGGCATCCCGTCCCGGAACATTCAGTACTATGATGAGCGACCGCGTGATTTTTTCTTCGGCATCCGCCCGGATCGTCGCTGCGGAACAGGTAAAGGGAAACAAAATCGCAGCGATGAAGCCGGGTGCGGACACTTCGCTGGCATCGGCTGCCAATTGGAAAACGACGAACGGCAGCAACCTTTCGTTCGGAAATTTTCACGGTAAATCGTGTATGAAAACCGTAGGTGCCGGATCATCGGCAGGGGTCTGGCTCGACTATTTCGAAGATGCCCCGCTTTGTTCCCAGGGACGGCCGATGGCGACTTCGGTCGATGTCTTCGCCGAGGCTCCGGCGCAGATTCGCCTGGGAGCTGCGGATGAAACGAAAAGTATCGTCGAGCTTGCGGAATATCAAGTGGGGCGATGGATTCGGATATCGACGGTTTTGACACCGACCGGTATGCGGAATTTTCAGATATATAATAATACCGCCGGAGCCATTGTATATTTCCGGAATGCGAAGGTCGAGTTTTCCTCTTCACCGACACTCTATACGCCGCAAGCCCAGGATAATATTTGGCATGCCGATTTGGAATTTCCATGTGGCAATAACGAATTCGCAGAAGACGATCAATTCTTTTTTGTGCAGAAAAATCCGGCAACTGGAAGTACGATTCGTCAATATTGGAAACTGGTAACAGCTGCGGGAGAAGATTGGATCGAGTTTTCGAGTACTGATTCCGAAGGAACCGGCGAGCCCCAGCCGGGCGACTGGATCGCCCAGTTCGGTAATCGCAGCGATGTCAAACGCCAGTCGGCCATAGTGCAAGAGTTCGCATCGAGCGGACAGTTCCTAATTGTATGGTACGATGCTGTCAACTCATACAGTACGACTGGAAAAGATCGCATCCATATCGGCAATGGAGCGCTCGATGTCGTAAATATGAGAGCAAATAGCTTGGAAACCGATACGTTGAATGTCAAGAGTCGGATCGATGCGGGGACCATCGTCGCCACAGGCAATATCACGACGAAGGGAACCCTGACCGCTTCAAAGATCGAGGGCGATTTCCCCATGGATATACCGGATGACTTGGAGGTTAATACCGTTACGGCTTCGGGGACTGTGAAAGCTCTCAATGGAGAGTTCGATACCGTTACAGTGAAAGATAAAAACATTATATTAAATCAAGAAGGAATCACCTGTAAAGGACCCGCATTAGCAGGTAATTTGTCTGCGAATGGAATTGTATTGAAAAAGGATAATACTACATATATTGAATTATCAACTTTAGGTAATCTATACACGGTTATCCGTCTCCATAATCTTCCACAAGGCGGCCCTAAAGATTCTCGGATTCAAACCTTACCCACTAATCATATTTTTATCAATACAGATGAACCTTTTGCAGAAAATCAATTTGGTAAATTTTACCCTTTAGGTATCAAACTATAACGATATTCACTGAAAAGAGAGGAAAATTATTGATGTGCACCCCAAAGTTTTGGACTGATTAATAATTCAGATAGCATGAGTTCGGTATTGTACCGGGCTCATGTTGTTTAAAGCGGTCTTTATTCGCTTGTTATTGTAGTAATTTATGTATTCCTCCAGTTCCTTGCGGAAATGA
>ENA-OQAB01000967-OQAB01000967.1-human-gut-metagenome-genome-assembly--contig:-NODE-967-length-14307-cov-2.697743_pt1 | contig 14307 bp, 14 predicted proteins | sample MGYA00242490_ERZ504517 | MGnify/ENA primary metagenome ERZ504517 (study PRJEB26092, sample SAMD00036298) | human gut metagenome | host: Homo sapiens | study: EMG produced TPA metagenomics assembly of...
CTGGAATTGAGAAGATTGAAGGTATCAAAGAATGTTACAATAATAGATGCGCAAGGAGCGTCTAACGCAACAGAGTTAAAAGAAGATTACGGTAGATTCAGCCAATACTGTATATGCATCTGCGGCCGGTGTACTCTTTACAAAAGATTATTCGGAAATTTACATTATCCAATGAAAAATACGTCGAAACTGTTTACGATACCAAAAGAAACAATATCTTTCGATATAAAACAGACATTTATCAGTCCTTATTTGGAAAATATATATGTAGAAAAAGAAAATGAAAAGTATTCGTCTTATGAGGGTGCTGTATACAATAAAGATAAGACAGAATTGATTATTATTCCTGAAGGGAAAAAATCGGTAACTGTATTTGGAAATGTCGATTTTAGTAAAAGCGAATTGAGTCCGTTTAACTCTAAGCGGAATCTAGAAGAAATTGTTCTTTTAGACGGAATTAAAGAAATTCCGGCAGATACTTTTAATAGTTGTACAGGACTGCAAAAAATCACAATTCCAGAAAGTGTAAATAAAATTGATGAATGGGCATTTACTAATGTTAATTTGAATCAACTTACAATTTTAGGTAGATCCGGAACAGAGGCAGAAACTTATGCAAAGAACCATAATATTAAGTTTTCAGCATTAGATACACCAACGCCAAAGCCGGAAAAACCGGAAGCAGAATTAAAAACATTAAATGAAGTGATTGCAGAAGCGGTAAAAGTAGACGTTTCTCTTTACACAGAAGAAAGCGTTGCAAAATTCAATCAGGCATTAAAAGCAGCAAAAGAAGTTGCTGTGAAAGAAGAAGTGACAAAAGAAGAAGTTGTGGAAGCAACCGAAGCACTTCAGAAAGCAATGAAAGGTTTGGAAGAAAAACCTGCACCGAAGCCGGAAAAACCGGAAGCAGAATTGAAGGAATTAAACGCTGTGATTGCGAAAGCAGCGAAGGTAGATGTGACTCTTTATACAGAAGAAAGCGTTGCAAAATTCAATCAGGCATTAAAAGCAGCAAGAGCAGTTGCAGCGAAAGAAGAGGTGACAAAAGAAGAAGTTGTGGAAGCAATCGAAGCGCTTCAAAAAGCAATGCGTACTTTAGAGCAAAAAAGTAATAAAAGCTCCTGAAAAAGAAACTGAGAAAGAAACAGAAAAAGAAAACGGGAAAAAACCGGCACCTGTGACAAGTGATGTTGCATTTCCTGGTTTGCCAGCAGGATGGCTGGCTTTAAGTGGAGCAATCGCACTCTTGCTTTCTAAAAAGAAAAAATAAATTACTGCGTAAAAAAGCACGACGGAATGTCGTGCTTTCCTATGAAATAAAATAAAAGGATACAAGATTAATATGTCCAATGAATTAGAAAAATATTATAATAAGTTTTGCGAAGAAAAACGACTAACAAGACGGCATGGTAATGTCGAATATATTACATCTATGAAATACATTCACAAATATTTAAAAGATAAAAATGCAAAAATATTAGATGTTGGAGCAGGAACGGGGCGATATTCCGTTCAACTTGCCACGGAAGGCTATGATGTTACCGCAGTTGAATTAGTCAAATATAATCTGGGAATTTTAAAATCAAAAGGAAGCAGTGTGAAAGCATATCAAGGAACTGCTTTGAATTTGTCGCGCTTTGAAGAAGAAACCTTTGATGTGACACTGGTTTTCGGACCGATGTATCATTTATATACGTTTGAAGATAAGGTAAAAGCGCTTGAGGAAGCAAAACGAGTCACAAAAACAAATGGTATCATTCTTGTTGCATATTGTATGAATGAGTATAGTATTTTGACTTATGGTTTTAAAGAAAACCACATTTGTGAAAGTCTGAAAAACGGAAAGGTAGATCAAACTTTTCACGTTGTGGCAGAGCCAAAAGATTTATACGACTATGTTCGAGTGGAAGACATTGATGCGATTCGGCAAAAAGCAGGTTTAGAAAGACTTCAGTTGATTGCTGCAGACGGACCGGCAAATTATATGAGACAAATTTTAAATGCCATGGATGAAGAAACTTACCGACTTTTTATAGAATACCATTTATCAACGTGTGAACGTCCGGAATTGCTTGGTGCATCAGCACATACGTTGGATATTTTAAAAAAAGTATGAAAAATGATTGACATTATACCTGCTATATCCTTTATAAGAGAGGTAAGAGGAGGCGATAACAATGTTAAATATCAAAGAAGTAGAGAAATTAACAAACATTACAAAACAAAATATTCGTTATTATGAGCGGCAGGGACTGATTTTTCCAAAGAGGAATCCGGAAAATGATTATAGAGAATATTCAGAACAGGATATTCGCCAACTGAAAATAATCAAAATTCTACGGAAACTGGATATGCCAATAGAAGAGATTCGGAGATTATTACATCATGATATTATTCTTTCTGATGCGATGGAACTTCAAAAAGAACGGTTGGAAAAAGAAAGAAACAGACTGGAAGATGCTTTGGAATTTTGCAGTCAAATCAATGAAAAAGAATTAGAACAGTTAGATGTAGATGATTGTTTGTTGAAAATGAAAAATGCAGAAGAAAGAGGTGCTGTATTTGCAAATCTTCTGAATGATTATAAAAAAGTAGTACAATTGGAAGAAATGAGAGAATTTCGATTTATGCCGGATTCGATGTGTATGAATCCTTCCGAGTTTACAGAAGAATTGTGTAAATTTGCGAATAAAAAGCATTTGAATTTAGTTATTACAAAAGAAGGAATGTATCCGGAATTTACAATCGATGGAATAGAGTATGAAGCGGAACGAGAATTTTCCAGATATGGTGCAGTAATACATTGTCATATGAAATATTTCGATGAAATTGTACCTTTGGAGATGCCGAAGAAAAAGTACAAACAAATGAGTATGTTTCATAAACTGCTGCCCCTTGCCATCGTAGCGATTGTTTTAGTGCTGCTTGTCATAATAAGATTTGAAGATGTTGGGAATTGGGCAGATAAATCAGTCATTATAATAGGAGCGTTGGTTGAAATATTCGTATTTCACCGATACTATTATAATATGGAAGAGTAAAAAGAGAGGTATTTATGAAACGTGAAATAGATATGAGAGAAATATCAGACGGGAAGTTATATGGTCCCAATGATCTTGTCAAAGCAGACTGTGGCGATTGCCACGGCTGTTTTGCGTGTTGTCAAAAAATGGGACAATCAATTGTATTGGATCCCCTCGATATTTATAGATTAACGAAATATTTAAACGTGAGTTTTTGAACAGCTTTTTAGCAGAGAAAATTGAATTGAAATGTAGTCGACGGTCTGATTCTTCCAAATTTTAAAAATGTGCGGTACAGAGGAACGATGCGCATTTTTTAGATGAAAATGGGAGATGCGGCATTCATCAAATTCGTCCGGGGATTTGTCGATTGTTTCCGCTTGGAAGGTATTATAACAATGGCAGTTTTCAGTATTTTTTTGCAGGTACATGAATGTAAGAAAGAAAATCGTACAAAAGTAAAAGTAAAAAAATGGATTGATACGCCGGATTTGAAACGGAATGAAAAATATATTTTAGAATGGCATGATTTTGTGATAGAATTACAGGAGCAGCTCATGAAAATGACAGATGAATCCTATAGCAAAAAGATAAATCTATTTGTGCTGCAATCTTTTTTTTGTAGAGCCGTACGATATGCAGACTGATTTTTATATACAGTTTGAGAATCGGCTTGCAAAGACAAAAACCGTGATTCGACAATTGCAAAAAGGACAAAAATAATGATAAAAACATATGTAGTATTTGATTTGGAGACAACCGGATTGGATGTGGAGAATGACAATATTATTGAAATTGGAGCATTGAAGGTAAGAGAAGGAAAAGTAACAGACCGCTTTATGGAGTTTCTGAAACCGGATATGCCGATTTCCCCTATGATTACCGGAATTACAGGAATTACGAATGAGATGGTTAAAAATGCAAGGGATACGAAAACAGTTATACGTGATTTTGTAAATTTTTGTGAGGACCATATTTTAGTGGGGCATAATATTATGTTCGATTACAAATTTATGAAAAAGTATGCATCACAATACGGCGAGTCTTTTGAAAAAAAGGGAATTGATACACTAAAAATAGCCAGAAAAGTACATAAAGATTTGGAATCGAAAAGTTTAGAAGCCTTGTGCGAGCATTATCAAATTGTAAATACTGCTGCACACAGGGCTTATCATGATGCTTTGGCAACTGCAAAAGTATATCATATGATGGCGCATTATTTTGAAGAGAAAGGACCAACAGTTTTTGAGCCGGAACCATTATTGTATCGTCCTAAAAAAGTACAGCCAATTACACCAAAGCAAAAAACATATCTGGAATCACTTCTTTTAAAGCATCCTTTTCCGTTAGAAAAGCAAATCACAGAACTGACAAGAAGCGAAGCTTCTAAAATAATTGACCGGATTATTTTGCAATATGGAAAGTAATATTTATGATGAGGAGAGTGAAATATGATTATTAAAGGTAATTTTATATATATGACTTCCAGAACGGATATGCAGATTCGACAACAACAGTTTTTGCATGTTGAGGATGGAATTGTACAGTCGTTTTATACAGAACTTCCAAAGCAATTTTGCGAGGAGGAAGTGAAAGATTACGGAGATGCTATTATTATTCCGGCATTTTGTGATTTGCATGTGCATGCTCCGCAGTATTTGAACCGAGGAATCGGTTTTGACAAAGAATTGCTGCCGTGGCTTGAAACATATACGTTCCCTGTGGAGGGAAAATACAAGGATCCTGTGTTTGCCAAGAGGGCGTACAAGCTGTTTCTCAACAGACTTTGGGCATCCGGAACGATGCGGTTTTCGGCATTTGCAACGCTGCATCATGATGCGACATGGGAGTTGATGAGGCTTACAGAAGAATCGGGATTACATGCATTTATCGGAAAAGTCAATATGGACCGGAATGCGCCGGATTATCTGATGGAAGATACGGGAAAGGCGTTGGAGGAAACAGAAGCTTTGATTTTACGAGCAAAAGAGGAGTTACAGCATGTGCGTTATATTGCGACTCCGAGATTTGTTCCGTCCACGACAGAAAAGATGATGGTTGGGATTGGAAAATTGTGTGAGAAATATAATTTGCCGGTACAGTCTCATTTGTCTGAGAATCGAAATGAAATTGCATGGGTAAAAGAGCTGCACCCGAAAATCAATTCTTATACGGAAGTATATGATTACTATGGACTGCTGCGAAAAAATCAGACAATTATGGCGCATGCGATTTATTTGGGAGAGAAAGAAAAAGAATTGTTAAGAGAGAAACAAGTATTTCTTGCACATTGTGCACACTCTAATGCAAAATCTATCGAGTGGAGTCATGAGCCTTAGAAAAAATCTGGAGAGTGGATTGAACTGTGTTATCGCAAGTGATGTAGCAGGAGGACATACGCCTGCAATGAACCAGAATGCAGTGATGAGCGTGGAAATTTCTAAAATCAACGCTTTGTTCCATGAAGATGAGCCGGCGTTATCACTTCCGGAAGCATTTTATCTTGCGACAAAAGGCGCAGGTACATTTTGGGGAAAGGTCGGAAGTTTTGAATCCGGATATGAATTTGATGCTCTCGTAATTGATATGGATGAGATGGGCGATTTATTTGTGAGAACTGTCACAGAAAAATTGGAACAGTTTTTCTATGATGGTGATGATCGGAACATTATAGACCGTTATTGCCAAGGGAAACAACTTCCGAAACCTTTTCCGGAAGTTGAGAGAGTAAAGAAGGGGTAGTCTGATGAAAAATACAGAGAAAAAGGGGAAAAAAGAGCATATTTGTGTTGGTTTGCTGGCCCATGTAGATGCCGGAAAGACAACCCTTGCAGAAAGTATTTTGTATGTAAGCGGAAAGACGAGAACACTTGGGAGAGTGGATCATGGGAATGCATATTTAGATACCTTTGAGCTGGAACGTGCAAGGGGTATCACGATTTTTGCAAAACAGGCAGAGGTAGATCTAAAAGAGAAGGAGGTCACCTTTTTAGACACACCGGGACATGTCGATTTTTCTGCGGAAATGGAGCGGACACTGCAGGTGCTGGATTATGCGATTCTTGTCATTGGCGGTGCAGATGGCGTACAGGGACATGTGCAGACATTGTGGCATCTTTTAAAGAGATATGAGATTCCAACGTTTCTGTTTGTCAATAAGATGGATCAATCCGGAACAGATAAGGAAACGTTACTTGCGGAACTTCAGAATCGTCTTTCTGCTCCTGTATAGATTTACCTGTGAGAAGGATAGCGAGGCATTTTTTGGAAAGCGGTCGCTATGTGTGATGAAGAGGTATTGGAAAATTATCTGGAAGGAGAACCGATTACAGACTGCAAGATTCGTAATTGATCAAAAACGAAAAATTTTCCCTTGTTATTTTGGCTCTGCCTTAAAACTGGAAGGAATTGATACCTTTTTAGAAGCGTTTGACCGGTATACAATCTGTCCGGAATATGCGGATACATTTGGTGCAAAAGTATATAAAATATCAAGAGATGCACAAGGAATGCGGTTGACACATCTGAAAGTGACAGGTGGTTCGCTGCGGGTAAAGATGGTTTTAAAAGAAGAAGAAAAAGTGGATCAAATCCGTATTTATTCCGGTTCGTCTTATCGGACAACAGAGGAGGTGGAAGCCGGAAGAATCTGTGTGATTACCGGACCGGATACGACTCGTGCCGGAGAAGGACTTGGTGCAGAATCAGAAGCAGCAGCTCCGATGCTGACACCAGTGCTGAATTATCAGATTGAACTGCCGGAGGGCTGTGATGTCCATGGTATGTTTTTAAAGTTAAAACAGTTGGAAGAAGAGATTCCGGAGCTGCATATTGTTTGGGACAGACAATTAAATGAAATTCATGCTCAGGTTATGGGAGAGGTACAGATTGAGATTTTAAAAAGCATGATTTTGGAACGATTTCAAGTTGATGTAGAATTTGGAACGGGAAATATTGTGTATAAAGAGACGATTGCAGAACCGGTGGAGGGGGCAGGACATTTTGAACCGCTCCGCCATTATGCAGAAGTCCGTCTTGTACTGGAACCGCTTCCCTCCGGAAGTGGACTTGTTTTTTCATCGAATTGCAGTGAGGATGTGCTAGAGCGCAATTGGCAGAGACTGATTATGACGCATTTGGAAGAAAAAGCGCACAAGGGAGTTCTGACCGGTTCTGAGATTACGGATATGAAGATTACGTTGATTAATGGAAGGGCGCACCAGAAACATACAGAAGGTGGTGATTTCAGGCAGGCAACGTATCGTGCTGTACGACAAGGTTTGAAGAAAGCAAAGAGCATTTTACTGGAACCGGTTTATGAATATCAGTTGGAAATTCCGGCAGATCAGGTTGGACGTGCTATGACAGATTTGCAGAGAATGCATGCCGTCTTTGAACCGCCAAAGATGGAAGTGGATATGGCAATCTTAAAAGGGACGGCTCCGGTTGTCACTATGCGGGATTATCAGCGGGAGATGATTGTGTATACAAGGGGACATGGAAGGTTGTTCTGTTCTCTGAAAGGCTATGAGCCGTGTCACAATGCAGAAGAGGTTATCGATTCCTGTGGATATGATTCGGAGGCGGATACGGAAGAACCGACAGGGTCTGTATTTTGTTCTCACGGATCCGGATTTTATGTAAAATGGAATCAGGTCGAGGAATATATGCACACGGAAAGCCGTGAAAAAGCAGTGTCAAAAGAAAAACAGACAGTTGTTTATGAGTTGCCTCCTGTGATTGACGAAGAAGAATTAAGAATGATTTTTGAGAGGACATATGGTCCGATGAAACGGGAGAGGAATGTGTTTGCCAAACGTGTGCAGGCACCGGAACCTTCTGTGAAACGCCCCAAAAAGCAGACGGATGAGAAAGAATATCTGTTGGTGGACGGATATAATATCATCTTTGCGTGGGAAGATTTGAAAGAGTTGTCAGAAATTAATATTGAAGCTGCCAGAATGAAATTGATGGATATCCTGAGCAACTATCAGGGGTATCGGAAACAGACATTGATTCTGGTGTTCGATGCTTATAAGGTACCGGGGAATGTGGGAGAAGTTCAAAAATATCACAATATTCATGTGGTGTATACGAAAGAAGCAGAAACTGCCGATCAGTATATTGAGAAGACAGTACAGGAAATCGGGAAGAAATATCATGTGACAGTGGCGACATCCGATGCGTTGGAGCAGATGATTATTCTCGGACAGGGAGCGCAACGAATTTCAGCGAAAGGGCTGTTGGAGGAAATTTTGACAGTCAATCAAGAGATTCGAAGAGAGCATTTGAATCGTCAGCAAAATACGGCATCACAATATTTGTTTGAGAGTCTTCCGGAGGAGATGGCAAATCTGATGGACGAGGTAAGGCTTGGAAGAATTGAATTTGATGAGATAGGAAAGAGATATGAGGAAAAAAACAGGGGCAATTGACCTGACAACAGGCAATGAGATGAGAGCGATTGTAGTATTTGCACTGCCTTTGATCGCAGGCAATTTATTTCAACAGTTATATAATTTGATGGATACGATGATCGTGGGAAAATTTATCGGTGCAGATGCGCTGGCCGCAGTCGGTTCTTCGTATATGACGATGAACTTTCTTACTTCAATCATTATCGGACTTTGTATGGGGAGCGGGATTGTATTTTCCTGGTTTTACGGCTCAAGACAGAGAGAAAGCTGGAACAAATGTATGTTTCAGTCTTTTCTGTTTATTTTGGCGGTTACTGTAATGATCACGGGTGCCAGTCTTTTATTTCTTGACCAGCTGCTGCATCTTTTTGAATATCGAATCGAGTATCTTTCAGATGACAAGAGCATATTTATTTATCATTATCTGTGGTATGGGATTTGTGTTTTTATATAATTATTTCACCGCCGTACTTAGAAGTATGGGAAATTCGTTTACGCCACTGATTTTTTTGGTGATTTCGTCGGTGATCAATATCGTATTGGATTATATATTTGTAGTTCCGCTTCAGATGGGAGTATCCGGAGCAGCTTATGCCACGGTCATCGCGCAGGCAGTATCGGCAGCAGGAATTGCAGTCTATACACTGTGGAAGGTAAAAGAGGTAAGTATTTCCAAGCGGATGCTAAAAGGCGAGAGAGAATTGTTCTGTATGATCGTGAATCAGTCACTTTTGACAAGCGTGCAGCAGTCGATTATGAATTTCGGTATTTTGATGGTACAGGGTTTGGTGAACAGTTTCGGCGTGATTGTCATGGCTGGTTTTGCAGCTGCTGTGAAAATTGACAGTTTCGCATACATGCCGGTGCAGGACTTTGGGAATGCATTTTCCACCTATGTGGCACAAAACCGTGGAGCAGGAAAGATGGAACGTATCGAAAAAGGGAAAAATTCTGCATTGAAATTGATTGTCGGTTCCTGTGTGGTCATTTCCACACTGGTTGTCCTGTTTGCGGGACCTCTCATGCGTTTATTTATTGATGCATCTGAGACACAGGTCATTTTTGAAGGGGTTCGCTATTTGCGGATTGTATCTCCTTTTTACTGTCTGATCGGATTTTTATTTTTACTGTATGGTCTTTACAGAGGAATTGGGAAACCACAGTTTTCTATTGTATTGACAATAATTTCGCTGGGGACACGTGTCCTTTTAGCATACGTCCTTTCTGCAATCCCGGCAGTCGGAATTGTGGGAATCTGGTGGGCAATCCCAATTGGATGGTTCCTTGCAGATACAGTCGGGTTTCTCTATTATCATTTTATGAAAAAATAGATATTTTTCAGGAGCCACACATATACTACTATAAAAGTATATGTGTGGCATTTTTATGGAAAAGAAAACATTCATAAATCGCATGGCAGATGCGGCAAATATGCCGAAAGATGTAGTGCTGGGTGTCCCGATTCTCACCATGACCGGACAGAACGAAGTGAGTGTGGAAAATTATAGAGGCATTATTGAATACACCGACTTATTAATTCGCATACAGACAAAAATCGGTCAGATTAAAATTATTGGGAAATCACTTCAAATTGACTATTACACAAATGATGAGATGAAAATTACCGGTCGTATCACTTCAATAGAATATCATTAAGGGGGATAAGGAGTGTTAAATACAATCATTCGATATATACAAGGGTATCTGCTTATACAGGTAACCGGATATTCCCCGGAGCGATTCTTAAATTTGTGCAGCCGTAAGCAAATCTATCTGTGGGGGGCTTGAGCCAAAAGAAAACAGCTATGAGATGTTTTATTACTATCCGGGGATTTAGAAAATTAAAACCGATCCTGAAAAAGACAAGGACAAAGGTGACAATTTTAAATCGGCTTGGACTGCCGTTTTTTTTTCACAAGTATCGAAAACGAAAGGTATTTTTTTCGGGATACTCTTTTGTGTGATATTTATTTTATGTCATGTCTTTATTTGTATGGAATATACATATTGAAGGAAATTTCACAAAGGACAGATGAGGTTATTTTGGAGTTTCTGGAGTCCAAACACATTGAACATGGAATGTTAAAAAGAAAGTGAATTGTGAGCGTATCGTAAAAGATATCAGAAAAGAATTTGATGATATCGTGTGGGTGTCCGCATATGTGACCGGAACCAGACTGATGATTCAGGTCAAAGAAAATACAGACACATTCCCGATGGAGGCTGCAAAAGAAGAGCCGCCGAATGACATTGTGGCCGAGAAGGACGGACGGATTACGAGTATCGTCACAAGAAATGGAGTTCCTCTTGTCAAGCCGGGCGATGAAGTAAAAAAGGGGGACATATTAGTCTCCGGAAAAGTCGAAGTAAAAAATGATGCAGGAGAAGTTGTCAATTATCACTACCAGAATGCAGATGCAGATATTGAGGCGGAAACTACTCTGGAATATGAAAATGAGCATCGTTTCTCTCACTCGGAAAAAAAGTATACGGATGCTAAGAAAAAAGCTTTTTATATCAAGATCGGAAACTATTTCGGCATTTTGGGAGGGTGGAAGAACCATTATCAGGAAGCGGAGATCTATACAAGTGAGTGGCGTTTGAAAATCGGGGAGCATTTTTACATTCCCATATCATTTGGAGTTAAAGAAATCCGCCAGTATGAATCAAAAGAAAAAGTATACACACAAGAAGAAATGAGGATACTTTTAAGCGAGGAGTTTCAGTTGTTCTGCAAGGAACTGGAAGAAAAGAAAATAGAGATATTGCAGAAAGATGTGAAGATTTATTTACAAGAAAATAGTGCAAAAGCCAAAGGAACGCTCCGAATTCAGGAGAAAATTGGTCAACACAACGAAACGGAAATGATTGATTTCTAGTGATTTTCTGTGATACAATAAAAAAGATTATGAAAATAGAAAGGGATAGGCAAATGAGTATACTGGAAGAATTCATTGAAATACCTGTTGCACATGAAAAGAATATATTCGGGCAGTTTGATGCATTTGCAAAGAAGATAGAACGTACTTTACAAGTGACATTAATCGCACGGGATGGACATACGAAAATTTTAGGAGAAGCCCAGCGTGTGAATCAGGCAAAACGAGTGCTGGAGCAGCTTGCGGAGCTGTCAAAGCGAGGCAACACCATTACAGAACAGAATGTAGACTATGCGATTTCACTGGTCTTTGAGGACAATGAAAAGGGAATCGTAGAGATTGATAAGGATATTATCTGTCATACTTTGCAGGGGAAACCAATTAAGCCGAAGACGCTCGGGCAGAAGAAATATGTGGATGCAATCCGAAAGCAAATGATCGTATTCGGACTTGGACCTGCGGGAACCGGAAAGACATACCTTGCGATGGCAATGGCAATTACGGCGTTTAAAAACAACGAAGTGGGAAGAATCATCTTGACACGTCCGGCTATTGAAGCGGGAGAAAAACTTGGTTTTCTTCCGGGCGATCTGCAAAGTAAGATTGATCCGTACTTAAGACCATTGTATGATGCTCTGTATCAAATTATGGGGGCAGAGAGTTTTATCAAAAATTCCGAAAAAGGGTTGATTGAAGTGGCTCCTTTAGCGTACATGAGAGGGCGTACGCTAGACAATGCATTTATTATTTTGGACGAGGCACAAAATACGACACCTGCTCAGATGAAGATGTTTCTGACCAGAATCGGTTTTGGCTCAAAAGTGGTAATTACAGGAGACTCCACACAAAAAGACCTTCCATCCGGAATGGTGTCCGGATTGGATATTGCGACAAAAGTAGTTCGCAATATTGATGATATTACAATCTGTAATTTATCCAGCAAAGATGTTGTCAGACATCCTTTGGTGCAGAAGATTGTAAAAGCGTACGAAGAATTTGAACAAAAGAAAGAACGTCCGAGAGACAAAAGGAGAAAATAATGACTTTATTATTTGAAGAAGAGGGCAGTTTGAAGCTTTCGCTTCCTTGCGAAGAACTTGCGGTAAAAGTAATTGAGATGGCTTTGGATTATGCAAAATGCCCGTATGAGGCAGAGGTGAATCTGCTTTTGACAATGAATGATGAGATTCAGGAGATGAACCGTAATTTTCGTGGAATTGACCGCGCGACGGATGTACTTTCCTTCCCGATGGTAGACTATGAGACAGCAGGATCATTTTCTTTTCTGGAAGATGCCCTTGAGTATTTTAATCCGGAGAGCGGAGAGCTGATGCTTGGAGACATTGTCATTTCAAAAGAAAAAGTAGTTTCACAGGCAGAAGAATACGGACATTCCATTGAACGGGAATACGCTTTCTTGATTGCGCACAGTATGCTTCATCTGTTTGGTTTTGATCATATGGAAGAAGAAGAGCGGGCGGTGATGGAAAGAAAGCAGGCGGAAATATTAGAACGTCTGCAAATATTGCGTTAGCAGAAGGTAGTGAGGAGATTTATGATAGAAAAACAAAAGAAAAACAATAGTTTCTTAATGCAGGGAATGATTCTCGCTGTTGCAGGAATTATTACAAGAATCATCGGGATTGCATATCGCATTCCGGTAACAAATATTTTGGGGACAGAAGGACAGGGATTTTATGCCACTGCGTTTTCTATTTACAACATTGCACTGCTTCTGACTTCCTACAGTCTTCCGTTAGCAGTTTCAAAGCTGATCTCTGCAAGGGTGTCTAAAGGTGAGCGGAAAATGCTATGCGTATTTTTAAAGGTGCACTTTGGTTTGCTTTTATCGTCGGGAGTGTTGTTGCCTGCATCGTTTTCTTTTTCTCAGATTTTATTGCGAAAACGATTATGTCCATGGAACTGAGCGCCTATGCACTTCGTGTGTTGGCACCGGGACTTCTGATTGTAGCTGTAATGGGAGTCTTACGTGGATTTTTCCAGGGAATGGGGACGATGATGCCAACTGCAATCTCACAGATTTTAGAACAGATTGTCAATGCTGTCATCAGTATTATCGGGGCGAGCTATCTGCTTGAGATGGGGAAAAAAGTGGCAGAAAAAGCGAGCAATGACTCTGTGGCATATGCATATGGAGCAGCAGGAGGAACGCTTGGAACGGTGTGCGGAGCGCTGTTTGGATTATTGTTCTTACTGTTTGTCTTGAAAATTTATTCGCCGACAATCAAAAAGCAACTCAAACGAGATCGCAGCCTTAAAACAGAAGGGTATAGCGAGATTTACAAAATTCTCCTGATGACAATTGCTCCTGTTATTTTGAGTACGGCAATTTACAATATCAGTGAGACAATTGACATAGGGATGTTTGGAAGCATCATGGCGGCACAGGGACATTCATTGGCAGAACGTTCGGACTTATTGGGACGTTTCAGTGGACATTACAATGTGTTGATCAACATTCCGCTTGCAGTGGCAAACGCACTAGGAGCATCTTTGATTCCAAGTCTTACAGCTGCGGTGGCAATCGGAGATAAAAAACAGATTCACAGTAAGATTTCAATGTCTATTCGATTTTCCATGATGATTGCCATTCCGAGTTTTGTAGGATTCCTTGTATTGGCGAACCCGATTTTAGCGTTGTTATTTAACGGAAATATCGATATTTCAGCGAACATGCTGAGACTTGGAGCAATCACAGTTGTATTTTATTGCATGTCTACTGTGACAAATGCAATTCTGCAGGGATTAAACAAGATGACAACACCGGTAAAACATGGCGCGATTTCCCTTTGTATCCATTTGGCCGGTCTGTTTATCATGCTTGTGATTTTTAAGATGGGAATCTATGCGGTTGTGGCAAGTAATATCATCTTCTCGCTTTCAATGTGTATTTTAAATGCACGTGCACTTAAGCGCGAGGCTGCTTATCATCAGGAGGTGGAGAAGACATTCCTGATTCCTGCT
>ENA-OQAB01000969-OQAB01000969.1-human-gut-metagenome-genome-assembly--contig:-NODE-969-length-14292-cov-2.720508_pt1 | contig 14292 bp, 11 predicted proteins | sample MGYA00242490_ERZ504517 | MGnify/ENA primary metagenome ERZ504517 (study PRJEB26092, sample SAMD00036298) | human gut metagenome | host: Homo sapiens | study: EMG produced TPA metagenomics assembly of...
GATTAATAGGGTTCCTTGCATGGCAGATACCAAATCAAGAGAATCATTCAAGGGGATGATCCGTTTGCCATTGGTTACCAGATTCAGATCGTAATTATCGAATAGGATCCGGCATTTTAAAGTTCCTGTACCGTTTTCCCGATGGAAGAGTCCGGCCTCATTCTGGATCGTGAGCCAATACAAATTGTCTGGAACCGGGTAAATACTTTCTGCGTTGGCGAATACGCTCAATACGTCTTTATTCTTAAATAAAGAGCTTACCGATAAATGATTATCGGTCGTATCCGGATGGATATATGAACGTCCGATCTCATCGGATATCGGGGTAAACTTATCACCAAACATCAGGCTCCGGCTGAAGTAGCCGACATTGGTCCGGATATAGAGGCGGTTATCCTCTTTTACAGCGTCTTCCAACTTTCCGATCTGGCTTCTTTTACCTAACATGGCGATGGGAGGATTGATATCTATTTGGGAGATACCATTATCCAAGGCGACCCAGATTAAATTATTATCCTGTACGCAGATGGAGCGTACGATATTATCTTGTAACTGATTATTGATGTTGAGATGTTGAAAGATCTCCCCTTCGTCGTTGGTGATATAAATACCGGACGTAGATGTTCCCGTGAAATTGAGACCTCCGGCGCTAGCGAAGGAAGTTGGGTGCTTCTCCTCGATTTCTTTCGGGATCGTGTAATTCGTCTCGGGATCATCAAAATTTATATATGACGGGAGCGTATCGATCGGATGGTATTCCAGATTCCCGAGTTTGTCGTATAGCCAATAGCCTAACGATGATTTGCCTTGGGTATAGATAGAATCGTTCTGGAAAGATACTTTATAAATAGGGGTTTTATCCGGTAATGGATATGTGTTCCATGTATTCCCGTCAAAAGTAACCAGACCGGAATTATTAGCTACATATAAGATGCCATGATAGGAAACCGCTAAATCCCAATTTTGGCAACTAGCCTTGTAATCGTCTACGGAATAATTTTGTACGAGGATAGAGGGAGCGACCACAGACGCACGCAAGGCGAAAACCGCCAGTATAGATAATAATATGATAAAAGGTAGCCGTCTGTACATGGTCTTTAAACTATAGAGACAAGGCATAAAGCCTTGTCTCTTTCTATTACACGCATGCAAATATAATCAAATTTTGATTATTTGTACTCCTGCCAGCTCTTAATCTGAATATCTTCTACGTTCATATTGCAGAAAGCGTCGATAAAGGCGCTGGCCAGACGGGCGTTCGTGATCAATGGAATGTTATGATCGATCGCCGCACGGCGGATCTTATAGCCATTGGTCAACTCACGTTTGCTATGATCTTTCGGGATATTTACTACCAATTCGAAAGCGTGATTGCTGAACATATCCATGATGTTCAAATCACCTTCCTCATCCGGCCAGCAAACTGCGGTTGCCTTGATTCCGTTGTCGTTCAGGAACTTGGCGGTTCCGTGCGTACCATAGATCGTGTAACCCTTGGCATCCAGCATGCGACAAGGCTCCAATAAATCGACCTTGCTCTTAGCTGCGCCGGAAGAAACTAAAATGTTCTTCTTAGGAATACTGTTGCCTACGGCGATCATGGCGGAAAGCAAAGCCTCGTTGAAATCGTCGCCGATACAACCTACCTCGCCGGTGGAGCTCATGTCCACACCTAATACGGGGTCTGCCTTGTGCAAACGGGCGAATGAGAACTGGGAAGCCTTGATACCGATCCAGTCGATATCGAATGCGCTCTTATCCGGTTTCGTATACGGAGCGTCCAGCATGATGCGGGTAGCCGTCTCGATAAAGTTGCGTTTCAATACTTTAGATACAAACGGGAAACTAACGGTGAGGCACGTAAGTTACATTCGATTACTTTCACGAAGTTATTCTTCGCCAAGAACTGGATATTGAACGGACCGCTGATGTTTAACTCCTTCGCGATCATCTTGCTTACTTTCTTGATACGACGGGCTGTCTCGAAGTAAATCTTCTGAGCCGGGAACACCAAGGTAGCGTCACCGGAGTGAACACCGGCGAACTCGATATGCTCGGAGATCGCATACTCAACCACCTCGCCATTCATAGCGACAGCGTCGAACTCGATCTCTTTCGTCCTTGCATAAACTCGGATACGACCACCGGATATTCCTTGGAAACCTTAGCGGCCAAATCCAAGAACTCAATCATCTGCTCTTTCGTATGGCAAACGTTCATCGCCGCACCGGACAATACGTAAGACGGACGGATCAAGATCGGGAAACCTACTTTCTCGATAAACGCGTCGATCTCTTCCATGCTGGTAAGCTCTGCCCAACGAGGTTGGTCGATACCTAGCGAATCCAACATCGCGGAGAATTTATGACGGTTCTCGGCACGGTCGATTGATAGCGGGGAAGTACCCAATACCGGAACATTCTGGCGGTAGAGTTTCATCGCCAAGTTGTTCGGGATCTGTCCACCTACGGAGACGATTACGCCCTTCGGCAATTCCAGATCGATCACGTCTAGCACGCGCTCGAATGAAAGCTCGTCGAAGTAAAGACGGTCGCACATATCGTAGTCGGTAGATACGGTCTCCGGGTTATAGTTAATCATGATCGATTTATAACCTAGCTTACGAGCGGTCTGGGCGGCATTCACCGAACACCAGTCGAACTCAACGGACGAGCCGATACGGTAAGCTCCGGAGCCCAAGATAATCACGCTCTTCTCATTCGGGTAGTAGGTGATGTCGTGCGGCGTACCGTCGTAAGTCATATATAGATAGTTGGTCAATTCCGGATGTTCGGAAGCGATCGTGTTGATACGTTTCACGGTAGGGAGAATGCCCATTTTCTTACGCAAGTTGCGTACGCGGATATTCTCTTTCTCCATATTGCCTTCCGGGCTCTCTACGTAACGAGCGATCTGGAAGTCTGAGAAACCAAGGCGTTTAGCCTCTTTCAATACATCCTCCGGAAGATCCTCGATCTTGTTGTAGCCTTTCAATACGTTGGCGTAATCCACGATATTCTTCAAGCCTTCCAAGAACCAGCGTGTGATCTTTGACAACTCATGGATCTTGTCTACGCTATATCCTTGTTCCAAGGCTTGCGCCACGGCGAAGATACGCAAGTCGGTAGGGTTCGCCAACTCCTCGTCCAAGTTATCGAAGTGGATATCGTTGTTACCTACGAAACCATGCATTCCTTGTCCGATCATACGAAGACCCTTCTGCATGATCTCCTCGAAGCTCTTACCGATCGACATGATCTCGCCGACGGATTTCATGCTGGAACCGATCTGGCGGCTGACACCCACGAACTTCGTCAAGTCCCAACGCGGGATCTTCACGATCATATAATCTACCTCCGGCGCTTTGTACGCGGAGTTCGGGGTACCCATCTCGCCGATCTCGTCCAATCCGTAGCCCAACGCCAACTTAGCGGCGACGAAAGCCAATGGATAACCGCTGGCCTTGGATGCCAAGGCGGAAGAACGGCTCAAACGAGCGTTCACCTCGATCACGCGGTAATCGCAAGTCTCGGAGTTGAAAGCGTATTGGATATTACATTCACCCACGATACCTAAGTGGCGGATCGTCTTGGTAGAAAGTTCCTTCAACAGGTCTAATTCTTTCTCGGTCAAGGAGCAAGTCGGAGCCACTACGATACTCTCGCCGGTGTGTACGCCTAGCGGGTCAACGTTCTCCATGCTCACTACCGTGAAGCAATGGTCGTTCTTGTCGCGGATCACCTCGAACTCGATCTCTTTCCAACCCTTCAAAGATTCCTCGACCAAGATCTGGGATGAGTAAGCGAAAGCGCTTTCCGCCAAGGTGCGAAGCTCGGCCTCGTCCTTGCAGATACCACTGCCCATACCACCTAATGCGTAAGCGGAACGGATCATTACGGGGAAACCGATCTTGTAAGCGGCAGCCACGGCGTCGTCCATGCTTTCTACGGCTTGGCTGATCGGGGTCTTCACTTCTATCTCGTTCAGTTTCTTAACAAATAGGTCACGGTCCTCGGTGTACATGATAGCCTCAACGGATGTACCCAATACTTTCACGCCATATTTAGCCAACGTGCCGCTGGTGTAAAGTTGAGTACCGCAGTTCAAAGCGGTCTGGCCGCCAAACGCCAATAGGATTCCGTCCGGTTGTTCTTTTTTGATAACTTCCTCAACGAAGTAAGGAGTGATAGGCAAGAAATATACCTTATCGGCTACTCCCTCGGATGTTTGGATAGTCGCGATATTCGGATTTAGCAATACGGTACTGATCCCTTCTTCTTTCAGAGCCTTTAACGCTTGCGAGCCAGAGTAGTCAAACTCCCCGGCCTGTCCGATCTTCAGGGCACCCGAGCCCAGAACAATCACCTTTTTGATATCACTTTTCGACATAGTAATTTGGGTTGTTTTGTTTATTATAATGATTTTAGAATATTATACCTTTATATTATATCACCGGACCGCTGGACACAAAAAAAATGCGTTAGTAAAAGTAACCAACGCATCTTATATAACCAAATTATAATCCCGTAAAATAGAGAAAAGAGCCTCAACCTCCGACATATAACCGGAATAGAACTTCGGATTATCCTTATGTGTCTTGTTTGTCATCTGCTCTCTCTTCAAAATTTCGGCAAAGGTATGGATTATGTCTGAAAGAACAAAGCTTAAATGCGAAAATCTATGCTGAAATAGTATTGTCTGTGTTTAACAGCCTCTAAATCCAGCTTAACACATCCATTATTTAAAAACAATCTTATGTGTTTCATAAGTATCATTGCCTATTTGGAGTCTTAATACATAGATGCCCGAAGGTAATGTATTAAAATCTAAGAGATCTCCTTCTCTCAAGAATGTCCCCTCCCTTACTAATGCTCCGGTTGATTGGTTATATAGAGTATAGGTTGGCCTAGTCTCTAACATAACACTGAATTGATCTTGGATTTGAGTTTCTTTTGAAATATTAACCATATGAGTGGATGAGGAAGTTGAAACAGAATAATAATATCCCGTAACAGATACTGTTTTTATCACATAAGACCCGGGTGTTCCACAAGTGCTGGTTGAACGACAGCCCACAATATAAGTTCCTGGTGCGGAGAAGGTAACACTGTTTGAATACCGATAGGCAGACATGCTAGCCGTGTTTGGACTGACCATCCATTGATAATTCCCTTCGTCTTCCATAAATATAGGGCTAGCCGTAAAAGATGCACTACCACCAGCCCCTACTTGATCCGGACCGGACACGGAAGTTATGGATGGGGCACCGATAGAAACAGTTTTCGCTACAGAAACTGAAGAGCCATTAGGAAGTACCACATTCGCATAAATCGTACCACTCATTGTTCCTCCCGGATTAGAGATAGCCCGAACCGTGATTGAATTACTATTCTGTCCTCCACTTACAATTTGTAGGCCACTGGTTCCTAATGTCCAATTCCCCTTATAATTACGATTTAACGTGTAGGTTTTATTTCCGGTACATGGCACTAAATTATCGCCGGATATTTGGGATATACTTCTCGGACAGCCGCCTCTGCATCAAGCAAACCATATCCCATATTGGCATTCCAAGTTCCAAATGGATGTCCTGAAACTGTTGAGTAAGAATAAGATCCAATTTTCTGGCAGAGTGTCCAAGTATATTTCGAACTTCAGCTTCTGTCAATTTTGGATTAATAGATAGTAGGAGTGCTGCAACGCCTGAAACTTGAGGGCAACTCGCTGAGGTTCCTCCAAAAGTAGAGAGATAATTTCCGGGGTAAAGCCCGGCACTCCCCATTAAATCCAATGTGCGAATATCCCCTGTATAATCCAAGGCACCAGAAGGTGCAACCAGATTAATTTCTGAACCTCTTGCACTATAAGAATACAAAGCACCATTTTTATCAACTGCGCCAACTGCGATAACCCCATTAACAGTTGCGGGAAACGAAACAGAGGAACCAGAATTTCCTGCTGCAAAAACAACTACACATCCCAGTCCACCGCGTCCATTCGTTCTAGCATTATTTATGGCTGAGGTAATTGCATCAGCTACAGAACCACCCCAAGAGTTACTAATAACATCTGCTTCAGCATCATCCCACGCATAATTTATCGCAGCTGCAATATTAGAACTAGATTGACTATAAAATATATTAACAGGGACTATTTTCACTAGAGGGGCAATCCCTGCTATACCTAAATTGTTATGAGAAGCTCCAATAATACCAGCGCAGCATTCTCCATGTGGATTATTTGAGACTGGTGCTCCATTCCCATTGGCTAAACCCGGCGTAAAACCCGGCAAAAGTCTATCACCCAGATCCTCATGCCCTGCCACACCTTGATCGATAACAGCCACTTTTATCGAAGAACTACCTTTTGTCATACTCCAGGCTTCAGGAGCATTAATATCGATATTCCACGTCCCACCTAATTGTCCCGTATTATTTAAATAATATTGTTCGCTATAAAGAGGGTCATTCAGAAATTGAGTTATTCTCATTATAAAGTCAGGATGACAAAAATCGACCAAACCATTCTCATATATTATATTGGCATAAGTTAAAACATCAAACCCTTGATTCACGGATAATGTGTAAACCCCATATTTAGTTTGATCAACAACTTCTACTATCTCATTCATACCTGCTAATATAGAATCAATACTTACGCCATTTTTAGGCTTAAGCAGTATATGATTAGTTACATACAATGTATCTGTTCCATTTACTAAATAAGCAGGAGAAGCTCTTTTCACTAAAGGATCCGACTCGTATGCTTTAAAATCATTTTCAGAAAAGATATTGGATTTATTTTCTTTTACAATGATGTTCGGCGATATTTCATTAAATCCCTTATAATCCGAACTTAGCATTGGAGTTCGGATTAAATCGGCTTCTATATTCAACACAAGGTGTGATGAGTCTGGGGTTAAAGCGATTTTCCTATTTTGTGACCAATAATATTGCGCATTAACATCGCAATGTATTGAAGACAAAAGCACAATCACTAAAAGATATATCAAATTATTTGTTTTCATTCCAGTTCGTATTTAATTATTTCAACATTTTCAGCAATATACATAGGGACTTTGTTCGAAAGATATTCAGAGTTTGGGTCCCGTGGGTCATAAGATTCCGAAGGGTGAGGTATGGTAAAAGCATCCAATATCACACCATCTATGGCTGGATCATAAGCTCTACAATTGAATTTTATTGTATAGGCAAGCTTAACTGTACGATTATCGGGGATATACAGTTGTATGGCATTCGAGAAATTCAAGCCGGTTACACCAAGCTTCGGACCTTCATGAATTGCTACAAGACAGATATTATTATTTTCGAGCGCAATCATGCTTACAAAGCCGACCAGCCTATCATCTTTATCACAGCTTATACATACTATGACTAAGAAAAATGCAAGTCCTGTTATTTTTGTTTTTAGTTTTTGCATATAGTTGAATTTTAAGTTAAACAAATTTATTGGATAGTCATGTAACTGATGAATTAATTGAGAGGGACCGGATAAGTGATTATACCGGTTTTTTTCATTTTCGTTTGCTATATTGCAATATAGCTATACGAAAAGCGACCTGTAAGCAGAATGATAAACGTTATCTACGTTCTAGTATGTGCGCAAGTTATCAAAAAAAATTAAGCGTGCAAGAAAAAAATAGAATATTTTAGGTCCTAGATTCAACTAGAAGTGAATATTCAGAATTATAGTTTCGCCTAGCCTGCCTCGTGAAGGATATAACTTTATCTCACTTTTTATTTTTATCTTTGTGCGACTAATCTGAAAAAAGAAAGCTTATGGCACGGATAACGATTCCTTATGCGGTAGCGGATTTCGTAGATTTACGGGAACGTGGTTATTATTATGTGGATAAGACCGATTTCATCCCGAGCTTGGAAGATTATAACGCTCCTGTTTTCTCCGTCCCCGGCGTTTCGGCAAGAGTTTGCTTATCTCTACCTTGGCGTGTTACTATGACCGCACCAAGGCCGATCGGTTCGAGGAGCTGTTCGGCAGGACTTGGATCGGTGAGCACCCGACGGAGGAACATAATCGGTATATGGTCGTGCGCTATGATTTCTCCAAGATGGTGATGGCTGATGACATGGAGGGGTTGGAACGGAATTTCAATGACCTGAATTGTTCTGCGGTGGAGATCATGGTGACGCATAACCGGGACTTGTTTTAAGGACTTCCGGTTCTCTAGCCGTGGTGATGCTTCCAAGATGCTTGAGGAAGCTTTGGGGTACGCCCGCGAGCATGGATTGCCAAAAGTGTATGTGCTGATCGATGAGTACGATAATTTCACCAATCAGCTATTGACGGCCTACAAGGATCCGCTCTATGAGCAGGTAACCACGAAGGACAGTTTCCTGCGCACCTTCTTCAAGGTGATCAAGGCGGGTATTGGCGATCCGTACCTGTTTCTGCACGGGGGTTCTTCCCGTTACGATGGATGACTTGACAAGCGGATATAATATAGCGGAGATCCTGACCTTGGAACCGGAATTCCTGAGTATGCTGGGCTTCACGTATAAGGAAGCGGAGGTCTACTTGCGTTACGTGCTGGATACCTATACGGAGGGGCAGGATCGGTTCGATGATGTTTGGCAATTGATCGTGAATAATTACGATGGTTATCGCTTCTTGCCGGAGGCCGAACCCTTGTTCAATTCCACGATCCTGACCTATTTCTTCAAGAAATTCGCCGTTCGTAAAGGTGGAATCCCTAGTGAGCTGGTGGATGAGAACCTGCGTACGGATATCGGTTGGATCCGTCATCTGACTCTTTCCCTTGAGAACGCCAAGGAGATGCAGGACGCCTTGGTGATCGATGATGAGTTGTCCTATAACGTTTCCGACCTGTCCAGCAAGTTCAACAAGAGGAAATTCTTCGACAAGAGCATCTATCCGGTCAGCCTCTTTTATCTGGGCATGACCACGCTGCGGAGTAATTACCGCATGGTGCTGCCCAACCTCACGATACGCAGCATCTACATGGACTATTACAACGAGATGAATCATATCGAGGGAAATGCCCAACGCTATGTCCCCACTTACGAGCGTTTCACCGAGGAGCGTCGTTTTGAGCCGCTGGTGCAAAACTACTTCGAGCAATACCTCGGTCAGTTCCCTGCGCAGGTGTTCGACAAGATCAACGAGAATTTCATCCGTTGCTCCTTCTTCGAGCTTTGTTCCCGTTACCTGAGCAGCTGCTATACGTTCGCCATCGAGCAGAACAATTCGGCGGGACGTTCCGATTTCGAGATGACCGGTATCCCCGGCACGGACTATTACAAGGACGACCGGTTGGCGGAATTCAAGTATTTCAAAGCGAAAGAAGCGGAGCGCATGCTGGCGCTCAGCGATCCCCGTCCCGAGGACGTGGCGCAAGTGCTCGCCTACGCCAAGGATACCAAGGTGAAGTTCCCACACTATCATGTCCGTTCCTACATTGTATATATCTGTGCCAACAAAGGATGGAAATGCTGGGAGGTGACTCCGTGATATTATTCCAATTGCTTTATTAATAGTACTTTGTGGTGCCAATGATGTGCCATGCTATTGGCACAGTTGTGCCACCTCGATGGCAAAGGCGTGCCACTGCGATGGCACACGCATGCCACGGTGATGGCACATCCGTAACATGGGTAATGGCACAAGCCTCTCTTCCTTGGTTTACCAGTCGTACTCCTCGAAATAAGCGTCGAAGTCTTTTGGTTCCTTCACCCCACAGCGTTTAAGCGCATTCAATACGACCTGTTGCTCGGAGGGTGAGAGCGGCCTTTCTCCCTTGCGGACACGGTAGTAAGTGCGCCGGCTGAAGTGCCTCATGAGTCCCGGGATAACGGAGAGCATCTGTTTGTGTGGCAAGCTCTCCAATAGGCTTACGAATCCCGCGGCATAGCGTACTTTCTTGTTCGGACGGTAATAAAGGGGCAAGTTTCCCTTTCAATGAGGCGAGGTGTCTCCTCGTTAAAGGTGATTGTTTGTTTCGGCGTTCTGGAATAGGGGTGTTTACGCATACGGCCTGCCTCATGAATTTACGAGGTAGGCCGCGTAAAAATAGCTATTATCAAGTACTTATTTAACCGTAACATTCCATCCGGAAAGAATACCTCCGTAGAAGTAAAAGTCTACGCAGAATGTCTTTCCTGTGTTCAGCTCTTTGACCTCGTAGTATTTCGTGGCACCTTTTTCGTTCACCAATTTATAATCGGCGATATTCGGAATAGGCACGTTGGCGAGTTCTTTGATCTTTGCGTTTATCCTATTCAAGATATCCATGCTCTCGAAAGGATTCGTTACTTTGGTGCTCTTGGATAAAGCCGGATTCACCCCATTGTTCTCGGCACGAACCGCACGAACACTATCTGCATAAGCCTTGAACATCGCACGGCTTTCCGGAGTGCGCAAAGCGGATACGGTAAAGATAGAGATTCCTTCCGCCCCATGATTCAGTGCGGCATTCCATGGCATTCTCTATATCGTCGGCTACCATCAGTCCGCAGTAAAGCGTGGTTTCGGGTTCTTATCCCGGACATACCTCTATCATACAGTCTGAGATGAAAACTAATATCTTCCGTGTAGAAGTATGGTATACCATGGGGAAGACAATGTCCAGATTCCATTTCCCCCAGTCTTGACGAACCATTTTGGATGCCATCTTGGGCGTAGGGAAAGGAGAGGCTGCCATTTTCTTGCCGTAAGAGTGAACCACGTCGGCGATCATATTAGCGACCTCGGTAATCTGGTCACAACGGAATTGGAGCCATTTCTCGTCTTGCGAGGGATCTTCTTGTTCTCTTGGATCATATCCGTAAGCGGCCTTGAACTTCTCGATCATGGCCGGGTGATAACCAAAATCCCATTGCGGATATTCTTGGTCTTGCACGATACCGTATTTCGGCCAAAGGGTAGTCGGCAGGATAACATCCACGAAACGGTTGTAATCGATAGCGATACCGTTCAAACCCTCTACCTCGCAGTAAGCTTCTATTTTCTTCTTGATAAACTCCCGTACCTCGGGTAAGGCGGGGCACATAAATTTGTAGTAATCCACGTAAGCGGTCGTATCGGCCAAGCTTTGTCCATTGCGGTTTACGCTGAACCATTCGGGATGTTCTTTTAAGATAGCGTCTCGGTCATGTTCCGGATTCATCGTCCATAACCAAGCGTAGACCTCTATACCATGTTTCTGGGCGATGGGAATAGCGGCCCGATAATCATCCGGAGTAGGGGCGTTTAGCATGACACCGTCTATCCCCGCCTCATTCATGATCGTACAGATGGAGTCGAAATTCATTCCGGGCTGGTAATCCAACCAAGTCCAGAACATCGGATAAGCATCTTTCGTATCATTTTTCGGGGAACTGCAAGCACCTACGCAGCAAGCTACCAGAAGCAATACTAAATAATTTATGTGTCTCATAAGTTTAATGAATTTGATTAACGATTTATCCGTTAAAGATACGTATTCCTGTTTAATGCCGTTCTTTTTTCAGCGTAAATATCGGTAAATAAAAGAAGATGCCTAGGATAGACATGATAAGGCCGCCTATCGTTCCGGCGGCGAGCGGGAACCAAAAGGCTTCTTTATCGGTGCCTAGCATGAACGGGATAAATCCGAGTATGGTCGATATAACGGTTAGGAAAATCGGTGTGATCTTGGCGTTCCATGCCTTTAGATAAGCACGGATTGGGGAAATAGCGGGTATCCGTTCCCGAATTTGGTTATATTCGTTTAAGATATAGATACTGGCGTTTACCGTGATACCGCATAATAAAACGAAGGAGGCGAATCCACCTTGGTCGAAGTTCAGTTTGAACCAATAGAAGGTCAGGAATACCCCGATATAAGAGATCGGTATGACAAAAATGACCGCCAGCGGTTGTTTCAAGGAATTAAACAAGATACTGGTCGTAAAGAAAATAATAACGATGATCAAGAATAATAACGCATATTGTTTATTATCTTTCTGATCCCATGACCAATAGTTCTTTTCCGCTTTAGCCGTATATCCCATAGGCAGGATCTTGTTAAACTCTCTAAGTTCCCTTTTCTGTATCTTCTCGCCTTGTGAGGAGGCTCCGATATATTCATATTGCAGGCAGAGCCTGTATTGCTGGTTTACTTTCGCTATCTGTTGAGGGGTCTGGCTTTTCTCGACGATAGCGAGTTCGGACAACTTATAGGATTTATCACGGATGGTTTGAGGTACATATTGCATACTCCAGATATCGAACTCCTTTGATTGGCGAGAAGAAAGTTTTAGCTTTTCCGTCTCGTTATCAACGACGATGGTACCTGCGTAGATATCTTTACCGAAAACAGGCCGGATAGACGCGAATAAATCGATAGGCAATATATCCGCTTGCGCCATACGGGATTTATTCAAGTTGAAGTAGAATTCCTGATAATCATCCTTCCACCAAGAAAACTCGGAATTGATCAATACTTCCTTGATACGGCGATACGTAAGCAATTTCTCCCGTAGTTTCTCCGCCCATTCGTATAACTCGTCATAATTATATCCGTACATCTCGATCCGGAAAGAACCTGCGTTCTCACGGACATCATTGCTGAAACCTTGGTCCATAAGTCCCCATACGCCCCAACTTCCACCACCTAATTCCAACGCTTTGCTAATCACCCTGCTTTTCAAGGTGTAGGGGAAACCACTTCGCTCGTTCTCACGGGTGAAATAGACGTTGATACTGGCTTGACGTGCGTTATAGATACTGGTCTGGAATTGCCGTATTTCCTTATAGGTACTCAAGTAAGCCTCCATTCGGTTGATCAAGTGGTTCATTTGATCAAGGGTCGTACCGTTCGGCATGGAAGCGCTGATACTTAATACCGTTTCTTCATTCCGGGTAAAATAACTTCCCTCGTATACCTTTTGGACAAATAGGCGCAAGGTTCCTCCCAAACTCTTATCGACGATAGGTTTTATCGTTTCCTTCCAAATACCTTTCGCCGCGAATTCATTGTAGCGAGCGATCCACAAAGAGTCCCTTGCGGATAGATCCTTCTCTTCCGGCTCGATCTTCTCCGGCAATAAAAATATCGGTAGTCCGAAAGCCAGTACTAGAATAAGGCAAGCCAGCTTTTTCCAATTGCAAAGGAAACGGATCTGCGCCCGGTAATAATGAGAGAAATAGACTGGGAAACGGTGTATGAACGACCGTATCGGACGGACCACCGGATGTTGTCTCCAATGACTCCGGGCTTTTGGGGAAGAAGAAGCGACTTTCTTCCGGTGCAAATTCATCTTGTCGATCAATGCCGGAACCAAGAATAACGCGATGAACAAAGATACGGCCAGATTAATGATCACGACAGCAGCGAAATCCTGTAAGTTCAACCGTATCTTCTCATCCAAGAAGAAGATGATCACGAGGGCGCCCATAGTCGTCAAAGTGGCCGCCAGAATAGACAAGAACGCTTTCCGGTCATGATGGTGCCGGATATGATCGGTCATCACGATCGTATTATCGATCACCAAGCTGAGAGAGATCGTGATACCCGCCAGCGAGTACAATTGCATCTCCAACCCTAATAAATAATAAAGGATGACGGCTATACACAGGTTGATACTTAAACTGATGATGATCAAGAACAGATAACGTACATTCCGGGTAATCAGCAGAACGAAGAGCAAGAGGATCAAGATGGTCAAGCCTGTACGGACGTAGATTTTATCCAATTCTTCTTGGATAAATTCGGTAGCGTCGTAACTGGTATGGATCTCGTAACCGGGAGGAAGCAAGGTGCGGATATGTTTCATTTCTTCCTTCACTTTCTTGGCTAATTGCAACTGGTTGGCAGTCTCTTCCGCACGGATAGACAGGTAAATAGAGTTTAAACCATTGATCCGGTAGTAACTTTGCGGGGCCTCTTCTTGCCGGGTTACCTTTATCAATTGATCCAGCCGGATTAAGCTACCATCTTTGTTTGCGACGGTGATATGCGATGGTTCGAACCCATTCGTGATCTTTTCCGGCATTAACGCCAGACGAATCCATTCCTTGCTGGTATCTCCTTGTCCCATATTAGCGGTTCCAAGGAACTCTTTTTTGTAATATTGGCTGATCGCCGATTGGATATTCCTCTATCGTGATCCCCAGATCCCGTAGCTGGCGGCTATCGTATTCCAAGGCGCCATTCCATAGGGGTCGCTCCGCTTACATCGATACGATAAATACCTTGCACGCTGCTAAGCCGGGGCTTTATCTGATCCTCGGCGAATCGCTGGATGAATATCGGGGTAGCGGAAGCGTTCAAGG
>ENA-OQAB01000970-OQAB01000970.1-human-gut-metagenome-genome-assembly--contig:-NODE-970-length-14288-cov-2.036367_pt1 | contig 14288 bp, 16 predicted proteins | sample MGYA00242490_ERZ504517 | MGnify/ENA primary metagenome ERZ504517 (study PRJEB26092, sample SAMD00036298) | human gut metagenome | host: Homo sapiens | study: EMG produced TPA metagenomics assembly of...
AAATGAAATGTATTACGGAAGCGAAAAAGAATACACCTCGTTCAAGGTATTTGCTAAAGCAGTGAAAGAATACATTCATTATTTCAACAAGGAAAGGATTCAGAAAAAAACAAAATGGATGCCTCCCAGAAATATATCGGGAAACATCCACTAATGCCATTTAACTAATTTATATGCGTCCAGTTTTTGGGGTACACATCACTCATTTCTCACAGTCTCTTTTTTATCATTTCAGCGATTCAAAATAGGAGAAGCGTCAGCCCTTGGCAGTCTTTACGTACGGGAAATCGACGGATTCCGTTTTGACAAGGGTCTTATGTTCCTTATCGGCATAGACCGGGGTCTTTGCCGTCACAACAATCCGGTCGCTTGACGGACGGCTCAAGCTGTAGGTCGGTGTACCCTTGAGAGGGTTTGCTTTTTTGGCGGCAGGTGCCACAAAAAGTTTGTTATCAGCCTGGCGATTACATCTTATTGCCGCTGATGATGAAGCTTGCCAGGGAATCCGTAAAGATGTCATGGACGGCAGCTTTTAGATCCAACATGTTGTGAATGGTCGGGTCCGATACGGAATAATAGAGCATGTAGCCACTGTCAAAGCGTTCCTTTCCATCCGTCGGCAGGGGTTATGTTCAGAACCACTCAAAGACCGTCGTTGCACGTGTAAGGGCGGTCATCACTTCTTCATTGGTCGGATTTTCAGGGGAAGCAAAGGCCGTCATGGCACCCATGATCAGTGCGAGGGCCGTCAGCATCAAAGTGCGGATTTTTTTCATAACTAGCACTCTCCTTTGTTAGACTGCCTCCATTTTACCATATTCTGAAGTCATAGTATAATAAAAACCTGAAAAAGAATCGATTTCCTCTGGGAAATCAATACAATAAAGGATGGAGAAAATATGAAACCATACAAAGCGGTCATCTTTGACCTTGACGGAACGCTCCTTGATACCTTGGCGGACCTTGCGGCCTCCCTGAACGCCGTCCTCACGCGGCACGGTTACGGGCCCCAGCCCCTTCACGCGGTGCGGCGCTATTTAGGAAACGGAGCAGAACGCCTCTGCCGTCTGGCCCTGCCAAAAAGCGTCAAAGAGGAAGAATTCCAGACCATTTTCAATGAGTTCAAGGCCTACTACAAGGATCACTGCCACATCGCCACAAAACCATATGATGGCATTCTTGGCCTTCTTAAGGGCCTTCAGGCGCAAGGCATCAAGACGGCCATCGTCTCCAATAAACCCGATGAATCTGTCCGCGCCCTGCGGGATGATTTCTTTCCTGCCGTGACCCTTGCCGTGGGGCAAACGGAGGGCATTCCCCGCAAACCGTCCCCCACCATGGTAGAAAAAGCCCTGCATGACCTAGGCATCAAAAAGGATGACGCTGTCTACATTGGCGATTCAGAAGTTGATTTTGAAACCGCCCGGCGCGCCGCCATGGATGTCATCCTTGTAAGCTGGGGATTCCGGGACCGTGCCGAGCTGAAAGCCTTGGGAAAAGCGGTCATTGTCGATACACGGGAGGCATTATCTGCCTATCTTTTGGGATCAGTCCAAAAATCGGACTGATCTGATACAAGTAAGGGTCCCTTTGCTCTATGAAAAAGGGAGAAGAACCATGAGGCAGGCCTACCAGACAACAGCCCATTTGAAGATGGTTATCGTCTAGGCACTTTTAGAGGAGCTTTTGCCCTTTTCTGCCTGTATAGGCCCGCCGCCTTGTCCCCCACTCCTCAACTTTCTTTAGCATACACGAACGATTGCTCTGTCGCAGGTTCTATTCGGAGGACAAGAGGCCCCCATTGTTATAGCATGTTTCGTCTCTCAAAAACGCAAAAAAGGAGCTGTCAGGCAATGAACAAGCCATTGCTTTACAACTCCCTCTTTTATTTTTTATAGGCTTCTCGGATACTATCTGCAGTAAACTTAGCATCTTCCATATCTGTACCTGCAAGATTTGCATCGTCAAGATTGGCACTTGTTAGTTCCGCTTTTGTCAGGTTTGACCCCACGACCGTGGCGCTTGTCAAATTGGCGCTGCGCAGGAGGGCTTCTGAGAGGTTGGCTCTCCGGAAACGTGCATCATAGAGGTTTGCCGATGTAAAGTTGGCACTCATGAAGTTGGACCGGAAGAACCAGCTCCTAGCAAGGTTCGCCGAATAAAAATTGGCCATGGCCCCAGAAGCATAGTCAAAATTGCTTTCCCGCAGGTCTGCCGTATAAAGGTTTGCAAAAGTAAGCGATGCATGGGCAAAGCTCGTGCGATACGCCGTTACGCCGATCAGGGAGCCTCGGTTCAAGACCGCGTAAGAAAGGTTGGCGTGGGTAAGGTCTGCCCCATCCAGCTTTGCCTTCACAAGATAGGCTTTGCGCAAATTGGCCTTTTGAAGGTTTGCCTTAGAAAGGTCAGCGCCTTCCAGGACGGCACCGGAAAGATCAGCATAACTGAGATCGGCTCCCGTAAGATCTGCCCCTGTGAGGTCCTTGTTTTTAAGGGTCGCCCCCGAAGGTCCCCGCCTGGACAGGATCGGGTCTCCACAAGACGCGCCACATCTCCCGCATCAAACGCAAGGACCGGCGACATCACAAGGCACGAAAGGGCCAGCAGGGCCGCGATTTTCCATTTTTTCTTACTCATTCCACTCATTCCTTTATTAGCTGCAGCAGCGTTTCCGGTGCTTTGGGCAAAGTCTCAATCGATTTTCCAAGGCGTGTATTTTTTAAATCTTCCGCCTTGTAGGTCGAACCGCCCTTTACAATCAAGGCCGCACCCCGATGGCATCAGCGCAGGTGATATCATGGGGCGTATCGCCGATCACAACGGCATCACTCGACGTTACCTCTGGATCAAGGGCTGTCAGGTTTTTTTCCACAGGGCCCTTGAAAAGATCATCGCGAAGCTCACTGATTTCTCCAAAGGCACTGACACGGCGGTCAAAATAGTTATCAATCCCAAAATGGGCAAGTTTTGCCAAAGCGGCCTTTTCACAATTTCCTGTCAAAAGAAGGTTTGTTACATCCGGTGCGGCCTGCGTATAAGCAAGGGTTTCCTTGACAAAAGGCAACAAATGACCATGCCGTTCGGCAAGGGTTTCTGGCAAGCGCTTGGCATAAGCTTCGATGAAGGTCTCTACATCGGATTTTGTGCAGCTTCCTTTGATTTGTTCAATGGCCCGGCGCGCAATATAAGTATCGGTACGTCCGCTCATGCTGTAGGAAAAATTGAAACCATCGACGCCATACAGGTCGCGGATGTCTCCTTCATGGCTGTAACCCCGGAAAATTAGTTAGCATCAGCGTTCCATCAATATCCCAAAGTAAATAGTTCATCTTTTTTCCCCATGTCACAAAATAGAGACGTTCCAGCAAGAAGCTTCTTGCTGGAAAAAGGCACTGAGCCAATGATTCTTAGCATGCTGGGATCATTTTTTCAGCATGAAATTCTTGAGTTTCACTCCAGCGTTTTTAGCCCGCCGCATAGGTTTTACCATCTTCTGGCGCCGCGGTTTCATATCCTCTATATTGCCAAAATCACCGCGTTTGATGACTGTCATCTTTGACTGATCCGGTCCCATTTCCTTACGGATGGCAATGCCCAGTTCCTCAGGAATGAAGTCCCCATTCATGTTCATGATATCGAGGCCAGCATAACCAAATTCTTCGCAGACTCGCAGAATGACGTGCCCACCCTTTACGGGAACCGTAAAGATAAGACTGCCTTCGTCCGGATCTTCATCCAAATAAAAATGAAGGGCCTTGACGGAAAACCGGTCCATACATTCTTTCAAAATGGTTTCGATTTGAATGGGGTCCTGGATAACCGTTTCTAGGCAGCGATACATATCGAGCGCAATTTGTGTTCCTTCTCCAATCACAGGGTTCACATCCTTGTGGGTTTATTTTAAATCTCTTCATTATATCCCACGAATGGACGGACTGTCAAAAAATAAGGAACAGGGTTAGTCTGCTCTCAATAAAATCAAAGGGCCTGCAGCACAAAGCACGCGGCCTTTTACCGCAACATCTGTCAGCTATTGATGGCATTTTAGGAGCAGGAAGGGATACGTGGTCTCAAATCGGTGCGCTAGTTGCGCGTTCCCTATGTTCAGCAAGCTCTTTATCAATCATCGCCAGTTCATCATAAACGGCCCGCACTTTTTCGTTTTCCTTTCCGTATAGCCCTTTGCAAACTATTCCTGCTTCCAAAAGGGCTTCACGGGCGTCTTGGATCCTTCCCATGCCACGCAAGGCCCAAGCCTCATGCTGCCTGTTAATGGCATACTCATGAGTCTTGCCGTAAAATTTCAACAAATAGGCCGCTGCTTCATGATAGACCTGGGCGGCCTTTTCGTATGCCGCTTTTTGGTAGAGAATGCCTCCCAGCCCATTTAGTGCTGCCGCATAATAGGGATTTTTCCTATCTCCATGAAGTCGAAACTCTGATAAAGCCTTTTCGATGTACTGGTCTGTCTTATCCCCTTCATCCATACGGTAATAGAGAAAGGCAAGCTGGTAATAGACCCGGCCAACATCTTTTTGTCGGCCCGAAAGGAGAAAATAACGCAGGCTTTCTTCCAGCCGTTTCGCCGCTTTTTCAAGTTCTCCCTTTTCCTGATAGACCTGACTGAGATTGAGGTAAAGACTGGCACAGACGGAGACATTCAGCCGTGCTTGGGCCTTATAGATGGCAAGACTTTCTTCAAAAAGGGCAATGGCCGTGTCCTTATCACCCATCTTTCGATATGTTCCGCCCAAATTGTTCAGAAGGGATGCGTATTCCGGCGAATGCCGTCCCCGCTCCTTAAGAAGAGCCTTCCGAAGGCTTTCCATGACACTGATGGATTCTTCAAATAATCCGATTTTCCGATAAAACAGACCTTTTTCATTGGTCACACTGGCCCAATCCAAAAAATTTCCTTTTGTTTCCATCTTTTGCTGCCACTGCGTCAGGAACGTTTCCATTCGTTCCACTGATCCCGTTCTCATCAGGCGGTCCCGAGTTTCCCAAAACTGCTGCATTTCAGTTGTCATCAGGGATTCCTCCTTTACTTATTTCCTATTGTAGCAAAGGTTCAGGCCCCATACTTTGCCCGTTCTATCCCTTCCTGTGCTGGAGCTCTTCTTTTTTGCACAAAAGATGGTGAGATTCAGCAAAAGAATGATGAGAATAGGCACATCATGGAAGACAGCCTTTTTTTATAATAAAGTCAACAAGATAAGCCACGGCAAAGTGGAAATTCATAGGAGGTTACAACATGGATAACTTTACTTTTTACAGTCCGACCTACTTTGTTTTTGGGAAAGAAACGGAAAAGGAAACCGGCAAATACGTCAAAAAGTATGGCGGCACCAAAGTCCTGATCCACTATGGCGGCGGCAGTGCTGTCCGTTCCGGCCTCATTGCCCGCATTGAAGCATCCCTTGATGCAGAAGGCATTGGCTACGTGGAACTGGGCGGTGTCAAGGCATCCCCTCACGCCGACCTCATCTACAAAGGCATCGATTTTGCCAAGAAAGAAAAAGTGGACTTCATTCTTGCTGTTGGCGGCGGCTCCGTCATGGACTCGGCAAAAGGGATTGCTTTGGGCGTCCCCTATGATGGAGATTTCTGGGATTTTTACTGCGGCAAGAAGGGCCCTGTTACGGAAGCCCTTCCTGTTGGCTGCGTTGTGACCATCGCCGCTTCCGGGTCCGAAGGATCCACGGATTCCGTGGTCACCCTTGATACGGAAGATGGTCATGAATACAAACGCTGCGCTGACGGCGATATCCTGCGTCCGCTCTTTGCCATCATGAATCCAGAATTGATGATGACCCCTGCCGCCTTATCAGACGGCAAGCGGCATTTTCCGACATCATGGGCCCACTGCATGGAACGGTATTTCTCCCACACCAAAGAATGTGAACTGACGGACCGTCTCCTTGAAGCCGTCATGCTCACCATGATCAAAGAAGCCCGCCGGGTCATGAAAGATCCGATGAACTACGACGCTCGTGCCAACATCATGTGGGCTGCCATGGTAGCCCAAAACAACTCCACCGGTGTCGGCCGCGCCCAGGATTGGGGCACCCACCACATGGACAACGAAATTGGCATCCTTTATGGAGCCAGCCACGGTGCCGGTCTTGCCCTTCTCTTCCCGTACTGGATGATGTATGCCATGAAGACCCAGGGGCCAACTCTCTTTGCCAAATACGCAAGCCGCGTCTGGGGCATTCCCATGGACTTCGAACATCCGGAACTGACTGCCATGGAAGGCATCAAAGCCTTCCAGCGCTTTGTCAAAGAAGACCTGGGCATGCCGACCACCATCAGTGAACTGGGCGGCAAAGAAGAAGACATTCCCAAGATGGTCGAAAATATGTTCTACGAAGCACCTAACCATGGGAACTTTGTCAAACTGACGCCGGAAATTGCAGCGGAAATCTACAAGATGGCCCTGTAAGAACGCGTCTCATTTGCACTCTCGCGTAATACCTCCTTTCTAGATAAGTCAACCCTTCTACGCAAAAATGCGGACCGTACTCCCCCTCTCACGGTTCGCATTTTTTGTCATTTTTTATTTGGTGCACAAATCGCGCCAATTTTGATGTAGTTTTCGCACCGTCATACGTCTCGTTTTGGTGCCCATTAAGCGGGGATGGCTGCAGCGCAGCAGCTATGTTGTCACAATGCCGTTTTTGTCCATGGATGAGCAAATGCATAAAGAAAGAGAGACTGTAAAAAAATTAAGAGGATTCATTTTTTCACAGTCTCTTTTTTGCGTACCCGCACTAGATTTTTTCCAGATCAATCTCATCCCGCTTGATATGGTACTGTAGGTTCTGCCGGCTCATGCCAAGTTCCCTGGCGGCGGCAGAAATATTGCCGCCCGTCCGTTTGAGGGCCTGCACAAGGGCGGCACGCTCCACATCGCGAAGGGTCTTGCGGCTCCGTCCCAGCTTTTTACCCATTCCTTGGGATAACGACTGCAGTGAGCTTACCGGTACTTCCATATTCACAAAATGCTCGGGCAGGCATTCCACCGCAAGGGTCGCCCGTTTTTCCGGCAGCATGTTCATAGCATATTCGATGGCGTGCTGCAATTCCCGCACATTGCCTGGCCAATCGTAATGGGTAAAGATATCAAGGACGTGGGGATCGACAGTCTGGACATTCCGTTCCAGCTGCTTATTGTAGCGGGCAATGAAACTTTGGACCAAAAGAGGAATATCTTCTTTACGTTCCCGCAGGGGCGGGATGCGGATTCCAACAACACCTAAGCGGAAATACAGGTCCTGCCGCAGCTTATGGGCGGCAAGAGCTTCTTCAGGAGGGATATTGATGTTTGATAGGACGCGGACATCCACTTTCCGTTCCCGCGTGCTTCCTACGCGCCGCACCGTACCTTCCTGGAGGACGCGCAGCAGCTTGGGCTGAAGATTGATGTTCATAGAGTTGATTTCATCAAGGAGCAGGCTGCCGCCATTTGCCTGTTCAAAGAGTCCTGGATGGGATTCGGCGCCTGTATAGGCACCCTTTTCTGTTCCAAAAAGCAGCCCTTCAAGAAGGTTTTCCGGGATGGCCGCACAGTTGATGGCAAGAAAGGGTCCCTGTGCCCGTCTGCTGGCGTTGTGGATACTCTGGGCAAAAAGTTCCTTGCCGGTTCCTGTTTCACCGTAGATCATGACAGATGAAGAGGACTTTGCTACCTGCTTGCAGCGGTCCACAAGAACGCGCATGGAATGGCTTGATGAAATGATATCTTCAAAATGGTATTTTGCATGGAGCACACTATCGTGACTTTTTTTCCCCTTGATCTGGGCATCCTGGCGGAGTAGTTCATCCTGCAATTCAAGGATCTTGCGGTGCAGGGAATCAAGCTGACTGAAGTCTTCCATGACGCTGTACGCGCCTAGGACCTGGCTGTTTTTTAAAGATGGGATAGTTATCCGATACGATATCAACTTCTTTCCCATTGAAGGTCTCGTATTGCTGGCGCTGGTTAAGGTAAGGTTTTTTCCGCTTTAAGGACTTTGGGAAGCAGGAGCGGCATATCACTTTCACTCTTATAGACTTTCATCCATACTCTTACCAACAACAGTTTCATTGAGCAGACTATCCATGCGAACGGCAGCATCGTTCAAAAAGAGGATTTGTTCTTTTTCGTCGCATAAAATGACGGACTCGCTGATCCGGTTCAGGACGTTTTGAAACATCTCCCGGTACACGTCGCAGGCAGCATCCCGAAAGACGATGAGTTCCATGCCTTCCGGGATTCCCTGCACAAGCGGGCACTTGACGCGGCGCACCCATTTTTCAAAAGCAATATGAGCAATCTGTTTATCTTTCAAGGGAAGCAAAAGAGGCCGTGCATTATCGGGCACAGGCGTACCAACCCCTTCAGACATTGCTAAGAAAGATTTACCCACTTCATTGATGGCCGCAATGATTCCATTTTTCTGGAGCAGCATGGCTCCCATGCCAAGGCCTGACAAAAAAGTCATGACTTCCTGCCACTTCATGTTCTTCAACCACCCTATCCTAAACTACATTTTCTCTCGCACCCATAATAGCCTATTTATTTTATCATAGCCCAAATTTTTCCCTGCGTAAAGAATTTACTTAGGAATGAACGATTCGGGAAAACGCGAAAAGACCTGTCGAAGACAGGCCTTTTGCAAAAGAAATGATTTATGCGTCGGAACCGATTTTCAGGACTTCGCGCATGAACTTGATGCTCTTTCTCATGCCTTCCAGTTCCTTTTGGCGTCCTTCTTCGAGGCTGTATCCGCTCAGCGGCAGCTCGATTTCAAGGTCAATGGTATCAAGTTCTTCCGGCGCTTCAGCGCGCAGGATCTTCATGATTTCCACAACATCGACGTCACCGTCGCCAATGGCACAGCCCAAGGAGTGGGTCCCGTCAGGATCAGCAAAGATTTTGTTGTCGCAGAAGTGGACGCAGTAGCAGTAAGGCGCCATTTTCTTTACGCATTCAGCAATGCCTTCGCCGAGGATGAGAGAGTTGATCGTGTCGCAGCAGGCTCCGATCTGGGGATGGTTGAGTTTTTTCACCATCCAGACTACTTCATCAGCAAAGAGGTCACAGTGGTTTTCAATGGCAATCTTGAGACCATATTTTTCAATGGTAGGGATGTTCTTTTGGAACTCCATAACCACGCGGCTCATCTGTTCCATGGCTTCCGGTGACATGCATGCATGTGTGAAAGGGCGGGAATGACGAATATCCGTGCTGTATTTGACGAGTTTGGCCCCCATAGCATGGGCAATTTCCAAGGATTCCTCAATGGTCGAATTGACGCGGGGATCACTCGGAGCATCAAAGGAGATATTAAGTTCCAGGTCAAGGCCCCGTTTTTCTGCTTCCTTTTCACCATTGCCAGGTGTTCCGGGCTCGTATCGTTGTCGAGGTCAACAAGGGTGATATGAAGCACTTCGATATGTTCCTTTTTGGCAAGGTCCATGAGGTCGATGAGGGAACCGGCCTTTTCAAAAGCATAGGTCTTGCCTTCGCTCTGGAAGCCCCAGCTTTCCCCGTTCAACCGCTCAGGTGAAGGGTATAACTGTGCATGCCGAGTTTTGAACTTTCTGTTGCTGTTTTTTCCCGTAATCTGTCCATTTTCAATTCTCCTTTGTTGTTAGTTTATCCAACAGCGTCGATGCCGTTAGCTTCCCGGAAAAGTTTGGGCGTCATTCCCGTAATGCTGTGAAAAGCCCGGGTAAAGGTGGAATTGCTGCTGTAGCCGACCATGATGGCAATGTCCATCATGGAATAATGGGTCTTTAAGAGCAGTTCTTTCGCCCGCTCGATGCGGATACGCCGCAGGTAAAGACTGGGTGAGCAGCCCGTCTGCTGCTTAAACCAATCGTTGTAGTAAGTCACATTGTAATTTTCCATTTCAGCCAGCTGGTTCACTGTAATGGGCAGGTCATAGTGTTCGCTCAGATAGCGGATACTTGGGGCTGCGCAGTTATCCATCAGTTTGCTGTAAAGGTAGCTATAAAGATAGGATACAGAATTGCTTTCTGGATTCTGCCGCAATTCGGCCTGGATGAGCTCCACGAGCTGGGCAATCTGCCCCACCATAGAAATGACGATGGGGTAGGAAAGCATAATGCCTTCCTTTTCATCGACGATTTCCTTTGATAGATTGATGGCAAGGAGTTTTCCTCGATAGCTGCACTGATGATCCATCTTAGGCGGTACAAGGCACAATTCCTGGGGTGTGACAGTATAGTCCGAATTGCCAATGGATAATTCCATCGTTTCTCCCATAGGCACGAGGATTTGGGGATATTCGTGATGATGGGCACCAAAACATTCCTGAAAGACCTCGATATCAAACTTTTGGCTTAACATACTCATTCCCCTCTCTCAAAGAATCAGTAATCCGCGTAAAGAAGGTTTTTGATGACAACGTCAAGGCCCTTGACCTTGGCCGAAATCCGGTCATCAGGGGCAGCCACTTCGTCTGTTTCGGGAGCCGCCTTAAGGCGATGGCTCTTTGAAGCAAGAAGGGGGCTGCAGAGCTTCACATTCATCAAGAAGAGCCACAGCGTCGGCACGGTCATGATAAGACCGCCGATGTTAAGCAATCCCTTGACAGCATTCATGCCGCCTGAGACGACAAGAAGATAGGCGACAGCGGAAATGGCCACACCGAGGATGATCTTGAGGGTCTTCGGCGGTTCAGCGTCAATTTCCTGACCGTGGACGCAGAGCGTTGCAAGCGCTGCCGTATTAGGGTCTGCCAACGTGATGAAGGACAGGCACACCGTAATGAGAAAGGCGAGCTGTACGAGCTTCCCCGCGGCATGGTGCCAAGGACCTGATAGAGAGCAGTCTGCATGCCTTCTTTTTGAATCATGGCCCACACATCAAAGGTTCCACTCGTCTGGACGGAGATGGTCTGGCCAGCGAAGATGGCGATGAAAAGGCAGCAGAAAAGGGACGGAACAAGGATTTCCACAAGAAGAAATTCCCGCACGGTGTGCCCCTTCCCCATGCGGGCAAGGAACATGCCGATAACGGGTGCATAGATAAAGAAAGAATTCCAGAAGGTGATTGGTCCATTCGTTCGCCCACTGATCCATCGGGGCCAGCGTATTGTTGTACGTGATTTGTGCCAGAAGTTATCCATAATGTCGCCAATGGCTTCTGTACCGAATTTTTCCAATGAAGATGGAATCTCCCGTTACGACGACGTAGAGCATCAGACCAAGAAGAAAAACATGCACGCCGTAGATACATAGGTAAGCCCCTTATTGATACCCGTCACGCAGGAAATGATGAAAAAGCCGGCCACAACAACGGTCAGGATGAAGTACATAAAGGGTCCCTGCGGGATGCCAAAGACGGCATTGATACCGCCGCTGATCTGCATAAGACCCGCTGCCATGGAGTTTGAGACGCCGCAGGCAACGGCATAGCCGCAGAACATGTGAAGCAGGCTCGTCAAGTGACGGTGCTTGCCACCTAGCGTGCGTTCCAGCATGGGCCCCATGGAAAGGGACTTTTGGTAGTTAAAGCAAAGGAGCGCAAAAGCGCAGGCCGGAATGGAATAAATGAAGTACTGGACAAAGGACCAATGAAACATGGCCTGACTGACAGCAAAAATCGCCGCGTCCCTGCTTTCCGGCAGGGCGTGGATGGCAGCCGGCGGCTGCATGAAATGATAGAGCGGTTCGCCCATGGCCCAATAAAGCAGACCGCAGCCAATACCGCCGCAGATGGAAATGGAGTACCACTGCCAGGTCGTAAAGTCCGGTTTGGCATCAATTCCGCCAATCTTGACATCACCCCATTTGAAGATGATGAGGACCATCCCCAAAATGACGGAAAAGACAGCAAGGAGGTTGATCCACCAGCCAAAGTAATCTCCTATGAGGTAGAGCATCTTTGACATGACAAAGCCAAACTTTTCCGTAAAGAAAATACCTAAAATGATTTCTATCGTAAGAAGAAGCCCAATGACGATGAGGACTTCTTTATATAATTTTCCTTTTAATTTTTCTTCCATCGATTCATGCCTCTCTTTTTAGGTTTCAATCATTGTACGGTAATATTGTAGGTACGAAGAATCTTGCGGCAGCGATCCATCATATCCAGCGTCGGGGTCTTGACGGATTTCATCATGTAGTCGCGGCCCAGTTTCTTATAGGTCACACTCCCCAGTGCGTGATACGGTAAAAGCTGCAGATAGACCAATCTGTCAAGATTTTGGCAGAATGTGCCAATCTTGTGGAGTTCTTCCTCCGAATCGTTGACTCCAGGAATGAGAGGGGTCCGGAGAATCATCTGAAACCCTCCCTTCTGGCGGTCCAAAAACTTAATATTATGAAGAATGATGCGATTATCAACACCGCAGTACTTTTTTGTGAAGGCTCGGCGTGACCGCTTTGAGATCAACGTAAAACGTATCAACATAAGGAACCATAGCGGCAATAGTTTCTTCTTTTCCAAAGAAACTTGTTTCGACGGCTGTAGAAATGCCTTCCATCGAGGCCGCCTTCAAAAGAGCAAGAGAGAAATCAGGCTGGGCCAGGAGTTCCCCTCCGGAAAGGGTCATGCCCCCTCCGGAGATGAAGTAGAACGCGGTATCCTTGCGGACTTCCTTCATGACATCCGTGACAGTCATTTCCGTTCCATAGGATTTACTGCCGTCCACCGTCGTTTCAACTTGAAACGCCTGACTTTCCGGCGTGGAACACCACTGACAGCGAAGCGGGCATCCTTTTAGGAAGACGACTGTCCTCATGCCATCACCATCATGGATGGAAGATCGCTCGATGCGAAGCACCATTCCTTTTGTCTGTTCCAGCGTCATTGCTCCTCATTCCTCTCTTGTCTTAGCCTATTGATTGTCCTTAACGGGCTGATTCGGTCCAGTGGTTGATTTCCGTACGTCCAATGATTTCATCCTGCGTTTCCTTGCCGAGTTCGACAAAGAAAGCTGTGTAGCCAGCCACACGGATGAGCAGGTCGCGGTGATCGTTCGGGTGTTTCTGGGCATCGATCAAGGTTTCGCGATCGACGCAGTTGATCTGGGCATGGTAAACACCAAGTACGCTCATGGTCTTTACCATGTTCATAGCATGAGTCATACCGTTTTCACCCTTGATGAGATCCGGTTCGAACTTCATATTGAGCTGCGTGCCCTGGGTAAAACGCGCATGCGGCAGGTGGCTGACTGATTTTAAAAGGGCCGTCGGGCCATTGACGTCCGTACCGCCCGTAGCACCGATGCCATCCGTGAGCGGTGTCGTTGCCTTGCGTCCGCTCGGCAGGGCCCCTACCCACTGGCCAATCGGCGTATTGCCTGATACAGGCAACATACCCAAGGTCATCTTGCCAAAAACCGTATCGTATTTTTCGAACTGGTCTGCCACATGGTTGAAAATTTCACCGACACAGAAGTCAGCCCGCGGATCATCATTGCCATATTTTGGGGCTTCAAGGCAAAGCTTCTGGATATCTTCATAACCTTCGAAGTTGGCATCGAGGGCCTTGATGAGAGTATCCATGGAGATCTTCTTTTCATCGAAGACAAGGTACTTCACATCAGCGATGGAGTTGATGATATCAGCCTGACCAACTGTAATGACACCGCCGCCAGCATTGTATTGGGGCACCGCCTGGCTGGCTGTAGTCCTTGCCGACTTCCATACAGTGCTCATAGCTAAGAGACAGGGTCGGAACAGGGCGATAGTTCATGCTCAGGTAATCAAGGAGCTGGTTGCAGCTCACGATGACATCAACGGCATAGTCAATGTGCATTTTTTCACGGCAGCAAAGAAATCGTCAAAGGTCTTGAAGTTTCTCGGATCCCCTGTGTGGATGGAGACCTGTTCGCCCGTAATGCGGCTTTTGCCGTCATTTAAAGCAAATTCAACCATGGCACCCATATTGATATCGGCAATGTCCGTATATTGCTTCATCTTCCCAGACAGGTTCGTTTCTACGCAACCGCAGGGGTTCCAGTTCCAAGCTTCACGAAGAGGAATGCCCTTGTTCTGGAGCATCTGGATACCTACATCGTTGGAGTAGATGGCCGGCATTCGTAAGGCCCATGCCGATGGATTCGATGGCTTTACGGAGCAGGGAATCAGGGTTCTTGGAAATGCTGTAGGTCATGGCCATGTTCGGTTCCTTGAAACGAACATCTTCCGTGGCCTGAATCATCATGTAACTCAATTCGTTGCTGGCGTCGTTGCCATACTGGTCAATACCGCCGCAGCTCGTCTGGACCGTAATGCAGTAGCCGGCGGCATACTGAGCTGTAACTTCA
>ENA-OQAB01000972-OQAB01000972.1-human-gut-metagenome-genome-assembly--contig:-NODE-972-length-14268-cov-2.246517_pt1 | contig 14268 bp, 7 predicted proteins | sample MGYA00242490_ERZ504517 | MGnify/ENA primary metagenome ERZ504517 (study PRJEB26092, sample SAMD00036298) | human gut metagenome | host: Homo sapiens | study: EMG produced TPA metagenomics assembly of...
CACAAACTATACAAACCATTATACCACTTCGTCGAATCCCGATGCTGCTGTTTGTCTACAATAAAACGGGCACGTTTCTTTATGAGCGTTTCTAAAGGTTCTGTTACAAAAAAATCCAAATAACACATTTGTCCGTTTCCATAGTTTACCGTAATCAGATTCTCACCTAAACGGGAAAAACGAAACTTATAAATATACTTGTTATCTTTCGTCTTGCCTATATTAGCTACTTTGATTTGCTCCGGACACTCAACAGTTAACTGTTCAACAGGCAACTGTGTCTGTAAAGCACAATACACTTCCATTTCAGGGGTTACTACCATTCCCGGAGCAACTTTCACCAAGACATTTCCTTTATCATACAATTTCCCCCTTAAATCAGTGTGGTCTTTGGCTACAGTAAAATTAAAGCCTGTGAGATAACGCTGATAAGGGGCCACCGTCTTTGAGGTAGAAGGTATTCTCCAGGTATCGCTCGCCCGATCGACAACATTCGTTGCATGCAAATAATACTTACCATCCCAAGTTGCATATTCCATAGCAGTCCCTTTTTTCATTGACATCAATAAAATGTCCCCCTGACCGGTATATGGTATCCAATAGAGAAAAGAAGAATTTCCATTTAAAGAGAAATGCCTATTCAGGTTTTGACAAGCTTGTACGGATTCATCAATTGCTCCAATCGGCACTGTCAGACACATATCCAGAATATTAACCGTATGATGGCTTCGGTTGAAGAATTCAATATCCCATTCAATCTCTTTCCCCCACTGACAGTGAAGGTCTGATAAAGCCGGACTCCGGCAGGAAGTTGCCAGAATATCTGTAATTTTTCCCGCCGTATTTTCCAGTATTTCAGACTGCAAATCAGAAAGCTTAACAGAGTAAGTCTTATTGTCAACAAGGTAATTAAAATATAAATCTCCCAGAATCTTTCCTCGATCGACATAGTTCCTGTGATGATCGCTTCCTTCGAAAACTAGTAATTTAAGCCCCTTTCCATCTGGATTGACCTCAATTCGTGGGACTACAGCTGCCACTGTACTCCCACAAAAAACTAGCCAAGCCAACAAAACGGTCATACAAAGCTTCATTCTCATAAGTTCAATTTTTCACTGTTATCTTGAATGTACTTAAAGATCTTTTGTGAGCATAATCGTTCAATGAATTACTTCTTTGATCGCTATAATCTATACCACTATAGTTCTTATCACCTACATTGGTAGCTACAGCCGTAATGGTAAATTCACCAGGTTCGGTATAAATATACTTATAAGTTTTCTGAATTCCTCCAGTCGCATATACAGAGCCCAAAGAAACACCTGTATGCCACGGTTCATATTCGTCCGTTCCCATTTCGATAAACGAAAGGTATACGTCTCCCTGAAAACCTCTATACTTGGCATAATCTGCTTCGTGGACGGGCAAGCCTGTTGCAGGATTAAGTTCACATTCGTAAGCCTCATCTATTCCATCCCCATCCAAATCATATTTATAAGGTGAATCATCAGCTGCTGCATAAGTAGGACGCCCATTCACATACATATCGACTTGACGGAGCACTAGCTTCTCTCCATCATTCAGAAACTGCTGCAAATATGAATCACGGTTATACATCTCTCCAAGTTTATAGAAGCCTTCTGTCGGTCTGCCGGAAAGAGGATCATTTGTCTGAAATGCTCCGTAAGAACGTTCGTCCATAAGAGTGTTGTATTTATAACCGGCAGCATGTCCGGCAAAATCCGCCAGTTGCTCTGTATATAATCCAAAATAGGCAGCTACCCAAGGATCATTAGAATATTTTCGGATAGCACGATCCGCATCACAAGCAACAAAGCGGCTCTCAATCACCGTATTACCAGGCTGATTATCAAGGCCTCCTAAAATATGAATATCCGGTTTCATCCGTATGCCTGAAGGAATCCTGCGATCTGATACTGTAAATTTCAACTGATTAGTCCCGATATAGCTCATTTCCATCAATGCTTCCGGAAAATCCCCTTTCTTATAAGAAATCAGTTGGATATTTTCTATCGCACCAAAAAATTCAAAGTCCTTTTTCACCTCTTCAACAGTCTGATAATTTTTGAAATACTTATAGAATAATGTCTTCTCTCCATTCTTCGCATAAGAAACCCGATAGCCTTTTTCATAGAAACTATTCCAGTCATTTTCCATGATTGCCTTAATGCGCGAACGTTCGAACATTTTTCCTTCATCTCCCGTAAAGAGAGAAAGATATTGGGCATTCGTAGAAATTGTAATTGTCACTTCGTCTCCAACTTTGGGATTCTCCGGAGATACGGTTACCTGAACGGACGGAGTTTCCACATCTGAACCAAACTTTTCACATGATGCCATAACAGACATCATTATTATCATAATTAAAATCGATTGATATGTTTTCATATTATTCTGACAATTAAGTTAATAGCCCGGATTCTGTTTCATTTCCGGAAAGAATGACAACTCTGTAAATGGTATAGGCATCAATACACGATATACTTTTTCGTCATTGAAAAGATGCCATAAATATTCTCCTCGAGCAGGGTCACCATAAGGTGCGTAGAATTGTAAAGGATCACGATAACGGCAAATATCTTCCAGATCTTTCATTGCAATGTCCGGAAAACGGGCTACATCGAGCCAGCCACAATCATCTTCAGCCGCAAGTTCCCTCAAACGTTCATACATCAATTCTTTCAATGCATTATTTGCACTTATATCCTCCGGAATCATCATAACAGAACCTTCCTGATAGGTATAAGAAGCATCACCCTGACTGGTAAACATGTCCTTTTACAGTGCCTTGATTACAAGCTCTATTCCGGACAATATTCATCGCTTTCACTCCTTGCGAAACTGTCCCTTGCATAATCAGGGCTTCTGCTTTGAGTAAATAAATCTCGGCCAATCGTAAAACCGGATAATCAACTCCTGCATAATTAATATCAAAAGTCGAAGCGATCTCACTCGGATTCAAATTACGGAACTTGCCAAGTTGCCACCAGTTACAATTCCACAAGTTAGGTCTGTTTGCTCCATTGGCTTCATTTTGCCACCAGTTTCTTTCGTGTGTTTCCAGTGCCACTTCCATTACTTTCAATTGATCTTCAGAATAATGATTTCCTTTACCCGGCTCAATATAGAAATTCGAACCAAGTTCACGTCCGGCAGGTTCAAATACCCATAGTCCGACTGGAGCACTTCCACTGCTAGGACCGGTGACCCACCCTTTCACAGAGCTCCACATACGGCGGGTGAAATCGCCCGTAATTGTATATTTCCCTGTGCTTTCATACAGATTCTGTAAATCATTAGGAGTGGTTCCGGCTTTAGGAGATTCTGCATTAAATCTATCTATCTGCCCATAGTCACGACATACCTCCTTGAAACTATAATTATGTTCCCACATCGGAATATCATACAATAATGTCAGCCAGGAAGTCAGGTGCACACCATTGGTCGCTCCATACTTGGCTTCTCCTGCAAATCCCATCGGTATCTTATTACCGGTTCCATTACCTTCTTCTGCTAGTACACTGAACATAATTTCTTTATTGCGTTTCGTAAATACGGCTGGATAATAATCTTCCAACTCATAACTGCCATAAACTCCGGAGATAATATCATCACATAATTTAACTGCATCTGCATAAAGAGAAACAGTAGATAATTCCCCTGTTGTATTTTCTGCAATTTTATCTCCATACATTTCGGCACGACGAATATAGGACGCATGAAATATCTTCGTCTTTGCTAGCATACCAGCTACTGCTCCCCTAGTCACACGTCCATAAGCGATTCCCCGAATTATTATCAGCACACTTACTCAAAGCATACTCCATTTCGTCATATAAAAATCTGAAAACTTCCTGCCGAGTAGCACGTGGCACGTAAGCAGGCTTGGGCCCCGTCGGTTTGGTTATTAAAGGTACGCCGCCATAATAACGGTAAAGTGTAAAATAAGCGTATGCACGTCAAAAAAACGGACTTCACCTATCAACATTTCAGTAGCAGAGCCTTGTATGGCAGCCTTCTCTAATGAGGAACTGCTTATACTGGAATCAATAGCGTCCTGATGTGCCTCCAAATTCTCTAAAATCTGATTAGCCTGGGCAATATAAGCATACAGTTTTGACCATAAATTCAATACGCTACCCGAACTAGCTGTCAGATCAAAAGGACCTTCGTTTATCAGAGATGGCATCATAAAACGGTCTTCCGTCATAATTCCATCATTGGTGTTACCGGCATTAGCATATAAAATTGCGACGTTACGTAAGGCAGCATCATAGGAAGTATAGAATGTCTCTGCCGGAAGTTCGGTTTTCGGCAACTGATCGAAGTAACCCTCGCACGATACCAGTACAAGAGATGATAAAAGGATAAATAATATTTTTTTTCATGACAGTACCAGATTAATATTTTAAAATTAAATGAAAATACATGTGATCTTGCATACGGATAGGATGAAATATCAACTCCCGGCAAAATCCGATTACTGATAGAGTTTTCCACTACGTACTTTCCGGGTCGTACCCTGAATATTTCGTGAGACAGAACACATTATTAATAGAATAGGTAAAAGACATATCTTTTATCTTCCAGACATTCAATATCTTTTTAGGTAAATGGCAGGTAATTGCCAGATTATTCATCTTCAGGAAGGAACCATCTTCCACCATCTCGGAATTGGACGCTGCCCACATATATCCTGACCAGGAAATAGGACCGGGACCGGTAAACGTACCTGTCGGGTTGTTAGCAAACCAAGCATTTTTATAATAGACAGATGACTTATTACGAATATCACCGTTATTCATCAGATTATATATATTACCATTAATAATATCATTTCCATACGACCAACTGAAATCCATAGCCAACTCAATAAACTTCCAGCGGAAATGTGTATTCAAACCTCCGATAAATACCGGATTCACGTCTCCAATCACAACGCGGTCTTCCATATTAATTTTACCATCCCCGTTTATATCGGCAAAGGACGGGAATCCGTAAGGCATCTCTCTCTCTGTTGCATACCACCAGGGAGAATCGGCACTACCCACACCATTACTATCAGAATACCAGTTACTACGGATACCTTCCATTTGTAATCCGTAAAACAGTCCTAACGGATAACCCTCTTTGATAAGTACATTCTCCGTACCCGAAGCAGAACCGACAGGACGGCTTTCAAGCATTTGGTTCTCTGTACCCAAACTTAACACTTTGGACTGATTGGCACTAAAATTAATCGTAGCATTCCAACTAAAATCTTTTTTATCGATGATTAGCCCACCCACACTGATCTCAAATCCACGGTTACGAACAGAACCAATATTTCTCGTCACTTTACTAAATCCGGACATACGCGGTAAATTTTGTTCCAGAAGCATGTCTTTGGTCTTTTTAGTATATAAGTCTACAGAAATATTGAGACGATTATTAAACATATCCAAATCCAGACCACCATTAAACTCTTCTGTCACTTCCCAACTTATATCAGGGTTCGCCATGCGATTGGTATATAATGCAGAGATTGTACCATCACCAAAGACAGCTTGCCGACTACTTGACGCCAACGTCTGTGCATAAGCATAAGACGCAATCTGGTCATTACCAACCTGACCATAGCTGAAACGCAACTTCAGATTATCAACATTCTTTTTCAACCATGACACATTCTTGAAGAAACTCTCATCCGAAACTCTCCAACCAATAGCACCTGAAGGGAAAAATCCCCACCGATTGTCCGGAGAGAACTTGGAAGAACCGTCCGCACGCATAGAGGCTTTGAGAAGATAACGGCCTTTATAGGAATAGTTTGCCATAAACACACCGGAAAGCATGGCTACCTTTTCATAACCAATCGTTGGAGACTTCACATGATTTCCACTCTTTGCATCATATATTCCTTCCCAACCCAAATCTGTATTAAACTGGGAATATTCCTGACCAAAGGTTTCATATTTATTCGTGTTAGCTTCATATACAGCGTTTACAGACAAATTGTGCACTTCGTTAAATACTTTATTGAAGCCTGCTTGTACTACCCCTCTTAAATTCAGTGCATTTTGCGTCCCATAAGATGCCCATCCATTATTGTCATAACCTCGCTGAATAGTTTTAGGAACAAATTCTTTTATTTCCCCTTTAGGAGTGCGTACACCCATTCCCGCTTTCACAAACCAATTATCTGTGATGTTATAGACAAGTTCCGCCTGACCGAAAAAAGTATGATTCTTATTAGAATAATCAATATCCTTGAGTTTTCGATAAGGATTATCCATTTTACCTGTGTAATATAAATTATCATCTATTTCCTGAAAAGTCCATTCTTTGGGAACTAACGGAGAGAATGTCTGTATTTCATTGAAGATATTGCCTTCTGTCCAAAAAGCACCGCTGCGTATATTATGTTCATAAGATATATTTGTATTCAATGTCAACTGCGGAAGGAGTTTTATGCTGTTATTCGTTTGGAAATAAAAACGCTTAAACCCTGTATTCACTGCAATTCCGTCTTCATTCATAAAGGATAGAACCGTAGAATTTTGTATTTTCTCCGTTCCTCCCCTATAAGAAACTTCATAGTTTTGTTTGGTTCCATTCTGAAGACAAAGATCCGGATAGAACTGAAAACGGGAAGGATCTGTATTCCATATCTGGTCTTTATATTCCTGATAGAAATCTGCATTCTGCCATTGACCATTCATTACCATATCCCGCATGTAAGCTCGCATATAGTCCTCCGCACCCAACATAGAGATAGAGTTTGCCAGTTTACTAATTCCATAGGAGGCTTTTACCGAAATCTCACTCATCCCCGCAGAACCTTTTTTGGTAGTTATCAGCACTACTCCGTTGGCACCTTGTGCACCATAAACTGCGGTAGAAGATACATCTTTCAATATAGAAATGCTTTCAATAGCATCAGGAGAGATGGTAGCCAGAGGATTGTCAAGCGGATCATCCGAGATCGGGATGGGAAAACCGTCGACCACATAAAGAGGAGAGCTTCCCGCTGTAATAGAACTGGCTCCACGCACCTTGATGGTAATTCCCCCGCCAGGGGCTCCATCATTGTTCATCACCTGAACTCCTGCAATTTTTCCCTTCAACGCCTGTTCCATACTTAATGGATTGGTTTTCATAAATTGTTCGGAATTCAAACTGGACACAGAACCTGTTAAATCAATTTTACGTTGTGTCTGATATCCTGTAACAATAACCTCATCAATCTCGATACCTGATTTCATCACGACATTGATCTGTTGCTGATTTCCCACAGTTTTTTCAATTGTTGTCATTCCAATCATTGAATATACGATAACCTGACCCGGAGTCACATTATTCAGAGTATACTTCCCATCTATATCAGTGATAGTTCCATTTTGTGTGCCTTTCACTTTTACATTTACTCCCACTAAAGGCTGCTCATCTGTTTCTTTGACGTAGCCATAAATACTTTTCTTTTCTTGTGCAAAGTTCCCGATCGATAGAGATAAAAACAGGCATAACAGCAGAAAGGACCTCGCCATATTCCCCATACCTGTCTTGAGTTTTGGTAGATAACTTTGATTCATAATATTAGTAATTTAGTCATTAAGATTATATTATTCTTTTTTTAGAGAAGGTGTCAACTTTAAAAGGAAGGATATCCCGCTGACATGAAATAAAGAAGGTCTGTTCATAGGCATTATAATTAGTTGGTTTCGATGGCAAATGTAGAGAAAAAAGCTTCTAAACCATAAAACTATAAATTATTCACTTATACTTATGTTCACATTTGTACCACCAATACACAAAGTGAACATGAATACCACTTTATAACCAATAGTTACAGTCTAATTCATTTTTATTTCAGACATTTGTGACGTACACAATTCTTATACGCATGAAAACATTTACATTAACCCTGATACTATTATTCTCGACTATTACTTATGCACAGCAGAATGAGTTCATTTTCCATAATTTGGGAAGTAAACACGGGTTGACCTATAGCGCAGTCAGGGATATTGTACAAGACAACAATGGATATATCTGGATCGCTACTTTAAAAGGGCTTAACCGATATGACGGATATAATATCAAACAATTTTATAAATCAGAAGACGGATTATCATCTAATTGCATTGAACGCATACTCCTCATCGGCAAAGACTCCTTATTGTTGGGAACTAATGAAGGATTATGTTTGTATGATGCACAAAAAGAAAAGTTCTCATCGATTCCTTCCCCAGACAATAGCACTTTTTACGTGTCAGACATGGCCGAAAACGGAACAAAAGTTTTTATAGCTTCCACGGCAGGATTACATATCTACGACAAACGTTCACAAAACATAAACCGCTTATTTAAAGGCAGGCTCCTCAAAATTTCCCTTGACATCAATAGCAATATATGGGGAGTAACTCCAGATACAATTTATTGCTTTCGCAATAGTGGATATATTATAAGGAAGTATGCGGCTACAGAAGTATCGCCACAATATTCCATCCAATTTTCAGCTATTTACAGGGATTCACAAGGAACTATATGGCTGGGAACTACCGAAGATGGACTATACCGTTACAATAAAAGTCGGGAAACCTTTCTCCCTGTTACTCTCTCATCTCAAGATAGAAAAAAGATCCGTTATATACGTTGTCTGAAAGAAGACATGCGCGGAAATTTATGGATTGGGACAGAAAACGGTCCTCTTCATTTACGACTATACGGAGATAGTTACAAACACTATCTGCAAGATTCCAATCTATCACAAACCGGATTGTCTGACAATGCCATATATTCCATCTATAAAAGCCGGGAGGAAATGATGTGGATCGGTTCTTTCTTTGGCGGAGTGAACTACACAAGCCTTATTGATAATAAATTCAGCTATATACTGCCTGACAATGGGAAACAAGCATTGAAAGGAAAAGCAATCAGCAATATCATAAGAGATAGTAAAGGTGCTTTATGGTTCGCATCTGAAGATAACGGTATCTCTATCATATATCCCGACCAAAATATACAGCATCTCAATAAATCAACCTTTCCTAAATTGAATGGAAACAATGTACATGCATTAATTGAAGATCCTTCAGGAAATATCTGGGCAGGAAATTTCGTAGACGGACTGCATAAAATAGATGGCAACCGGCATGTCCAGTCTTACAAGAACATAACAGGAGACAGTATCGGGCTGTCAGATAATTCAATATACAAACTATATATTCATAATAACGATTCAATGTTCATAGGGACTAGTTCCGGCATAGATATTTACCATTTCAAAGATGACAGGTTTACTCGCTTTCTCCCCCATATTTTTAAAACAATACGCGTAGATGATATTCTTCGGGATGCTCATAACTGTCTATGGTTCGCAACACACTTTGATGGAGTTTTCATGTATAATCCGGACACTCGAAAGATTACTCAATACCGGAAAGGAAAAAAAGGATGCGAAGAAATAATCAGTGATAATATTTATTGCAACTTTATGGATTCCAGAAAAAGAATATGGTTTGGCACAAGCAACGGAGGACTTATGTTATACAATCGCTCCAACAACAGTATGGAGATATACGGCAAGGACAATGAACTGAAACAAAGAGATATCTACTCTATACAAGAAGATTTGTCGGGGCTGTTATGGATGAGTACAGATAATGGCATTTACTGTTTCAATCCCGACAACAAAAGCTTTACTCACTATCTGGTAGCCGACAATCTTATCTCAAATCAATTTAACGCATGTTCAGGATACAGAGATACTGATGGTGCTATTTACTTTGGAAGTATTAATGGAGTCTGCTTTTTCCATCCGGAAGAATTAAACCAAACTAACACTACACAAAATATTCATATCACTTTCTCCGAATTTAAAATTTTCAACAAGCATATACAACCGGATAAAAACGGAATATTAGAAAACAACATCGACAACACCTCTAATATTGATTTAAAACATGACATGAATACACTTACTTTTGATTTTCTAATCATTAACTATAATGATAATTATCAATCACAATATATCTGCGAATATCGTCTGGAAGGCATAGAGGAGAATTGGAATATTGCACAACAAATGCCACGAATCCATACTTATACACTTCCTCCGGGGGAAATACAAAGTTCCATGTACGGGTCATTCATAAGAACGGCTCAATCATTGAACAACGTGAAATAAATGTTCATATCCAGCCCCATTTTCTCGCTAGCAAATTCATGATAGCTGTTTATTTCATTATAGGTATCTGCATAGCATATATGATCATTCGTTTCTACAGGACACGTATGAAAGACAAAATGGATATCAAGATAGAACGAATGGAAAAGAATAACTTACGAGAACTGAATAAACATAAACTTAATTTTTTCACTTTTATAACCCATGAATTCAAAACTCCCTTATCCATACTCATGGCTATATTCGAAGATATATCCATAGGAAAAGAAAAACAATTGGAAAAAGAGGAAATTAATATCATCAAACGGAATATCCAGCGACTTCAGTTTCTCATCAATCAGTTACTGGATTTCCGCTCTGTGGAAACAGACCATGCCAGTATAAAATATGTAAAAGCAGACATCATGGGTTATGGAAAGGTTATATTCGATTTGTTTACTCCTGTTTTCAAGCAAAAACAAATACGATATCTATACAAATCAAGTCCGGAAGCTTTTTATACGATTTTTGACCAAGACAAAATAGAAAAGATTATCAGCAATTTATTAAGCAATGCTTTTAAACACTCTGATGTCCAAAGTGAAATAAACTTTAGTATTGAAGTGGATAAAAACACGGAACGGCTCATTCTTTCATGCCAAAACACAAGTTCTTATATCCATCCCGAACAACGCGAAGCTGTTCTGCAACCGTTCCATAAAACAGGTTCAAAAGATACGAAATATTCCAATACCGGGATCGGATTGGCACTGGTAAACGGATTAGTACAATTATTATCGGGTACTATCGACATAGAAAGCAAACAAGAAACCGGAACTACTTTTATTATTCAATTACCATTAGTAAAAGATACAAAAGACATGATTGTGCCGGACAAAATGCCAAATATTGTGAATTCACCTGATATTGTCGCCGACACAGTCTATTTGCTGGACAACTCTATACAAGAAGAAGACATTAATTATCAGGAAAAAGAAAAAAAGTTATCGATACTTCTAGTTGATGACAATCCAGATATTAACAAAATCCTAAAAAGTAAACTTTGTAAAATATATAAGGTTAAAAAGCGCCTATAACGGACGTGAAGCAGTTGAGATTCTTAAAAATCACATTATCGACATAGTTATCAGCGATATTATGATGCCTTTTATGGATGGATATGATTTAAGTAAATATATAAAAACATCACATGAATATTCACATATACCGGTTATTCTAATCACGTCACAACCTTCTAAAGAGAATGAATTGCAAGGCTTATCAGCCGGTGCGGACGCATATATCGAAAAGCCTTTCACTTTCGACGAACTGAACTTGAGAATTACTAATCTGCTAAAAGCTAAAAATAATATCCGTGCACATTATCAGGATATGAAAATATTCGAGCTCAATGAAAAACTGAATAATAAAGATGAGGAATTCATCAATACTCTAACTCAATATATCCTGGAACACATACAGGAATCTGATTTAAATGTCAACCATTTAGTAGAACACATGCAAATCAGTAGAACACATCTATATAATAAGCTCAAGAAACTGCTCAATTTAAGTATCACAGAGTTTATCAACAAAATAAAAATCGATGTTGCCAAGCTCAAAATTATTGAGACAAATCTTTCTTTTGCGGAAATCTCATGGCAACTGGGATTCAATAACCCAAGCTATTTCAGTAAAACATTCAAACGCTTTACAGGAATGACGCCAAACGAGTTCAAGAATAACCGAAAAAGAAACACACCTATTGAATAGTTATCGGTCAGGCACAATATAATTAACGAAACGTATATTTTATCAGAGAAAAACATAATGCCGACACTGAAATATAATAAAATTGCCCACCAAACTATCCTCATAAAAAAGGAGGCCGAGCCTATGTAAATATTACAGAACACACAAATACTTATCACACAAAGTTTTATTTCAATACTAATTATTTTATTAACGCACTTCTTCAAAATCGCTTGCACAGCAAATTCCGATACCATATCTTTGCAACGTGATCACAAAATAATAACTAGATTTACCAACGATTAAAACTATTAAGAATTATGGCACTGAAATATGTAGTCAAGAAAACAACCTTTGGCTTTGATAAGGAAAAAGCCGAAAAATATGTAGCAAGACCATTCAACGTGGTTACTGTTGATTTTAAAATGCTATGCGATCAGGTAACAAAAGTAGGATTCGTTCCACGCGGTACTGTAAAATCAGTACTTGACGGATTGATAGATTCACTGATAACCTATATGGAAATCGGAGCTTCAGTAAGCCTTGGAGAATTCGGAACGTTTCGTCCATCTTTCGGATGCAAAAGTCAGGATGATGAAAAAGAAGTGACTACGGACACATTAAAGAACCGTAAAATAATTTTCACTCCAGGAGGCATGTTTAAAGGCATGATAAAATCAATAAGTATCCAGAAATTGGATAGTTCCAAAACTAATAGTCCCATCACCCCTGATGATGGAAAGGGAGACGATAAAGGAGAAGGAGGTGGTAGCGGGGAAGCACCGGATCCGGCAGCATAAGTAACGCAACATCATTACTTTTTTTGAGACAAATCCGGCTTAAACTCGTTTAAGCCGGATTTGTTAATTTCTAAAATAGCTTGTTTTTCTCACAGAAAATCCCGATTATTGCAGCCTAATACTAATTGAAAGGGCTTCCATGAAAAGAGTCGATTCTGTTATATCTCTTATATATTCTCTATCAAAATCAGAAAAAAAACACTTCTCCTTGCAAGTCATCAAAGACAAAGAGGAAAAAGACTATCTGGTGATTTATGACATTATTACTAAGAGTAAACAGCCAAATGGGAATATAGTAAAAGAGGAGTTTTATAAACGCCGCCCCAATGGTTCTTTTGAAGTGTCTATTCAATATCTATATGAAAAACTAGTAGATACTTTGCTCACTCTGCGCAAAAAGAAAGATGTTTATTATGATCTGCTGAACGATTTGTGCAAGGCTCGTATGCTATATGAACGTTCATTATTTGAAGAATGCTTCGAAATCTTATCCGATACAATAAAACAGGCGCAATTTTACGAGAACAATGAAATACTGACAATTGCACAAAAGTTAGAATTAGAATATTTGCTTCGACTAAACTTCCCCAACATGACGGAGCAGGAACTTTTCCATAAACATTTCATCCAAAACGAAGCACTAAAAAAGATCCGGAAAATCACAGAACAATCTTCTTTACACAATTTATTAAAATATCGTCTTTCGCACATTGGCGCCATCCGAACAGCTAAACAAAAACAAGACATGAATGACCTGATGGTCAACGAACTTTATATAGCAGCTTCCTCCGAAGCGGAAGGGAACTTTGAATTGACACGAAATCATAAACTTTTTCAAGCAAATTATTTAATGGGAGCAGGGGACTATAGAGCTGCCCTGAACTCTTACAAAGAACTAAACCGTCTATTTGAACAGAACCAACAATTCTGGTCAAACCCACCCATTTATTATTTATCCGTACTTGAAGGAGTACTCGGAAGTCTACGATCAGTAGGCAACTATGATGAGATGCCCTACTTTATTGAAAAATTAAAAGAATTGATAGCAGAAGACTCGTCACTTGAGTTCAAAGTGAATGCTACCTGCCTGCTCTTTCAATACGAACTGTTTCCTTATCTGGATAAAGGTGACTTCCTTAATTGTACAGAACTCATGAACCACTATCAGGATTCGCTCTACGACAAAGAAGCATGGTTAAGTCCCATACGTAAAAGTGAATTATTACTTTATACAACCCTCGTACATATTGGTAACCAAAACTATAAAGCAGCAAAGAAATATATAAGTAACGCTATCATCGACCACAATATTAAATATCTACCACTGATGAGAACTATTCGCTTGGTTCGCCTCATCGCCTATTACGAAACACAAGAATACGAACTGATCAGACACGAATCACGCTCCATCACCAGAAAGTCTCTCCTCTCCTAAAAGAGCAAACATTTAAAAACCGAAACGAATTATTCTATGGTTCCTGAATAAAAAGGAATCTCCCTATTCTGCTTAAAAGACCGGGAAGCTTTTTGGGAAAAAGCTATCCCCAG
>ENA-OQAB01000973-OQAB01000973.1-human-gut-metagenome-genome-assembly--contig:-NODE-973-length-14259-cov-2.936598_pt1 | contig 14259 bp, 9 predicted proteins | sample MGYA00242490_ERZ504517 | MGnify/ENA primary metagenome ERZ504517 (study PRJEB26092, sample SAMD00036298) | human gut metagenome | host: Homo sapiens | study: EMG produced TPA metagenomics assembly of...
AACGCCGCCAATATGAATCGACAGAACAAAGAAATACAAATGCTGCGTTTGGAAAGTGAGCGGATAAGCAGGAGCTGCACAAGCAGAAACAGGAGCTTGACCGCCGCAAGAACGAAATGCTGCGTAAAGCCCGTGAACAGGCTGATGAGATTTACCGCAGCAGCCGATAGGGGAACGGAAGCTGATTTTAAAAAGATCTGCGCTCAATGAAGGCTGACTTGTGCGAAAAAACTGGAAGCTGCTGCAGAAGCCGCGCGCAAACAGTTAAATAAACAGTTCAGTGAAGATGCGCCATTGCCGGAAGGTACGCCGTTGTCAAAAGAAACTGCCAAAGTCGGGCAGACTGTCTTTTTACCTTCACTGCGTCAAAATGGTACGATTGTTGCTGTTAACGGCGGCGATGTGACAGTGCAGGTAGGTATATTAAAAACTAACGTGCCTGCTAAAAATTGCCTGCTGGTAAAAGGGAAGACCAAAGTGAGCGAAGATCTGCGTCCTAAAAAACGCAAGGGTTATGCCCATGATATGCTGGTCACACGTACTGCTTCTACCAGACAGGAACTGGATGTTCGTGGTATGACGATCGAAGAAGCGATACCGACCGTAGATAAAGGCATCGACGATGCACTGCTGGCAGGTTTGCCGGAGCTGCGTATCATTCACGGCAAGGGAACGGGTGCTTTACGTGCCGGACTGACTGCCTATTTATCCGCGCACCGTGCGGTCAAAAGACTGGAGCTGGCTTCGCTGCATGAAGGCGGTGCCGGTGCGACGGTAATTTATCTGTAAAAGGCAGTTTTGTGTAAAAATGTAATACAATCAAGAAAATTTTGTAGAAGATATTGACCGAAAGACTAAATAATGTGATAATAGTTAGTGAAAATATATGCTTTCTGTGCGCTTGGAATGGATTTTTCCGGGTAGCAAGTTAACAAACGGGGGGAAGTAAATGGCTACACTGGTGAAAAAGTTTGGCGGCAGCTCGGTTGCGACACCTGAGAAGATGCATGGTATCGTTGACCGGATTCTGCGCGAACGTCAACCGGACGACAGAATCGTCTTAGTTGTTTCCGCTATGGGCGACCATACTGATGATTTGCTGACTTTAGCTGCTAAAGTCAATCCCGAAATGCCGAAAAGAGAACTGGATATGCTGCTGGCGACAGGCGAGCAGGTCTCCATTGCCCTGATGGCCAGTGCTTTCTGTGCCAAAGGACAGCCCGCAGTATCCTTTACCGGTGCTCAGGCTGGTATCAAAACGAACGATAAGCATTCTAAAGCCAGTATTTTAGACGTACAGGCCTGTCAGGTCAAGCAGGCTCTGGACGAAGGCAAGATAGTTATCGTTGCCGGGTTCCAGGGCATTACTGACTTGGGACAGATCACAACTTTGGGGCCGCGGCGGCAGCGATACTACTGCTGTTGCGATTGCGGCAGGTCTGAAAGCGGATATGTGCGATATCTATACTGACGTGGACGGTGTTTATACCGCTGATCCACGTATCGTACCGGGAGCGCAGAAGCTGGACGAGATCACTTTTGTGGAAATGCTGGAACTGGCCCGCCTGGGTGCAGGCGTTATGCAGCCGCGCGCCGTAGAGTATGGTGAGCACAACGGCGTTGCCATCCATGTACGTTCTACCTTTAACGACGTACCCGGAACTATTATTAGGGAGGAATACACAGTGCAAGAGAAAAACTTTGTTATTCGCGGTGTAGCGCACGATACTAATGTCGCAAAAATCGCCGTTCGCGGTGTCAGCGACGAACCGGGCATTGCCTATAAAATCTTCTCGGCTCTGGCTGAAGCCAATATCGATGTCGATATGATCGTTCAAAGCGCAAGTGCTACCGACCATAAAAATGACATTCTGTTTACCGTTACCCAAACCGATATGGTAGAAGCGATGAGCGTTATTGAAAGCCTGAAGGAAACGATGCATTTTGATAAAGCTGACATTGAAGTCAATGTTGCCAAGGTATCTATCGTTGGCGCAGGTATGCTGGGCAGCCCCGGTATTGCCGCAGGTATGTTCGGTGCGCTTGCCAAAGCCAACGTCAATATCGACGTTATCAGTACTTCCGAGATCAGCGTTTCCTGCCTGGTGCCGGAAAAGGACGTTAAAACCGCTGTGAACGCTATCCACGAACATTTCTTCCCGGAAGGCGCAAAATAAAAAGCAAGCAAAGTTACTTATATAAATTAAGGAGGCCTTTTACCAATGATCACTAGTATTGCAGCTAATCATGCTAAAGGAAAATCTGCCCAGGATAAAATTTTCGGCGCTAATGCCGCTGCCGTTGCCGCAGCAGCTAAATACGGTGCTGACAAAGTAACCAATGCCACTATCGGCGCTATTTTAGACGAAGATGAAAAACTTGTTTGTCTGCCGACTATTGAAAAGGTTTACCGTGGTCTTGCGACAAACGAGCTGATCGCCTACGCTCCTATTTCCGGACTGCCTGATTATCTTGAAAAAGTTATTACTGCTGCTTTCGGCACTTCCAGGCCTGAAGGCTATATCGCCGCTGTTGCTACTGCCGGTGGTACAGGCGTTATCCATCATACTATCTGGAACTATATGGATGCAGGTGAAACCGCGTTGACATCCGACTGGTACTGGGGACCGTATAAGGTTTTGTGTCAGGATATGGGACGTAAGCTGGATACCTATAAAATGCTGGATGAAAATAATAAATACAATCTGCCGGCTTTAAAAGCCAAAAGTCAACGAGATTTTGGGCAAACAGAAAAGCCTGCTGCTCATGATCAACACTCCGGCTCATAACCCTACTGGCTACAGCCTCAGTGAAGAAGACTTGCAGAGCGTTATCGACATCATCAAAGAAGCGACTGCAGGTACTGATAAAACTGTAACGCTGCTTTTAGACGTAGCATATATTGATTATGCCGGAGAAAAAGAAGAAGTTCGTAAGATCTTCAAAAAGCTTTCCAATCTGCCTGCTAACATTCTCAGTATTGTGGCATACAGTATGTCTAAAGGCTTTACACTTTATGGCCAGCGCACCGGCGCTATGATCGGCGTTTCTTCTTCTAAGGAAATCATTGAAGAATTTGCTGCCATCAACCAATATACAAGCCGTGCGACCTGGTCCAACATCAACCGTCCGGCAATGAAAACTCTGGCTAATATTTACAGTGATCCGGAACTGCTTGCCGCTACCGAAAAAGAGCGTGACGATTATTATCAAATGATCAAAGCACGTGCCGACCTGTTCACAAAAGAAGCCGAAGAATGCGGCTTGCCGATGCTGCCTTATGTAGCAGGCTTCTTCCTGTCCATTCCGGCAAAAAATCCCGATGCTATCTGTGATAAACTGCACGAAGACAATATTTTTGCTGTTCCTTTGGCTGCAGGTGTACGTATTGCCGTTTGCGCAGTACCGCTTAAAAAGATCGCCGGTATGGCTGCAAAAGTACAGGCTGCAATGCAGGCTGTAGAAAAATAAGCATTGATAACAATCAAAGACCGGAGCTAAAAAAGTTCCGGTCTTTTTTCCCATAAGGAGTATTTATGAAAATTAAATTGACATTACCCAACAATATTATCAGAGAGTATCCTGCAGGAACGACGCTGTTGGAAGTCAGCAGAGACTTTGCTGCTAACTATCAAAGCCCGATCGTGGAAGGTATTTTCAATGGCATTGGCACTGATCTGCAAAAGCCTGTTTTTGAAAATGGTACAGTTGATTTTATAACGCTGGATACGGAGGAGGGGATGCGCGTTTATGTGCGCAGCCTGCTGTTCCTTTTTCTGGTAGCTATCAAAGAGCTGCGGCCGGAAGTAAAAATTGAGGCCCGTAATTCCCTGGGCAGCGCTTTATTTTGCGAAATCACTAACGATATCGTACTCAGCAACTACGATTTAAAGGCCTTGGAAGACTATATGAAAGAGCTGGCAGCCAAGTCTGAACCGATCATTTATAAACATATAAATAAAAAAGAAGCTGAAAAAATTTTATGCGAGCGGAACGAAGCTGACCGCTTGGAGCTGCTGCACGCTATTGATGATGATTTACTGCTGACCTGTTATACCTTGAAGGGCCATATGGAATATTTTTTCGGGCCGATGCTGCCGGATTGCGGTTATTTGAAGCTGTTTGAACTGATAAACTACGAAAACGGCATCGTTATCAATTATCCGGAAACGGGTCAGAACGAACTGGATGTTTTTGTTGACAGTCCTAAACTCAATAAAATGTTCCACGAGATGGAAGAATGGTCAACTATGCTGCAATGCAATACTGTTGCCAAGCTGAACCGCATTATAAAAGAGGACCATGCCGGAGTGATCATTCAGGTGGCTGAGGCGCTGCATGAAAAAAAGATCGCCGCCATAGCTGATGAAATCACTGATAAAGGCAAAGACGTACATCTCGTGTTGATTGCCGGTCCTTCTTCCTCGGGGAAAACGACCTTTGCACAAAGATTGAGCATCCAGCTGGTAGTCAATGGTCTCAGACCTGTGCCGATATCAATGGACGATTATTATAAAGAACGTTTGAATACACCGCGCAAAGCGGATGGATCTTATGATTTTGAAAGCGTCGAAGCTATCGATCTGGAATTATTCAACGACCATTTGAAGCGTCTGCTGGCAGGTGAAACAGTTAAAATACCCAAATACAATTTCCGTACCGGACTGCGCGAATACCGTGGCCGTGAGCTGACTTTGAGCGATAACTCTGTGCTGATCGTCGAAGGTATCCACGGCTTGAACGAACGTATTTCTGCCGTTGTTCCGGCCCGTAATAAACTGAAAGTCTATATCAGTGCCCTGACGCCGATGTCGCTGGATGATTACAACCGTATCCAGACTACCGATATGCGTCTGCTGCGCCGGCTGGTGCGTGATTCGCAGTTCCGTTCGCATGACGCGCTGATGACTTTGAAGCTGTGGGACGATGTACGCCGTGGGGAAGAAAAATATATTTTCCCATTCCAGGAAGAAGCAGATATTATTTTTAATACCACGCTGGTGTATGAGTTTGCAGTATTGAAAAAGTATGCCGAGCCTTTGCTGCAAGGCGTACCGGAAACAGAAGCGGTCTATACTAACGCGCAAAGACTGCTTGGACTGCTTAGCCATGTGACGCCGCTGGATAAAGAGCTGATTCCCTAAAAACTCTATTTTACGTGAATTTGTGGGCGGCAGCGCCTTTAAAGAAGCCCTGTAATTGAATAAAAGCATCACCAACGGCAGCATTTTTAAAAAAGCTGCCGTTTTTATATGTATCCATAGAGATTGGTAAAATCCTGTTTTACTTATCCTTGATATTTTGATTAATTTATTCGAATCCAGAACGAAATGGTAGTTTGATTTTTGTAGTACTTTTGTTGCCGAAAACCATTGATAATACCAGTTAAAGAGGTATATAATTATAAAAAAGCTGCCTTTTATTGAATTAAGTAACAGAAATAAATATGCTTTGCAAATGATTGCTTATACAGGGGATAAAGCGCAGAAACAGCGGGCTTAAAGCAGGTTTGTAACCATTGGGGACTTTGACTTTAAGTTTTGTGGCTACAGGAAGAGACGCTGCTTCCTGACAGGGGGATTTTATATGCAGAAGATGATTTATCATTTAGGGGTCGATATTGGTTCGACTACGATCAAATTTGTGGTCTTAGATGAAAAGGAGCGAATAATTTTTAAAGATTATTTTCGCCATTTGTCAGATCCCAGCACTGCATTTTTACAAGAGATTCAGAAAATTCTCGCTATTATTGACGGCAGGGAATTTTCGTTGATATTGACCGGTTCGGCTGGTTTTGGATTTGCCGAACGTATGGGGGTGCCGCATGTACAAGAGGTTATTGCTTGTCGCGCGGCGCTTCGTTCTTTGCTGCCCGAAGCGGAAACAGCAGTTGAATTAGGCGGTGAGGATGCCAAGATAACCTGGCTGGGCAGTTCGCCGGAACAGCGTATGAACGGTGTCTGTGCCGGCGGCACAGGCGCGTTTATCGACCATATGGCGTCGCTTTTGGGTACTGACGCTGCCGGACTTGGCAGTATGGCAGAAAGCTGCAAGCGTATTTATCCGATCGCCTCACGCTGTGGTGTTTTTGCTAAAACTGATGTGCAGGCCCTGATCAACGACGGTGCTTCTAAAGAAGATATCGCCGGCTCGGTTTTGCAGGCGGTAGTTCATCAGACGATCGGCAATTTGTCGCAGGGACGTCCAATCAGCGGCAAAGTTGCTTTCCTGGGTGGGCCGCTGCACTTTTTACCGCAGCTGCGCAAGCAGTTTATTGCTACTTTAAAATTGCAGGCTGACGCAGCTTTGATAACTGAAGATGCGGATTGCTTCGTCGCTATCGGTGCTGCTTTGGCAGGTAAGGACGGCGAGATTTTTAACGAAGAAAAGCTGCTGCAGGCCCTGGCAAAAGTGAACGATGCGCCGCTGGACGCAGTGGCAAAACTGCCGCCGCTGTTTGCAGATGAAGCTGATTATGAAAAATTCTGCTGCAGACATGCCCAGCATCAGGTAGAGCGTGAAGCTTTGGCCGCATATAACGGTAAATGTTATCTGGGTATCGATTCCGGTTCGACAACTTTAAAAATGGCATTGCTTTCAGAGGATAACAAACTGCTGTGGTCTTATTACAGCGGTAATAACGGCAATCCGGTACAGATCGCCGCTGCTGCCTTAAAGGATCTGTACGGAAAAATGCCTGCCGGGGCTGTGATCGGCGGAGCGGCTGTTACCGGCTACGGTGAAGAAATGATGAAGGTCGCTTTTGGCGCTGACTTCGGCGAAGTTGAGACCGTAGCACATTTACGGGCGGCACAGTTTTTTGCGCCGCAGGTTTCCTTTTTGATCGATATCGGAGGACAGGATATCAAATGCTTTTTTGTGAAAAATGGTATTCCTGACCGCCTGATGCTGAATGAAGCGTGCAGTGCCGGCTGCGGTTCTTTTATCGAAAACTTTGCGCAGGGGCTGGGGCTTGACGCTGGTGAATTTGCCAAGCTGGCTTTAACAGCTAAAGAACCCGTTGATTTGGGCGTACGCTGTACTGTTTTTATGAATTCTAAAGTAAAACAAGCGCAGAAGGACGGTGCGGCCATTGGCGATATTGCAGCCGGGCTGGCTATTTCCGTTGTTAAAAATGCGCTTTATAAAGTTATTCGTCTGCGTGACGCAGGCGAGCTTGGTGATACCATCGTCGTGCAGGGCGGCACCTTCCACAGCGATGCTATTTTGCGTGCTATGGAACAGCTGACAGGCAAAGAAGTCATCAGACCGGATATTGCAGGGCTGATGGGTGCTTTTGGCGCTGCGCTGCTGGCGCACGACCGCTGTCTGGAAAAATCGACATTGGTAGATGCCACAACACTGTCTGCTTTTGACTACCGCAGTAAAAGCTATCGCTGCGGCGGCTGCGGTAATAATTGTTTGGTAACCGCTCACTACTTCCCGGCAGGAGTATTTCATACGGGCAATCGTTGCCCGCGCGGTGCGGGGCTGCCAATGACCAATACCAGCGCGCCTAATATGTATGCATATAAATACCACCGGGTTTTTGATTACGAACCGCTGCCGTTAGAAGCCGCTAAGCGCGGTGTCATCGGCATACCGCGGATTTTGAATATGTACGAGGATTACCCCTTCTGGTTCACGCTCTTTACCCGGCTGGGCTATCGGGTCGAGCTGTCGGGCCCGTCGTCAAAGGAATTGTACGAATCGGCCATGGCCTCCATACCTTCCGACTCACTCTGTTATCCGGCCAAGCTGGTGCATGGACATATCCATGATCTGCTGGTAAAAGGGGTCAAAAAGATTTTCTATCCCTGTGTTCCTTACAATGAAAAAGAATGTCAGAAGGCTAATAACTGCTATAACTGCCCGGTCGTAGCAACCTATGCCGAAAGTGTCTACGCCAATATGGAAGAGCTGCGGGCGGCCGATGTTGAGTTTATGCATCCATTCCTGCCGCTGTACCATGATAAACGCCTGGCAGAACGTCTGGCAGAAGTTTTCCGTCAGGAAGGCCTGAAGCATAAGGAACTGGAAGCTGCCGTACAGGCAGCACGTACAGAACAGCTTAGCTATAAGCAGGAAATCAGAGATATGGGGCACAAGCTGCTGCAAAAAGTGCTGGACGGGCATGGGCATGCCGTAGTTTTGGCAGGGCGTCCTTATCACGCAGATCCGGAAATCAACCACGGTTTGCCGGAGATGATCGCCTCCTTTGGTTTAACAGTCATTTCGGAAGATGCGGTTGCCGACCTGCCGGAAAGCCTTAAAGGGCAGTTGCCGGTAGTTGTTGACCAGTGGTCGTGGCATTCCCGGCTTTATCGGGCAGCAGAATTTGTGGCTGCACATAAGGAATTAGAACTGATTCAGCTCAGTTCCTTCGGCTGCGGGCTTGATGCCATCACCTCAGACGTAGTAAAAGAGATTTTAGAGCGTCATCACAGGCTGTATACCTTACTGAAGGTCGACGAGATCAACCATATCAGTTCCGCACGTATCCGTATCCGTTCTTTGCTGGCGGCCATGCGCGAACGTATTGATAAACATCAGGAAACAGACATACCTGCTTATATACCGCCGTCGTTTTCAAAAACAATGCGGAATACACACGTTATCCTGGCGCCGCAGCTTTCACCAGTGCACTTCCAGTTTATGGAAACTGCTCTGCGCCGTGCCGGATACAAGCTGGAGATCGCGCCGCTGCCGGATCGGGAAGCAGTAGCCTTAGGTCTGAAATATGTCAATAATGATATTTGTTATCCGGCAATCCTGGTTATTGGGCAGATGCTGCGGGCGTTGACGTCGGGCAAATATGACCTGAATAAAACCAGTATCGCTCTGTTCCAATCGGGCGGCGCCTGCCGTGCGACCAACTATATCGCTCTGATGCGCCGCGCTTTGCGTGATGCAGGGCTTGGCAGTATACCTGTTTTTTCGCTGTATGGTGAAAAAAGCGATGGGTTTTCGCTGTCGTGGCATTTGCTGAAGGATATGGTCAAAGGCTTGCTGTATGGCGATTTACTGATGCAGCTGCTGCATCGCGTACGTCCTTATGAGCAGGAAAAGGGCGCGGCCGATGCTTTGTATAAACTGATGTCACAGCTTTGCAAGGACAGCCTGGCAGGCTTGACTGGCTTATCATTTGAACAGACGATCAAACGGGTGACAGCTGCTTTTGATGTGCTGCCGCTGCGTGATAATGTGCGCAAGCCCAAGGTAGGCATCGTCGGCGAAATACTGGTCAAATATCATCCGGTTGCCAACAATAACATCGTCAGCTATCTTGAAGCTGAAGGCGCCGAAGTCATACTTCCGAATATGATGGACTTCTTCCTGTATGCGGCTTATGACGAACAGGTAAAACGCCGTCTGCTGGACGGAACGCTGGGCAATGTGATCAAGTCCAAATTATTTATGAAGTTTTTGGATTATTACCGCAAGCCGCTGAATATAGCGCTGCAAAAGAGTAAACGCTTCAGTGCCTATGAACCTTTATCGGCATTGATCGCTTTGGCAGAAAAACATCTTTCTACCGGCAATATGGCCGGCGAAGGCTGGCTGCTGACTGCCGAGATGGCCAAGCTGCTGCGCAGCGGCATAGATAATATCGTCTGCCTGCAGCCGTTTGCCTGCCTGCCGAATCATGTTACCGGCAAGGGCATGATCCGCGAGCTTCTGCGCACTGATCCTCAGGCGAATATCATTGCGCTTGATTGTGACGCTGATGCCAGCCAGGTCAATCAAATGAACAGGATCAAGCTGATGCTGGAAATAGCAAAAGAAAAGCTGCAGCAGGCAGAGGTGAAGGCAGTTAATTAAAAATTAATAATTTTAATCCCCTTTAAGAATAATTTCTTAAAGGGGATTTTTTTCGTCAAGTTACTACGATATGAGACTGGTTTATTGAGCCAACTGCATGCAGTTGGGCAAGAAAAAGTTGCTCGATGCAAACTTTTGCTTGCTAGGGGGGGACATCATGCTATAATACTAAACGATAATAGTAGATTATAGTTAATAATTAAAAAAGACAATAATAACTGAATAAAAGAGAAAACTAGGTGTAATTTATTACTTAATAGAGAAGCTGGTTTAAATCCAGCACGGTCACGCCGCTGTAATGCAGAGTAACTCTCAAAATGCCACTGGGAAACTGGGAAGGTGGGAGACACGATGAAGCAAAGTCAGAAGAACTGCCTGGTTTGTATGTTTCTGTAGCCTGCGAGTGATGGGTAGGAAATTGACGTGGTATTTCCTTTTGCCTTTTTACTTGCGAGTAAAAAGGCTTTTTTATTTTGGTTCTAAGTCTTTGCAAGCGAAACAAGGAAAAGCTTGGCAAAGAATTGGGATAAAACATAATGTAAATATTTGTTTTTAGAAAGGAGGCGAGAAAATGTTAAAAAAAATTGTAACCATATTTATCTTAATAACTGCATTACTGGGCTTTGCAGTTGTATCTGCGTCTGATGTTTCTTCAAACAAGATGATTTTAGAGTGGAAAACCAGTAAAATTTGGCTTAATAATGGCGAGTTATGCATAATGGGTGATTTTACAAATCGTCGTAGTGATTTGACAGTAACTAAATTAAATTCGTTTATTGTTAAAATTATGTTTAATAAGTCAGATGGGAGTAAGTATGAATTTATTGGTAGCCCAGCTAAGATTCCTTTGTGTAAAGTTTTGCCTAATGAATCTAAACGTGTGAGTTTTAATTTAGGGGAATTTACGGGTGAATGGAGTTCTTGGATAACGGAACAGGATTATACATTCACATATCTCAGAAATTCACATTGGTAAACTAATTGCTGAAAATAAAATATAAAAATTATGAAAGAAGATGGATTTGATGAATTTCGATAAAAAATATGGCGCTGCTGCTGCAATGGTGGTGCTGCTTTCTTTTGTGTCTACTTCATATGCGGCATTTGATGAGAATTTACAAGGTTATACTCTAGATACGATTTTAGTAGAGGCTGATGCAACAAAAGACAAATTTGGTAACACCATTACAGAACAATCATATTATCGTACTGGCGGTGACGTAAAGGTCATTACTCGTGAAGAAATTGAGAAACGTCATTATACTGATTTAACAGAGGCTATTAAACGCATTCCTGGCGTTACGTTCCAAAAACCCTGGTTATCGTGGTGGTGAGTATGGTTATGAATTTTACAATAATGGTGTATCGATTAATGGCGATACACGCGTTATTATTCTTGTTGATGGTCGTCGTGTTGATAATGCTGCCAGTACAAGGATATCCAGTAGGAGTACAAGCGGTAGTAAATCTACAGGGGTAAATCTTGATCAAGTTACTAATATGGCCAACGTTGAAAAAATAGAAGTAATCAAAGGACCAGGTGCTTCTGTGTATGGAGCTGATGCTTTAGGAGGAGTTATTAATATTATTACTCGTAAAGGAGGCAATGATAATGTCGGGTCTATTGATTTAGCTACAGGTTCGTGGGATAAACATAAATATGCCTTAAGCTATTCTGGTAGTACTGGTAATGATAAATCATGGCATTATTTTATTTCTGCTAATCGCGATATGTCTGGTGATACGAAATATAAAGATGGTTATACCGGGACAACAGGGACTTTAGGCGGTTCTAAATGGAAAGAAGATGGTGTAAATCTGCGTATAGATAAAGATTTTAATGAAAAACAAAGTTTGAAAATCTGGTATAACTTTAAACAGGGTAAAGACGGCTATCCGATAGCGACGCCAAGTTTACGTTACTGGAATCAAGATGACTGGCAAAGAATTATTTTTAATGCGGCAATAGGTCAACTTGATGAAAATAATAAATTGGTTGGAGGAAAACTTTCTGGTGATGCAAAAAACCCAGGCTATCACAATCTATATGCGTTAGATGGTGCCGCTTATGGTTCTTTCAGTCGTTTTAAAAATAATGACTGGGATATTACCTATACCTTTGATAAAGAAAATGGTATGGAAAGTTTTGTTAGAATTTATGATCAAAACCATCGGTATGCACATAGAGATAAATATAAATGGAATTTAGCTACAGCAGATGACTATAAAACTTTATTTCCTAATGGTGCTACAAACGAGCAATTACAACAGTGGATTAGTGAAAATCTGGCTCCCTTTCCGGGAGGAGATAAAGACATTTTAAAAGAATGGGTTGCGAAAACTGGTGGGGCTGCAAGTGAGCCAACCAGCTGGAGAGAAGAAAAAAAATCGTGGTATTCAATTACAATATGCAAAATCTGTAGGTGTTAATGATATTATTGCAAGTATTACATACGACAAAGCTAAAAAATTTCTCTAAAAGTATAAGTAATAAAGATAACAGTGTGACTACAAGTCACGTTGATCGTAAAACTATCAGAGGTTATATTCAAGATAAGATACATATCAATGATAAATGGGATATTACTCCGGCTATTAGATATTCTAAATATAGTTCTTTTGAAACTACTAATGCAGCCGGACGAACTCAAGGTAAAGGAGATACACATGAAATTACACCGGTTATTAATACGCAGTATATGTTTGATGATACCAGTAGCATGTATTTAGGTTGGACCAGAGTATTTAGACCGTTGCGCCAAGGTGATTATACAACTAATGACGGCGTATTTAAAACTCCGCTGTTAGATGAAAAAGGTGACGCATGGACTTTGGGTATACGTAAAGACATCTCTGATAAAACCAGTTTAGCAGTTCATTATGACTGGACAAAAATGAGCAATGCCATAGCTACACTGCCAATCTGGGATGATAGTAAGGATGAGTTCAGTAATACTGCAGTTAATGCTAAAGAAGATAAAAAATCTTTTAATATTACAGCAGATCATAGATTTGACGATCACGTTATGCTGAGCGCTTCTTATTCACATATGAAGGACGAGTGGAAAGCAAAAAATGGTTGGATACTTGATCCTAATTGGGGTTATCAAAACAGTAGTGATATTAACGTGGCTATTAATAGCCTACGTCCTCAAAACCATTATTCATTAAATCTTTCGTACGAAAACAGGAAACTTTATACCGGTCTTTTGACTAACTGGTATACAGGTTGCAGTGATTATGCTTTTACCAATAATAGATTCCTTGTACTTGATTGGAATTTAAATTATGAAATTACCAAAGATATGACCGCTTATGTAGTAGTCACTAATCTTACTAATGAGGCTTATGAAACTTCATATAATTCTTGGAACGGTGTAGGAAGTTCGGCAATGCCGAGTCGTTGTGTCATGGTAGGTATGCAATATAAATTCTAATATTGATTAAAGCAGATTTTTAATTAAGACTTTCACTTTCTGCAATGGTAAAGTACGCTGCTGCTTAGCTTGCGTACTTTACCTGATTATTAGGCAAATCTTTAAACGAGGTTAAGATGAGAAGTTTATTAACGGTATTATTGATATTTCTGGTTGTTGTGTTTTGTGGGTGTTCGTCTATAGTAAAAGTTAATGAAGAAAGCTTGGAAAAAGGTAAAGAAAAAATTGTTTATAACAAAAAACATTACCCGCAGAGGATTATCAATTATAATTCTCGCGATGAAAAACAGGAATTTATATATGATAAACCGCCGCAGAGAATAGTTGCTGTATGGCAGGATACTATTGAACTGCTTTTGGCCTTAGGTATTGGAGATAGAAATTGTTGCTGGGATGGGTGTACCTGATAAAAAATACATTCTACCTGAATATCAGCATCAATATGAAAAAATACCCTATACAAGTCTAGAGAATTTAGATGTGGAAACCATTATGATGATGGAACCTGATTTTATTATTGGCTGGTATTCAACTTTTGCCGCTAAAGTTTTGCGCAGTACTGAATTTTGGCAGCAGCGTAAAGTAAATACTTATATTACTCCATCATCACGTACATCTGTTTACAAACATAAATTAGAAGATGAATATAGTTATATTTTAGATATGGGTAAGATTTTCGATAAGAATGAAAAAGCGCAGCAATTGGTTGCTCAAATGCAAAACGAAATAGATTTTGTTACTGCGAAAACTGCTAAAACGGGACAACGGCCACGTGCTGTAATAATGGAATTTTTAGGGAAAGACATAAGAGTTTACGGTGAAAAAACTTTGGCTGGAGATATATTAACAAGCTTAGGCGGTGACTTGATAGCTAAAAATAATACTTTAAGTTTAGAACAGCTCGTAGATTTAGATCCAGATGTAATTTTTTTAGTAATTATAGAGAGAAATTATGGTGAAGAAAAAACATTCTTGGACAGGGTATGTAAAAATAAAGCTC
>ENA-OQAB01000974-OQAB01000974.1-human-gut-metagenome-genome-assembly--contig:-NODE-974-length-14249-cov-2.008497_pt1 | contig 14249 bp, 14 predicted proteins | sample MGYA00242490_ERZ504517 | MGnify/ENA primary metagenome ERZ504517 (study PRJEB26092, sample SAMD00036298) | human gut metagenome | host: Homo sapiens | study: EMG produced TPA metagenomics assembly of...
GGGCGCGCGCAGCGAGGATCGGTTCGCGTACGCCCAGTCGTACAGCGCTGCGGAATCGACGAATCGCTGCGGCTTCGAGGACGACCCCAGCACCACGGCGTAGTACTTGTGCCCGTCTCCGCGGTTCACGGCCGACGCCGCGCAGGGCCCGGCGGCCAACGTGTAGCCGGTCTTGGCCGCGCACGCGCCCGGGTAGCTGCCCAGCAGGGCGTCGGTGTTCTCCAGCGCCAGCGTCACGGGCGCCCCGTCGCGCTGGACCGTGATGTCTGCCTGCGAGAACCCGATGTTCGCTCGGACGAGGTCGATCTGCATGGCCGCGCGCAGCATCGTCGCCACGTCGGCCGCGCAGCTGTACTGCCCCTGGGCGAACGCGTCGAAGTCCAGGCCGTGCGGGTTCGCGAAGAACGAGTTCTCCAGCCCCAGCTCGGCCGCCTTCGCGTTCATGGCCTCGACGAACGCCGCCTCGCAGGCGTACGCGTCGCCGCCCGACCCCTCCTGCGCCAGCATCCGCGCTCCGGCCGCTTGGGCGATGGCCGACGCCGCGTCGTTGCCCGAAGCCGTGAGCAGCGCCTTCAGCGCGTCGTCGAAGGTCATAGAGTCGCCTTGCGCGAGCCCGGCGCTCGATTCGCCGACGCTGGCGGCTTCGGGCGTGACCTCGATCATCGTCGATGCGTCCAGCCAGTCCGCCGCCACGATCGCGGTCATGATCTTCGTCAGCGAGGCGATCTGCGCGGCGTCATCGGCGTTGCGGCCGAACCACAGCGTGCCGTCCTCGTCCATGAGCGCGGCACAGGATGCGTCGAAGTCGGGAAGCCGGTCGGGCGGCAAGGCGCGCTCGGCGGCGCTGAGACGGAGCACCATGTCGTCCTCGTTCACGGAACCGAAGGCGGCCGCGAGCGGCAGGCACGCCAGGAGGCCGACCAGGGTCAGGCAGGCGGCTGCGCGGAGATGGCGGCGTCGGGCGTTCATCGGCTGCTCCTCGGGTGCGTGCGGAGGGTTCGTCTGCGTAACAGTATACGCGCTGGAGAGCGTCGCATGGGAAGCGGCTTAAAACGGTTTTATCGGTTCTTGCGGGCCTCCGTTCATGTCGGATCGTAGGTTTTCGGCAAGACCGTGGTATCCTAGCTGATCGTGAGACGTTCTCGCGGGTGTCGAAGGAGGGATGGGCTGTGGGAAAGAGAGCGGCGCGTTGCGTCTGCTCGGCGATGGCCGCATTGCTGATGGCAACAACCGTCTTCGTCGTTCCCGCGGCGGCCGATGTCGGCGGTTCGCGGGATGCATCCGAGGACGTTCGAGTGGTGCGCGTGGCGTTCCCCGAGGTCGAAGGCATCAGCGAGACCGATGCCGACGGCGTGCGCTCCGGCATCCTCTACGATTGGCTCGCGGAGGTTTCCAAGTACACCGGATGGACCTATGAGTTTGTGGACGGCGATGTCCAAAGTCTCATGAAACGGACGTCTGCGGGAGAGATCGACCTCATGGGCGGCATGTACTATCGGGAGCAGCTCGTCGATTCGTTCCAGTATTCGAACTTCGCCATCGGTGCGAACCACGCCCTGCTCATCAGCCTCGAAGAGAACGACGATGTCGTCGTCTTCGACTCTCGCACGCTCAACGGCAAGACCATCGGCGTGTTCGAGAACGCTACCGAGAAGATTCGCTGTCTCGAAAACTACCTCGATTTCAACGATATCCACTGCATCGTCCTGCCGCTCGACTACGATGCCTACTCGAAATGCCTGGACGACGGCACCGCCGACGTGGTGCTGGGCGGTGACGTGGACGTCACCGAAGGCCGCAGGGTCGCCGCCGAGTTCGACGGCGAACCGTACTACATAGCCATGCCGTTCGGAAGCGATCTGAAGGACGATCTGGATGCAGCGATGACGTCGATCTACACGGCGAATGCCGAGTTCGCGAACGAGCTCGATGCAAAGCACCTGCCGTCCCGCCGCCAATGCGCCATCAAGTTCTCCGAAGCCGACCGTGCGTTCATCGACAACGCAGGCGAGATCAGCGTGGCCGTCATGCAGGGCCGCTACCCGCTGTACTACGAGCGCGACGGACTGTACCAGGGCATCGTGAAGGATGTGCTCGACCTGGTCACCGAGCGCACGGGGCTCGCGTTTCGCCTCGTGCATGCCAGTACGTACCAAGATGCCGTCGACCTGGTTAAATCGGGGGAAGTGGACATGATGGGCGGCTTCTTGGACGACGGCTACGCGGCGGACGGCCAACAGCTCGCCATCACCGAGAGCTTCGCGTCGCTCAACGAGGTGGTGTTCCGCAACAAGCTGGCTTCCTCCGGGGAAACGGTCTTCGCCCAGATCGAAGGGCGTGATGGCACCGACGGCGTGGAGGCTTCCGAGGTCGTGCACTACCGTACCTACGAAGACTGCCTCGAAGCGGTGAACTCCGGACGCGCCGACGCCACCAGCATGCCCGTCGCGTTCGCGGAAGGCCTGTTCATCGACCACTCGTTCAGCAACATCACGCCGGCAACCTCCGAGCATCATGAGGCGGGCCTTTCGTTCGCCCTCGCCAAGCCCGTGGACACGGAGCTGTACTCGATCATGAGCAAGGCGGTGAACAGCTTCTCGCAGGACGAGCTGGACACCATCGCGTCGCACAATAGCATGCCCTCGTTCGGCAAGCAGCGCACTATTCAAGCGCTCGTCTCCGAGAACCCCTTGCTCGTCGTGGCGTTGAGCCTCGTGCTGTGCCTGTTCGTGGGCGCTATAGTCATCGTGGTGTCGGTGGCGAAGGTGCGCAACCGCATGATGGAGATGAAGCTGGAGAAGGTGGAGGAGATGGGTCGGGCGAAGACCGACTTCCTCTCGCGCATGTCCCATGAGATCCGAACGCCGATGAACGCCATCATCGGGCTTTCGAGCGTGGCGTCGCTGTCGGGGGAAGCCACGCCGTCCATTCGCTCGAGTCTCGAGAAGATCAACATGTCGGCCCAGTTCCTGCTGTCGCTCGTGAACGACATCCTCGATATGTCGAAGATCGAGGACGACAAGATGCGCATAGAGACGGCGCCGCTCCGCCTGCGCTCGCTGGCCGAGCGTCTGCAGAGCATGTTCTTTCTCCAGGCCGAGGACAAGGGAGTCCTGTTCGAGACCCGCTGCGATGCCGACGACGTCGTGGTGGGCGACGACGTGCGGCTGCAGCAGGTGCTGGCGAACCTCTTGTCCAACGCGCTCAAGTTCACCGATCCGGGGGACGCCATCCGGCTGAGCGTGGTCGTGCTCATACGCGACGAGGGAAGCGCGCGCGTGCGCTTCAGCGTGGAAGATACCGGCGCGGGCATCCGCGAGGAGGATCTCGAGCGCATTTTCGTGTCGTTCGAGCAGGCGTCCGAGAATCGCCGCAACGCGCAGGGGACGGGTCTCGGCCTGGCTATCAGCAGCAACCTCGTACGACTCATGGGCGGAAGGCTGGACGTGCAGAGCCGCGTCGGCGAGGGTTCGGAGTTCTTCTTCGTGCTGGAGCTGCCGACGGCCGACGAGGAGGCTTTGGGGGACGAGGAGACCCCTGCGGAAACGGCCGACCGATCGCTTGCGGGCACGCGCGTGCTGCTTGCCGAAGACAACGATCTGAACGCCGAGATCGCCGTGGCGCTGCTCGACATGCAGGGCGTCGAGGCGCGGCGTGCGGCGAACGGGCGCGAAGCCGTGGACATGTTCGACGCTTCGGAGCCGGGAGCGTTCGATTTCGTGTTGATGGACGTGAAGATGCCGTTGCTCGACGGCCTCGAGGCGGCGATCGAGATCCGCGCGCTCGATCGGGAAGACGCTCGCACGGTGCCTATCATCGCGCTCACGGCCAACACGTTCCAGGAGGACCGCGAGGACGCGGCCGCTGCCGGGATGGACGGCTTCATCCCCAAGCCCTTCGATGCCCAGCAGCTCTACGAGACGCTGCGCAGCTACCTGCCGCGCAAGGGGTAGGCCCACGGTTGCGGCGCAAGTTCGCGAGCCTCGCAAAACCTGCGCAAGCGTCATATTCGTCAGCAAGATGACGGAAAAGTGTGGTATATTATTTGGCTGTATCTTTGCGCCTGGTGCGTATGTATACTCATGCCCTGCGCGCAGTCCGGTCGGAAAGGAAGATCACGTGGCCCAAGCCTCAAGCAAGCAAGCCCAAGAGCGGAACAACGCGGCGGTTGCCTCGATCGAAGCCGAAGACATCCTGGAGGAAGACGCCCTCGACGACGAGCCCGATGTGGTCGACGCCGGCGACGGACTCGACGACGATAAGCTTGAAAGCCCCCTGTCCGATGACAGCGACGACGAAGACCTGCTCGAAGGCATTCCTGAAGAGGAGCTTAAGGCGACGGTCGAGGTTCAGCTGCCCAAGGTGGCGGGCAAGAGCAAGGTGCGCTCCGTGCGCAAAGCGCAATGCCGACGCCAGCGTGACCATGCTCACGGGCGACCCCGTCCGCATGTACCTCAAGGAGATCGGCAAGGTCCCGCTGCTCACGGCCGCCGAAGAGATCGACCTCGCCATGAAGATCGAGGCCGGCGTGGCCGCCATGGAGGAGCTTGAGAAAGCGGAAGACGAGGGCATCGAGCTCGAACGCCGCGAGAAGCGCCGCCTCGGCCGCATCGAGCAGGTGGGCATCGACGCGAAGCAGCAGCTTATCGAGGCGAACCTGCGTCTCGTCGTGTCCATCGCCAAGCGCTACGTAGGACGCGGCATGCTGTTCCTCGACCTTATCCAGGAGGGCAACCTCGGCCTCATCCGCGCCGTCGAGAAGTTCGACTACACGAAGGGCTTCAAGTTCTCGACGTACGCCACCTGGTGGATCCGCCAGGCCATCACGCGCGCCATCGCCGATCAGGCCCGCACCATCCGCATCCCCGTGCACATGGTGGAGACCATCAACAAGCTCGTGCGCATCCAGCGCCAGCTGTTGCAGGAGCTCGGCCGCGAGCCCAGCCCCGAGGAGATCGGCAAGGAGATGGGTCTGCCCGCCGAGCGCGTGCGCGAGATCCAGAAGATCTCGCAGGAGCCCGTGTCGCTGGAAACGCCTATCGGCGAGGAGGAGGACTCCCAGCTGGGCGACTTCATCGAGGACGACGCCGCCGTGGTGCCGCCTGACGCCGCCTCGTTCAGCATGCTGCAAGAGCAGCTGTCGAAGGTGCTCGACGGCCTGGCCGAACGCGAGCGCAAGGTGATCAGCCTGCGCTTCGGCCTGGATGACGGCCATCCCCGCACGCTCGAGGAGGTCGGACGCGAGTTCGGCGTCACGCGCGAGCGCATCCGCCAGATCGAGAGCAAGACGCTGGCGAAGCTGCGCCACCCGTCCCGCTCGAGCAAGCTGAAAGACTACCTGGAAGATTAAGGTTCCGGCGGCCTGACGGCCGTCGGAACGGGCCGACGCTGCGAAGGACCCCGGCGCCCGCCTTGGCGCGATGGCGAAGACTCGCGTACGCAACGTACGCTTCGCCTTCTCCATCCCGCCAATTCGGAACACCAGGGTCCTTCTCGCTGACTTGCTACGCCAACCTGCGGCATGCGAAGATTGGATCTGCGCTGTATGGATAACGAAAACCTCGAACTGTTCGCTAGCTGCCTGTCCGGTTTGGAGGCGCCGCTCGCCGAAGAGCTGAAGCGTCTGGGCATCAAGCGCGTGCGCCCCCTCGGCGGGGGCGTCGCCTTTTTCTGCGACGTGCGCCATGCGTTGTCGGCGTGCCTGTGGTCGCGGCTGGCTTCGCGCATCCTCGTGGTGGTGGGGCGCGTGAACGCAGGCGATGCGAACCTGCTGTACGAGGGCGTGCGGCGCATCGCCTGGGAGGGCGTCATCGTTCCGGGCGCGAGCATGTCCGTGCAGGCGCACGGCATGAACGACGAGCTGCGCAACACCCGGTTCACGGCGCTCAAGGTGAAGGATGCCGTATGCGACCGTTTGCGTGAGATGCGCGGCGAACGTCCCGACGTCGACGCCGATCATGCCGACGTTTCGGTGGATGTGCGCGTGCGGGAGGGGCGCGCCACGATCTCGCTCGACCTGTCGGGCGAATCGTTGTACCACCGTTCCTACCTCACGCCCGACGACGGTCCCGACGCCCCGCTGTCGTGCGCGCTCGCGGCCGGACTTCTGGCGCTGGCAGGTTGGCGCACCCGCGGAAGCCGCGGCGAGGCGCTGGTCGATCCGGCGTGCGGCGACGGCTTCCTGGTGGTGGAGGCGGCATCTGCCGCGTGCGACCTGGCTCCGGGCCTTACGCGCGAGCGCTGGGGTTTCTTGCGGCTGGGTGCCTTCGGATCCTGACGTCTGGAACGAGCTCATCGACGAGGCGGACGAGCGGTTCGAACGCGGCCTCGCGTCGGCCACGGCGCCGGGCGCGCTCGACGGCCCCGCGTCGGCACCGCCCGATCCGGCGCATGTGCGCTTCGCGGGCGCGTCCACGTCGTCTCCGGCCATAGCGCGGGCGCGCGTCCACGCCAAGCGCGCGGGCTTGCGCCAGGCCGTCAGCATCGAGCTTGCGGACGCGCAGAGCGTCGACGAGTTGGTGTCGCGCGTGTGCGCCGCTGCCGGCAGGGCGCGCGGCGGAGAGGCGGCCTCGTGCACGGTCGCCAGCGTGCTGCCCACGGGCGAGCGGGCCCAGTCCGACGCGCGCTCGCAGGCTGACGCGGCCGCGTTCGTGCGCGCGGCTTCGGTCGCTCCGGCGGGCTCGACGTTCGCCGTGGCCGGCGGCGAGATCGTGGAGGCGCGCTTTGGCGTCGCGCCCGCGGTGCGCGCCGTGCTCGGCCGCGACCGCGTGGAGACCGAGGCGCTCGTGTTCGACAAGCCTCCCATGGAGGCCGTGAAGGTGGTCGTGCCCGATCCCGGCGGGCGGCGCCGAGCATGGTGGTGGAGGTGGCTGGAGCCGACGTCCGAGCAGTTCGCCGCACGGCTGCGCAAAACGGCCAAGGAGCGCCGCAAGTGGGCGCGCCGTGAAGGCGTGTCGTGCTACCGCGTGTACGATGCCGACCTGCCCGACTACGCCGTGGCCATCGACGTGTATCCGGGCGCGGGCGATGCCGAGGGCAACCTGTACCTGCACATCGCCGAGTACGCGGCGCCCTCCACCATCGATCCCGGCAAGGCGCAGCGCCGCTACGACGACGTGCTGGCGCTCGCGCCCGTGGTGCTGGGCGTGCGCCCCGACCACGTGTTCTCGAAGGTGCGCCGCCGCGACAAGGGCGGCAGCCAGTATCGCGACTCGGGCCGGCGCTCCTACGTCACCCAGGTGCGCGAGGACGGCTATCTGTTCGAGGTCGATCTGGCCGGTTACCTGGACACAGGCCTGTTCCTCGACCATCGTCTCACGCGCGAGCTGGTGGGGAAGAAGGCCGAGGGAAAGCGCTTCCTCAACCTGTTCGCCTACACGGGTTCGGCGAGCGTGCATGCAGCCGGTGGCGGCGCCAAGAGCACTGCGACGGTGGACTTGTCGCAGACTACCTCGCACTGGCCGCGCGCATATGCAGCACAGCTCGAGGGGGAGCAGCATACCTTCGAACGCGGCGACACGATGGCGTGGATCACCGAAGCGCGCCGCACCGGCCGCCGCTTCGACCTCGTGTTCGTCGATCCGCCCACGTTCTCCAACTCCAAGGCCATGGGCAAGCGCACGTGGGACGTGCAGCGCGACCATGTGGAGCTGCTCATCGGCGTGTCGCGCCTGCTGTCGGAAGAGGGCGAGGCCGTGTTCTCGTGCAACCTCCGTTCGTTCAAGCCCGACGAGGAGGCGCTGGCCAAGTACGGCGTCACGCTCGAGGACATCACGGCGCAGACCATTCCCCACGACTTCGAACGCAACCCCCGTATCCATAAATGCTACCTGGTTAAAAGAACCCAGTAACCCGTCTTCCTGTTCCTCGACGCGGCGTACGGGCTGCCGACGGTGCCGGTGATGGCGAAAAAGCATCGAATTCGGAAGTCTCCATCCAGTGCGCAAGAGCACCGCGGCTTCCTTTTGCGAAACGCCTGGTCGCGCAGTCGCCTTTCCTGCATACATTGTGCCGAGTGTGTCCGAAAGGACGCGGCGGTTTCCAAATTCGACGTCTTTTCGTCATTTTCAGCCCGATGCGCTGCAGCGTCGGGCTTTTGCTCGGTCTTCTCGTATTGCAAGCTATTCGCAGATCAGATATATTTAGTATTGCTAGGTGATAAAGAGAAGGGTTCGGAATGCAGCTCCGGTTCGCGCAGCAGATGAAGAAGGGCGCGCTCGACATGCTCGTCTTGAAGCTGCTGCAGCACGAGGAGAAATACGGCTATCAGCTGATCAGCGAGCTTCGCGACCGCTCGAACGGCGCGCTCGCGCTCAAGGAGGGCACGCTGTACCCCATCCTCTACCGGCTTGAGGACGGCGGCCTCGTGACCAGCCGCATGAGCGCGCACGTTGCGAAGGAGCCCGCGCGCAAGTACTACGCGATCACCGAGGCGGGGCGCGACGCGTTGCGCGAGATGTACGAGATCTGGAACGAATTCGACGGACATGTGCGGTCGATCATGGAGGAGGAGCAATGAACAAGGAATCCTATGTGAAGGCGGTTGCGAAGCGTCTGACCTGCTCGAAAGCGCGCCAAGCCGAGTTCGTGCGCGACCTCGAATCCGACATCGCCGCTGCTCTGTCAGCAGGCGAGACCTGGGAGCAGGTGGAATCCCGCATGGGCGACCCGCGTCAGGTGGCGCAAGAGTTCAACGAGGATCTCTCCGAAGCGGAGCGAGCCGCCGGCAAGAAACGCAAGCGCACCAAGACGATAGCTAGTCGTGGCGACCGTCGCGGTGGCCGTGGCGGCGATCATCGGAGCCGCAGCTTGGTGGGCCGCGCCGAAATTGTCTCCCGCAGGACAAAGCTCGAATCTCAGCGAGCAGCAGGTGATCGAACAGGCTCAGAAAGTGGCTGAGGTTGTGGGGGAGGGCGACTACGACAAGTTGCGTCCGATGCTCGACGATGCCGCTGCCGAGGCGCTTACCGAGCCGGTCATGAAGGATGCCCATGCATTGTTCGGCGACGATTGGGGTGCTCTCAAGTCGTTCGGAAACACGTATGCAACGGGAGTCACGCAGATGGGGATGACGGGCAACGCCGTCAATCTGGTTGCAATATACGAGAATACTACGGTGACGTTCGATATAGGTTTTAACGAAGATTTGAAGATCATCGGATTGAATATGAGGTAGGAGTCCTATGGGGTTCGCCCTCGCACGCGTCGTCAGCGCAGTCGGCATGGTTTACGGGTCGTTTCCGCTCGCAGGCGACGGTCGTCTCTCAGATCAAGCAGTACGCCGACGTATTGAAGGAGCATCATGGGTGAGCCGATGAGGTTCGCGGGGAAAGTGGACGGCTGGTATTACGCGTTGACGGTGGGCGTCAACGTCATGCTGGCGTGGCCGCTCGCGTCGTTCTTCGCCGATCCTGCGAAAGAGGGCGCGTTCATAAGCGCCGTCGTCTGCTTTGCTGTGCCTTGTCCTCTGCGACATCTTCATCACCCCCACGCTTCTTCGCAACTACGTCGAGTTCGACGGGAAGGGCAACCTGCTCATCGTGTTCGGCTTCCAGAAGGCGACGTATCCCGTCTCGAAGATCCGCCGGTTGCGCGAGACGTCCAACCCGTTGGCTTCCCTGGCGGCGTCGTTCGACCGCATCGAGCTGCGCATCGGCTACGAGGAGCTGATGATCGCCGTCAAGGACAAGGAAGAATTCTTCGCCGAGATCGAGCGGCGGTGCCCCCAGGTCGAGATCGTGCGAAGGGCCTCCGTTTCCAAGTCCAGGTGAGCTCCGGGCGACCCGGCGACCGCCGCATAAAAAACCGGTTGCGCGAGTCGTAGCGCAACCGGTTTCGATTTTCCTGGTGGGCCCAGCAGGGCTCGAACCTGCAACCAAGGGATTATGAGTCCCCTGCTCCACCATTGAGCTATAGGCCCGTAAAGCGTCCCGCTATTCTATCCCAAAACGGGCACCGATGCCAAGGGGATATCCGCAAGCCGATGCAAATCCTCTTCGAGAAATTTTCGAAAAAGGGGCTTGCGCGTATTCGAAACTACCGGTAGAATACTCAAACGTTGCGAACGACGCAACCGAAACGGTCGCTTGGCTCAGCGGGAGAGCATCGCCTTCACACGGCGGGGGTCACAGGTTCAAATCCTGTAGCGACCACCATGAATTCTAAAGCCTTCCTTTCGGAAGGCTTTTTCATATCCTCACGCTTTCAGCGTGAACTTCCAAGCGCAATTGCAGGAGTCGTCCGTCATATCGGGGAAACAGCTCAGGCATTCGCAGGAGATGCGGTCGTCGATGCTCTCGGCGAACACCCCGTACTCCACCACGCCCACGCTGCGGCAGGGATGGAACCCCATGCCTTTGCGCTTGCGCGCGTTCTGCACGCGGCAGTCGACGATGCGGTAGGTCAGCTCGTCGCCTTCCACGAGGATCTCGTCGACGTTCGCGGCCGACTGGCAGCGCAGCGCGAGCGCGCGGGCCAGACCCTCGATGCCGGGGCGCTCGTCCAGCCCGAGGAACTTCTTGATGCGTCGCGCCTCCGACACGCTGAAGCGCCGCCACGCCTCGATGTCATGGCGCACGGCCGTGTCCATGCCCTCTTCTCGTTCGAGGGACTGAAACCAGGTGCCGTCGAGGGCGATGAGGTTCTTCGCGTATATCTCCAGAAGCTCGACGAGCTCGTCTTTCCCAAGGTTGCGCAAGGTGTCGTTCATGTGGGTGCTCCATCTTCTCGCTTTGGCTGGCGCGTATATCGCGTACGTAGGAATTATACTGCGCGCGAGCGGCTCCGGTTTTCCTCCCGCGTTCCTCAAATGGGCGGATCTATGGGTCCCGCCCTTCAGGTCGAGCGCAGGGCGGGCGTTCGGGCGGGCTGCCGGAGCTTCGGCGATTGCTGTACCGAACGGCGAAAACCGTTATACTGAATCGTTGCAACCATCCAACGAAGAGCTTCGATCAACGGAGAACCGACACTATGAGCATCGATAGTTTTGAAGCGAGCCGCAAGCGCTCCGACGAGATCCGCGCCGATCTTCCCATCCACCCCGAGAAGTACACCATGCTCACGGGCGACCGTCCCACGGGCCGTTTGCACATGGGCCACTACTTCGGCACCATCCGCGAACGCGTCGCGCTGCAGGACATGGGCATAACCACACGCATCATCATCGCCGACTACCAGGTGATCACCGATCGCGATACCACCGAGCACATCCAGGACAATGTGTACAACATGGTGGTGGACTACCTGGCCTGCGGCATCGACCCCCGAGAACGACCATTATCTTCACGCATTCGGCCGTACCGGCGCTGAACCAGCTCATGCTGCCCTTCCTGTCGCTGGTCACCGAGTCCGAGCTTTTGCGCAACCCCACGGTGAAGTCCGAGATGGACGCGTCGGGCCATGCGCTCACGGGGCTTCTGCTCACGTATCCGGTGCACCAGGCGTGCGACATCCTGTTCTGCAAGGGCAACATCGTGCCGGTGGGCAAGGACCAGCTGCCGCACATCGAGCAGACCCGCCAGGTTGCGCGCCGTTTCAACGAGCGCTACGGCCACGTGTTCCCCGAGCCCGAAGGCGTGCTGAACGACGCGGTGGAGATCCCCGGCCTCGACGGGCGCAAGATGTCGAAGAGCTACGGAAACGCCATCAGCCTGTCGCTGACCGCGGAGGAAACCGCCAAGCTCATCAAGAAGTCGAAGACCGACGCCGACCGCATGATCACCTACGACAAGGAGAACCGCCCCGGCGTGTCGGCGCTCCTCACCACCGCCGCGCTGTGCACGGGCCGCACCGAGGTCGACATCGCCGAGGAGATCGGCGACGGCGGGTCGGGCACGCTCAAGAAGTACGTCACCGAGAGCGTGAACGAGTTCCTGGCGCCCATCCGCGAGCGTCGCGTGCAGCTGGCCGGTGACATGGACTACATCAAGGACGTGCTGCACGAGGGCAACCGCCGTGCCAACGAGATCGCGAACGCCACGCTCGATGAGGTAAGAGAAGCCATGAACATGGTTTATTAGACTTTTTGGTTTATGACCTGGCCTTATCATTGGAAATCTTGCAAGTGCCCAATTTTTGAAAATTCGGTATTGCGAAATGATGAGGTTCCGGTATAATCTTCACTTGCGCGATCAAGGGCGCACATTCCTCGGTAGCTCAACGGCAGAGCATCCGGCTGTTAACCGGAGGGTTGTAGGTTCGAATCCTACCCGGGGAGCCAGAATTTAACGGCAGGCCAGACGAACAGTCTGGTCTGTTTTTTTATTCCGTGCGCATCCGGTATCGCATCGCCTGTCGCATCCGGCACCTTTCGCCTCGCGCACTTCGAAAAGTGCTGATCTTGTGTGCGGGCAAGTATCGGGCTCTGCTCCTCGGATTCTCCGTTGCAGGGCTTATACTGAGGTAGGCGACAACACGTCGCTTATGATCGCAACGCTGACAACACGGTTGCATGCGTCGCAGTATGAGCCCTTCGGGGTGGAAAGCTAGGTTTGTATGTCTCAAGGTACGGTTAAGTGGTTCAGCTCTGAAAAAGGTTACGGCTTCATCTCCCAGGAGAACGGCGAAGACCTGTTCGTCCATTTCAGCGAGATTCAGGGCGACGGCTACAAGAGCCTCGACGAAAACGCCAAGGTGGAATTCGTGATCGCGTCCGGTTCCAACGGCAAGAGCCAGGCCACGCAGGTGTGCGTGCTCTAAAGCTCTGAACGCATGAACGAGCAAAAGCGGCCCTTAGGGGCCGCTTTTTTTGCATGCAAGGCCGGGCTCTGCGGATCACGCTTCGCCGCGCAGCTTCTTCTCGCAGTCACGGATGGTCTTGTCGTAGTTGTCGATCTTGAAGTTCAGGCGATCGAGGCCGTCCTGCATCTCGGCGATGCGCTGCTCCACGAGCGCACGTTGCTCCTCGAGCAGCGTTTTGCGCGCTTCGAGGGTCGAGTCGCCCTGGTCGTACAGCGCCATGTACTCGATGAGCGCCTCGATGGACACGCTGGCGGCCCGCATGCACTTCACGAACTGCACGCGCGCGCAATCTTGCTCGCTGTAGTCGCGGATGCCGCTTGCCGTGCGGGTGACGTTCGGCAGCAGACCGATGCGCTCGTAATAGCGCAGCGTGTCGGCGGACAAGCCGTATTCCTTGCTCACTTCGGCGATCTTCATGGGAAGCTCCTTACCTCGTAGGTGCATTGAACCACATGGAGCCCACTCCAAGTCAAGCGATGGCGGGCGAATCTGCCCGGATTCCCGTAGCATGGCCCTTCCTTTCGCATGCGGTGGCGGATGGCAGCAGCGTGCGATCCAGGCGGCTTTCCGCCGTCGCGCCGACATCGGCGCGCGCCGGCTTATGGCAGCGTGGAGCCCGGCGGCCTGAGGACGTGCCGGTTGCCATCTAGCGGCAAAGGCCGATTTGGAAACAATGCGCGTTGCATGAACGGTCGGGTTTGCACTTTTCCTCTTGACTTGGAGCCGGCTCGAAGGAATAGGATCGGTTCGTCAGACAGTCGAGACGAGAGGAAAGGCACAATGGCGAAACGCATTCTGGTGGTGGCGGCGAGCCCGCGCAAGGACGGCAACTCTGATCTTCTGTGCGAGCGGTTCATCGAAGGGGCGCTCGAGGCGGGCAACATCGTGGAGGAGGTGTTCCTGCGCGAGCAGGTCATCGGCTTCTGCCGCGCGTGCGATTACTGCCGCGACCGCGACGGGGCGTGCGCGCTGCGCGACGACGCCGCATCCGTGCTGGACAAGATGGCCGAGGCCGACGTCGTCGTGCTGGCCACGCCCGTGTACTTCTACACGATGGACGCCCAGATGAAGGTGCTCATCGATCGCACTGTGGCGCGCTATGCGACGCTTGCGAACAAGGAGTTCTACTTCATTGCGACGATGGCCGACGGCGACAAGGCGCTCATGGAGCGCACGTTCGAGGGCCTGCGCGGATTCACCGACTGCCTGCCAGGCGCCGTCGAGCGCGGCGTCGTGTGCGGGCGGGCGCGTGGGCGAAGGGCGACATCGAGGGGAGTCCCGCCATGGACGAGGCGTACGAGATGGGCCTGCGCGCGTAAGCGCATGCCGCGAACGAAAGGAAACCCAATGGACATGAAGGAGAGCCTGGGCCCTGCAGCGGTGTTCCCGCTGGGCGAGGAGAACGAGGCGTACGCGCAGTACTTCGTCGGCAAAAGCTATCTGGCGCCGCTGACCGGGGCGGACGCGGGCGTGGGGTGAGCGAACGTGACGTTCGAGCCGGGATGCCGCAA
>ENA-OQAB01000975-OQAB01000975.1-human-gut-metagenome-genome-assembly--contig:-NODE-975-length-14225-cov-5.101078_pt1 | contig 14225 bp, 8 predicted proteins | sample MGYA00242490_ERZ504517 | MGnify/ENA primary metagenome ERZ504517 (study PRJEB26092, sample SAMD00036298) | human gut metagenome | host: Homo sapiens | study: EMG produced TPA metagenomics assembly of...
ACATTAAATAGTTTTGCTTTGTTAAATATAGCATTTTTATCCCCTTGTGTCAACTTTGTTTTTGTCATTTTGCACAATTTTTTACAATCCAGCCGCCAGATTTCTGATTCGTCCCGCCTGTTCGCCCTGCCTGAATATGTAAGGGCAAAAGTCCTTATTGAAGCGCTTATATTTTTCATCCATCTGGGAATACTGTAGAGAAACCAGATTTTGAGAGGAGCTTTTTTATCTTATGGAAATTTCTAATAAATTGGACGCTAATCTGCGCCATTTTCATCAGCTTCTGCGAGTCAACGAAAACTTTGACGTAGTGTACCGGGTCATTCAGATCGGAGGGCGGGACGCCTGCGTTTATTTTGTAGACGGCTTTGCCAAGGACGATACCCTGCTTCGGATTCTCCAGGGCTTTACCTCCCTAAAGCCTGACGCGGTTCCCCAGACAGCCCATGAGTTTTCCAAGCTGTTTATTCCCTATGGAGAGGTGGATCTTTTGACTGACGACGCCGAAATCGCGGTCCAGGTCCTGTCCGGCGTTCCCTGCCTTTTTGTGGACGGATACAGCAAATGCTTTGCCATCGACTGCCGCACCTATCCGGCCAGAGGCGTGGCTGAGCCTGACAAGGATAAGGTTCTGCGCGGTTCCAGAGACGGCTTTGTGGAAACTCTGGTGTTTAATACCGCCCTGATACGCCGCCGCATCCGGGATCCGCAGATGACCATAGAAGTAATGCAGGCCGGCATCAAATCCCACACAGACATCGCCCTCTGCTACATGGAAGGACGGGTGGATCAGGATCTTTTAAGCACTATCAAAAAGCGGATTGAACGCCTTCATGTGGACGCGCTTACCATGAACCAGGAAAGCCTGGCAGAGTGTATTTATCCTCACAAATGGTTTAACCCTTTTCCAAAATTCCGTTTTTCTGAGCGGCCTGACACAGCTGCTGCCTCTATTCTGGAGGGAAACCTTGTCATTCTGGTGGACAACTCGCCTGCTGCCATGATTCTTCCCTCCTCGATTTTTGATATTGTGGAGGAAGCGGACGACTATTATTTCCCTCCTCTGACCGGAACCTATCTGCGCGTTTCCAGAATGGTGATCTCATTTCTCACCCTGTTTCTGACTCCTGTGTGGCTTCTGTTTATGCAGAACCCGGACTGGATTCCCAGCTGGCTGGAATTTATCCGTCTGTCCGACGAAATTCATGTGGCGCTGATTTTTCAGCTGCTCATTCTGGAATTTGCCATTGACGGACTGCGGCTGGCTGCAGTCAACACGCCCAGCATGCTGACCACTCCTCTGAGTGTGATCGCCGGTATTGTGCTGGGAGAGTATTCTGTGAAATCCGGCTGGTTCAACAGCGAAACCATGCTGTACATGGCCTTTGTCACGGTGGCCAACTATTCCCAGGCCAGCTATGAGCTGGGCTATGCCCTGAAATTCATGCGCGTCTTTCTGCTGATTGCAACGGCATTTTTCAATCTGTGGGGATTCGTTCTGGGTACTGTACTCTGCTTTCTCGCCCTGGTCTTTAATAAGACCATTGCCGGAAAAAGCTACATTTATCCCCTGATTCCCTTCAGCTTCTCTGAACTGAAAAAGCGGCTGATCCGCACGCGCCTCCCCCATGCAGACGGGCAGGGAGAGGAAGACCGTTAAAAAAGTTTTACTGCAGCTGCATACCCAGGCTCTGTTTCAGGCGGAGCAGAGCCTCTTTATAGTGTTCAGCTGGAACAGAGGCGCAGGACAGAAGAATACGGCGGATTGGCAGGCCCATAGCGGTCTCTGCAGAATCCGGCGAAGAACCACTTGAAGGAAACTCTCTGTTCCACTCCTTCTCGTCAACCGTTCTCACCCCTACGCCTGCTTTCTCTGCCCTCTGCCTGATTTCTTCTCCAGAAAGTTCTGTCTGAAGCTCTGCCAGAACCAGGAAGCCCGCTTCTCCTGGATATGCTTTTGCCTTTTCTCCAAACAGTTCCTGAATATCTTCGCACAAAAGTTTTGCCTTTTGAAGGTAAAGCCGCCTGGATTTTCTTATCTGAGCTTCCAGATGGCCGTCCCTGATAAACTGGCACAGCGCAATCTGCTCTGCCTTGGAGGCCGTCTGGTTATAAAACTCTCCTCTTTTCTGATAAACGGACAGTAACTCTGGCGGAAGCACCATAAAGCTCATGCGGATGACGGAGAAGCATTCTGGAGAAGGTTCCCATATAAACGACTCCCTTTCCGCTGACAATCCCTGAAGAGATGGGGCCGGCCGATTATAGTAGCTGAATTCGCTGTTACTAATCATCCTCAATCAAAAGCAGATTCTTTTCCATGGCCGTCTTTATCAGCTTCGTCCGCTCTCCGATTCCCATGACCTCTCCCCAGCTGGTAATCTGGGATGGAGTGAGATAAAAAATACTGTCTGCCGGCAGCTCCTCCCGGCCGCTTTCCATCCCCGACACCAAAAAGCCATAATCTTCAAACACTGTGCGCCCCTGGTGGAAGCTCTCATTGTTCATCAGTACCTGACGCCTTTCCCGGATCATGGGACATAAGATATGCAGAAGACTCTGGACTCCCGCTCCCACCACGATCTGTTCCGGCGTGCAGACTACATTTCTGTGCCTTCTCAAATACCGCGACAGCTCTTCTCTCAGTTCTCCCTCACCCTGAGGCTCTCCATAAGACAGGAGACGCTCATCCTGGCGCAGAGCGCTCTTCACATATCTTCTCCAGACCTCAAACCGGAAGCTTTCCCGATCCACCCTGGAGGAGGAGAAGTCAAATAACAGCTCTTTTTTCTTTTTCCTTGTCTGCTGCCGGCTTTCTGCCCGCCTGGCCTGTCCTAAATTTGTCACATAATATCCGCTCTGCGGCTTTGCCGCAATATATCCCTCCGCTGCCAGCATCAAATACGCGGTCTCCACCGTTGTCCTGGAAAGATTAAGCTGTATTGAGCAGGTTCTGATAGAGGGCAGTTTTGCTCCTGCCTCCAGTTTTTTCTCCTCTATCAGGCTGCGGTAATACTGGTAGACTCTCATATATCTGAGGGTTCCCTCGTCATCCAGATATCTGGAACTGTCTCTCTCCATGCTTCTCCTCCTGTCTCGGCATGTTCTCTTTTAGATGAATCTAAGATAAAATCTCTGCCGGAATAAACTTCCGGCAGAGACACTTGTTTCATCTACTCTGTAAAATTTTTAAATCCAAGTCCAAACACCTCTGACGTATCTGTCACCATTACAAACGCATTGGGATCTGCTTCATATACAATTTTCTTTAAACGGCTGAACTGAGATTTTCTGACTGTGCAGAGAAGCACGTTTGTATCCTGCTTACTGTACATTCCCCTGGCTGGAATCAGCGTTGCCGTCCGATCCAGCTCTCCAATCACCTTATCAGAAATATCGTCTGGATTGGATGTGATAATGGTAGCCATGCTTCCCGCTTCTCCGCCGTAAATAATTGTATCAATAACTTTCGTCTGTACATAAAGCGCAATCATTCCGAACAGAGCCGCCTCAATATTTCCAAACACAAAAATAGATACGGCCAGAATAATGCCGTCCACAATCATGAGCGCCCGGCCAATGGATATGTGGGGACGTTTCTTCTGAAGCACATATCCCAGGATATCCGTGCCTCCAGTGGTACTTCCCGCTATAAAGATGAGGGCCATTCCCGCGCCTACAATAACACCTCCATAAAGACTGCACAAAAGCCGATCTCCTGAATAAGCCGGTACTATAAACGGCACCACAAAATCCAGAACCAATGAGCAGAGCGTCGTCGTTACTGCTGTGGATATGGCGAATTTCTTACTGAGGTAAAACCAGGCCAGCGCTAAAAGCGGCACATTCAGCAGAAGTGTCAGAATTCCTACTGGAAGCCCTGTCACATAATTAACCATTAAAGCCACACCTGTAGCTCCTCCTGGCGCAATATTTGCAGGTACCACAAAAACGTAGGTTCCTATTCCATATATCAATGAGCCTAAAAGCAGAAGGCTGATATCCTTCCACAGCTCTCTCCCATTTAGTTTCTCCATAAAATCCCCCTCCCTTTCCGCCATCTTCTCCCGCGATAAAACAGGTGATGCTAAAAAGCATCACCTGCGTATTTTGCAAACTGCGATTATTATGTCAGAAGTCCCTTCTTTTACTGCTCAATGCTGTAGTTGGGCGCCTCTTTTGTAATGTGAATATCATGCGGATGGCTTTCCTTCAGGGAAGCGGCGGAAATCTTAACAAATTTTCCTGTCTCCTGAAGAGTAGGGATATTGGAAGCTCCGCAGTAGCCCATTCCGGCGCGCAGGCCGCCCAGAAGCTGGAATACTGTATCCTCCACCATTCCCTTATAAGCGACACGGCCTTCCACTCCCTCAGGAACCAGCTTTTTGGCATCTGTCTGGAAGTAGCGATCCTTGCTGCCGTTTTCCATGGCTGCAATCGATCCCATGCCGCGGTATACCTTATACTTTCTTCCCTGATAAAGCTCGAAAGTTCCTGGGCTCTCGTCGCATCCTGCAAAGAGGGAACCCATCATGCACACGCTTCCGCCTGCTGCAATCGCCTTTGTAATATCTCCGGAATATTTGATTCCTCCATCTGCAATAACAGGAATTCCATATTCCTTTGCCACTGCATAGCAGTCCATAATTGCTGAAATCTGCGGCACGCCGATTCCTGCAACCACACGTGTCGTACAGATAGAGCCAGGTCCGATACCAACCTTAACTGCGTCAACTCCAGCCTCAATTAAAGCTTTTGCCGCCTCTCCAGTTGCCACGTTTCCAGCGATCACCTGTACATCCGGATAGGCTTCCTTGATCATCTTCACGCAGTGAATTACGTTTGCAGAATGACCGTGGGCAGAATCTAAAACAACGACATCAACCTTTGCATTCACAAGGGCTTCCACACGCTCCAGCACATTTGCTGTAATGCCTACTGCGGCTCCGCACAGAAGTCTTCCCTGGGCGTCCTTGGCAGACAGAGGATATTTAATCTGCTTTTCAATATCCTTAATTGTGATCAGACCCTTTAAATTAAAGTCGTCATCTACAATCGGAAGTTTCTCCACTCTGGCCTTAGCAAGAATTTTCTTCGCCTCAAGCATTGTAGTTCCTTCCTTAGCTGTAACCAGATTTTCAGAAGTCATACACTCCTTAATCTTCTTGGAATAATCCTCCTCAAACTTCAGATCGCGGTTTGTGATGATTCCTACCAGCTTTCTTCCCTCTGTAATCGGAACACCAGAAATACGGAATTTTCCCATCAGTTCATCTGCATCTTTTAATGTATGCTCTGGGGATAAATAGAATGGATCTGTGATGACTCCGTTTTCAGAACGCTTTACCTTGTCCACCTCTTCTGCCTGTTCCTTGATGGACATGTTCTTATGGATGATACCAATACCGCCCTGTCTTGCCATAGCGATCGCCATCCTGTGCTCTGTTACAGTATCCATGCCCGCACTCATCAGCGGAATATTGAGCTTAATTTTTTTTGTCAGGTATGTGCTGAGATCAACCTGATTCGGAATAACCTCTGAATAGGCCGGCACCAGAAGGACATCATCAAATGTAATGCCATCACCGATAATTGTACCCATTAATTTTTCCTCACTTTCGTATTAGCTTTATTAATAAGTTTAATTAATAACATCTTTGTGATAGTAATTTATTGTATCAATTTTAAAATAAGATGTCAACACAGGGTGAGGAAAATTTTTGTCTCGGCTTGTCTGCTTTGTTCCTGTATTTCTATTTTTCATCCATTCCTCTCTGCCTGGATGATCAGTCTTTGTTTTCTTCCATGGCAGGTAGATAATGTCAGCCGCGTCTTTCCCAAAGCGCCTCCGTCCGATTCATAGGGGCTTTTATCTCTGCTGTCCGCCAGGTAGACCTTCTGAATCTGATACTCTGTCCATTCTTTCTCAACGCAGAGATAAATTGTTTTATTTTTCTTTAAAAATTCCTCCTCTCTGTATTTTTTCAGGCTTCCAAACATTTCTCCAGACTTCATATTATGTCCGTAAATCACTGTATTCTTTGAAGACAACGGAGGATAGGAAGCCTCGAAAAAAAGACATCCGCATGGATTTTTCTGTCCGTCAAAGGTTCTGTCCAGATATTCATTATTATTCTCAGGATACACAACCGGATAGCTGACAGGCGTTCCGGGAATATAAATCCATCCCGCATAGTCAGGATTCATCTGCAGGAGCCTGGTTTCGTCTAGAAGAGGGACCGGAATGTCCGTTTCCTGTTCCTCCCCGTCTTCGCGCTCCTCCACCCCGGCAATTTTCCTGGTAAGCTGGTATGCCGCCTTTCCCCTCTGATCACGGCAGTATTTTCCTGCAAGCAAAGCTGCGCTCAAAAGCATAACTACAAGCAGTATGGCGGCAGCTGCGGCTGCGCACATATGTTTCAGTCTGTTTCCAATGCCGCTGTTTTTTTCTTTCATCTATCCCTTTTTAAGAGTCCTTCCTCCGTTTTCTGCGGCTGCATAAAATCAAAAGTCCTGCTGCTGAGCCTGCAAACAGCGCCTCTAAAAGCTTCACTGGAAAATCATCTCCTGTTTTGGCAGGGAGAATTTCCGTCCCCTGGCCCCGTATGCTTAACGTGCCGTTTCCATATAATGTTTCGTCATAGGATACCGTAATCTTTCCTTTCATCTTTTCCTTCTTCTGATTTACCGCGATAAATACATAGCTGTTTTCTGCATCCTGGCAAAACATATGGTCCCCTCCGAGAAGCTCTGCATCTCCTTTGGCCGGAATTCGGATTTTGTATGATTTATTTAGAGCTTCATATCCGTCCGGCGCTGCCGTCTCCCTGACAATGACTGTCTGAGGCTTCTCAAGCAGAAGTTTAAATTCTGTGCCATCTGCCTCTGTTTCCAAAGCAAGCTCTTTCCCATTTTCATCTGTCACAGTGAAAGCTGCGCCTGAAAGAGGCATTCCGGCTTCGTCTGTCTTTTTTATTCTGATCACAAAATCGTTTCCTCCGCCTCCTCTCTTTTTCCTGTTTTCAGCTGTCACTGTTGTGGTCTCTCCCAGACGGCTGACCGTAAATTTCTGGTCCTCCATAAGCGCATAACCGGCTGGCGCCTTTCGTTCATGGAGAATATACGTTTTTCCTGCCTCCAGTTTCTGATACAGCTTATGGGGCTCTCCTTCTGAAATCCACCGCTCGATGCTGTTTCCTTTTTCATCCAGGATTTCCAGTTCAGCTCCCGCAAGAGGCCTCTTACTGCTGCCGTCAATTTTTAAAAATCTCTGTTTTTGTCACATCATCCCGCATCTCTACCCGGTTGACGCTTCCATCATGGCTGACCGTAAATTTTATCTCCTCTGCATAAGAATAACCAGGAGCCGGTTTTATCTCCGTCAAAATGTATGTTCGATCTGCCTCCAGTTTTCCTGTAATCTCATGGGGCTTCGTTCCTGAAATCCACCGTTCAATCTCCTTCCCATCTTCTGTTGCCAGTCTCATCTCACAGCCTGAAATCTCCTCTTCTCCTGTTATATCTTTTTTCGAAATGACAGCTTTTGTAGGTTTGTCTTCCATTACTACAATATCGATTGCTCCATCTGTGCTGACCGTAAATTTTACGTCCTCCGCATAGCCGTATCCAGGCGCCGGTTTTACCTCATGAAGCCAGTAAGTCTTTCCTGCGGTCAGCTTACGCTCCAGAAACGCAAAGGTTTCTCCTGTTGTAAAAATCATCTCCCTTCCTTCAAACAAAGCCGGCGTTTTGTCCTCGTTTAAAATCTGCAGGATAGCTCCCTTCACTGGCATCTCCTTTGCATCAGAAGACAACGCCTTCTGTATTTCTTTGTCCAATCCCTGATATACGTTTTTATAAATTCTGACTTTTGTCGTATCATCCCTCATTTCCACATAGTTCACACTTCCATCTTTATTCACTGTAAACGTAATATCCTTTGCCAGGGCATAGCCGTCAGCCGGTATGGTCTCTCTCAAAATATAGGTTTCTCCGGCAGTCAGCTTTCCCTGTATTTTGTGGGGAGTCCGTTCTGAAATCCACTCCTCCTGTACAATTCCGTTCCTGTCAAGCACCTGCAAATGCGCTCCCGGCAGTTCCTCCTGGTTAGTAATATCCTTTTTTGATATGACAATCTGAGTCTGACGATCCTCCATACAGAGAATCTCCGGCGCACCGGACGGATTCAGCGTAAACGTGATATCCATGGCATAACCATATCCCTTCGGAGCTTCTTTCTCTTTCAGACGATATGTGCGGCCAGGAAGCAGTCCCTCTGCTGAAAATGCATCTTCTCCAGACGTCCACTGGCACTCCAGAATCTCTTCTCCCTTCTCCAGACGATACAGCTGCAAAACTGCGCCCTCTACCGCTTTTCCTGTAAGCAGATCGGTTTTCTGAACCTCCAGCTCTGTCTGTTTATCATATCCCCCCACAACCGAAATATCCGCCTGATCGTTCAGCGTAAAAGATAGGCAGCTGCTGACCTCTGTTTGATCACCTGAATAAATGGTAGTTTCTGTAATCAGGTAGGTTTCTCCCTTTGAAAAGACAGCTCTCTCTGACGTATCTTCTGTATTTCTGGTAAACCATGCCGCCGTTCCGTCCTCAGAAATCACGCCCTCGGTCTCATGAGACTCCGTTTTTACGCCATTCTCCTTCCGGCTCACCTGATAGGTACATCCTTTCAGAACAGGATCAATTGTGACGAATTCATTCTCAGCCAGCTCGATCGTATCTCCGCTTTTCAGCGTTCCTTCTCTGCTGCCTGTATAAGAATAAGTTCCTGCCAGCTCATCTCCCTTTTGATTCCACAGCTGGACGGTAAAAAGAGAGGTTTCTTTTTCTGTCTGTTCAGCGGCTGAACCTGTCAGTCCATTGTAAACCGTGAGACAGTGTTCCTGCAAAACAGGAACCGTCTTTCTGCCTTTTAATTGTTTTTCTTTCCCCAGTTCCAGTTCTGCAGCAATCTCTGCCGATTCTCCTGAAACCGTCTCTGCTATAAATTTTACGCTTCCCTGACTCAGAGGAGCCGCCTGTCTGATCTTCCAGACAAGATTCCTTTTTCCTCCATTTCCACTCTCCTCTGTCCCTTCTCCGGCGTCAAAAACTTCTAAATTATCAGAAATTTCAGCCCTGATTACAATATCCTGCGCTTTGCGAGACGTGTTATGCCAGGTAATAATTCCTTCTGCCGGCTGCCCTCTTTTTATGGGAGCTCCAGCCTGCGCCCCCTTATTTTTGAGAATTATTTGAGGATTTTCAGGATTTACCCTATTTTGAATCACAGTTTCCATCTGTTCTGGCAGAGGTTCAAACTCTGTGATAGATACTCCATCCTGATCGGTCACTGCAATTCTCGTTCCCACGGCTCTTCTTCCTTGAAATACAAAGAAACCATCTTCATCAAAATGAACCCTCTTTGTAATTCTTCTCGAAATGCAGCTCTTTCCATCTGAGTAAAAGGTACGCTCCTCAAAGGTATACAGCTCGTTTTCCTTCAGTCCGTCCTTCCGGCTCAGCTGGTGCGATCCCCCAGTCTCCGCTATGGTCAGAATATCCCTTCCTTCTTCGTCGAAAACCGTAAGCTCTGTTCTGACAGCCGTTCTTCCCCTGAACGCGATGCTGTCAATGGAATCGCTGTCTGAATTTTCAGCTGTCTCTTTTCTGTAATGTACCCGGACAGCAGAAAGACTGTTGGAAATGGAAGATATTCCCCTTCCGTCTTCCTTTAAGGTAAAGAGAACCGGTTCCATCAGCGCATATCCTTCCGGAGCTTTCTTCTCTGCCAGAACATAACTGCATCCTGCTGTCAGCCCTGTAATCAGGTGTCTCTTCTCCTCTGATGAAGTAATCCACTCTGTTACCAAATCTTCTTCTGTGTAAGTATACTCCCCCTTATCGTTTATCTCAGAAATCCGGTAGACTGCCATGCAGGCTCCCTCCACAAATATTCCTTCTGTTCCGGAGTCTCCCAGTCCTTCCAGTTCTCTCTTTTCCAGATAAATTTTCGTAACGTCATTTTTCACGTTCTGTTCATGAATCACAGTATGGAGCGTTCCATCCTCACAGTAACCGCCTTCTCCATTTTCGAAGGTAAAGGTATAAATCTGCGGATTAGCGGCAAATCCTTCTGGAGGGAGAATCTCTTTCAGCCTGTATTGATACGGTTCAATGTTTCCATTTTCCCTGTCAATCCTTCCCACAGGCAGTTCCATGACATGAACGGTTCCGTTGATATCTGACACCTTCCTCGGAAATCCAGATACCATCCGGCCTTTTTCGTCATAAGCGGACAGTTCAAAGACAACGCCCTGCAGAGAATTTTCTTTCTGATCTGTTTTATGTACTATCAGTTCCCCTTTTATAGGCTTATTGAACATCGTCTCTATCTGTACTGTTTCGTTCTTCGTTCCACTGTAGTAAAATTTTACAGGAACAGCCGCCTGGTAGTAGGCGGGAGCTTTCTGTTCCGTCAGGTAGTAGTATCCTTCTGACAGGTGAAGCAGAGTGTGAGGCTTCAAGTCTCCCTCGGCAAAGCCCTCTGGAATCAGTCCGTTTATGAAATCCTTCTCCGTATATACTCCATCTGTTCCTGAAATCCAGGAATCAATCAGATAGGACTCTGTCTGATTCAGCATTCCATGTTCATCTGTCTTGTAGAGGACAAGTTCTGCGCCTGCCAGCTCTTTCCCAGTGACAGAGGAGCGTTTGGAAACTGCCAGCGCATTTTTCTCATTGAAAATCTCATGCTGCTGAATTTCATGTTCTTCTCCCACCTTCACAAGAATTGGATCCGCCTTTATAAAGCCTTCCGGCGCTTTTGTCTCTTCCAGCACATAGGCGGTTCCAGACGGAAGATAGTCGATTCTCCTGCCGCCGTCCTCTGACAGCCAGGCATTTGCATACGGTCCCACATGAGGAAGAGCGCAGTAATCAAATTTGTAATGGTATTCAAAGCTACTTCCGTTATATCTGATATCCGCAAGAACCGTTTTCCCTGTTTCCGCTACCCGCAGGAACAGCTTCGCGGCTTCCGGATATTTCTGCGGTTTTCCTCCCTCCAGAGACACATCCAGACTCTCTATTTTCTCCACGGATGCTCTCCTGGAAATCACCCATTTTAAAGCCAGCTGTCCTTCTTTTCGCGCCTCGTAGGCAGCTTTAAAGCCCGCTCTCTCCTCAAGGCTCATGGACAGAGGAAACGTAACCGTCTCTTCCCCGGTCTCCTCGTTTTTTCCTGTGATCACGCGGCTTCCGTCTTCTAATATCCACACCCGTGAATTCTTTGATTCCCGCTGCGCCCTGCGTTCTGCGCTCCATGAGAATCCGCTTCCCATTACGCCGTAGGTTTCATACATGTTCTGAAGCTCCAGGGTAAAGCCTGTCTGCCCCTTCATTCCTCCTGCGTTGGGATAATTCTTCAGATCAATGGTATCTGTATAATCTGTAGCGTCATCTGTGATCCAGGAATCTATTTTCTTTGAATCATCTGGCACCGGATTTCCATTTTTGTCATATACCACCGCTCCATTTTCGTCTGTCTCTGCCTCATAGAGCGTAAACTCCGCGCCTGGCAGAAGCTGCTTTTTTGTCCCGTCCTTCCTGTATTTATAAAAGGCTGTCTTGGTATGATCATTATACAGCCTGAAATTCTGAAGATCCGGCGTATGCTCCACCCATATCTCTTTTGGCTGTGCCCTGAGAAATCCAGGAGGCGCGCTCAGTTCTTCCAGGATATAGGGGCCGGCTGGAATTCCCTCCACATAATGGGGAATACTGCCTGTGCGCCAGAGCATCTCCTGATACTCTCTGGATCCTGTCCGGCTGTTTGTCGTCTCAAAACGGAAGGGAACATCTGAAATTTTTTCCAGTCTCCAGCCGTCCGGCTCAGAGGGATCGGATACCTTCTTTGCCGGATACAGAGCCAGTTCGGCGCCTTCCATCTGCCTATTGGTAAAGCAGAAGGTTTCTTCCCCACTTCCCTCCTGACCGTCTATTTTTTCAAAATATCCCTTGGTCGTATCGTCCCAGATGCTGACACTTTTTACTGTTTCCTCTTCCTCTACCGTCACTCCGACAGGAAATGCTTTCGTGTATCCGCTTCCTGATGGTACTTCCAGCTCTTCTACAATGTAGGTTCCTGCCGGAAGCCTCTTAAGAAGATCCGGCTGTCCTTCTGTCAGCTCTTCTTCAAAGGGATCATTGGGGGTTTTATCTGAAGAAATCCAGGAGTTTTCCAAAAGATAGCTTTCACCCAGGCGGTGGTACAGCCGATCCTGTATTTGATGTTCAGCATCTGCCTTTCCATCAAACAGCTTGTCATGGCCGTCCAAAGCATAGGCTCCTCTGTTGTATTCCTCCAGATTGTCAGAATTTTTGTATCTTACAAAATCGCCGTTTCTGTCATACAGCTCTGTCCCCTTGTCATAACAGGAATCGCTTCTCTGATAATAGAGCACCAGACCATGTTCATCATAAACTGGATCCATAAAGTTTAAAAGCTTCCCGTTATTTAAGTCAAACAGCGGTTCCCGGTTCATGTTCTGGCCTTTTTTATTCTGTACCACCGTCTGCTCCTTATGGCTCTCTTCCTGGGAACCCCAGGTTCCATTAACAAATCCTGTTTCCGTATGGCTGTACTGCGGTTTTTCCCATTCCTCCAGCTTCTGATCCGACTGGTTGTTTGGTTCAATCACAGCGCTGTCTTTTTTCCCCTCTCTGTTTTCCCCGACTGTGGCAATGCGGGAGGTTGTAATCTTATCCCTGGCCGTTACCATTCCATTCTTATCTTTAGCCGTCTCGACCGGCCACACGAGAATTCTATCTGCCGTGTGCTTTCCCTCCTCGTTAAGCTTCGGTTCCACTACATAAGCCATTCCTGTCTGTGGATCTACCAGGGAATCTCTGTTTCCATAAGAATCTAAATGGTAAACCAGGGTTCCCTCTCCCATCTTCCACTCTCCCGTTTTTGTAATACGGCAGGGAGTGGCGAAGGTTCCTTTTAATACCTTATCCACAGGATGATAGCTTAATTTCGTCAGATCTCCTCCAGAAAACTCAAGATAAGGCTTTCCTCCCTTAAAAGCAAACAGCGTTCCTTCTTCATCTTTTTGCATCTGATCCACTGAAACCTTCTGGTGAGATTTATCCCAGCCAAGCAGTTTCGTTTTCCCGTCTATCCGTTCTTTCCATGTAAGCGAAAGATTGTCTAAATCATAGTATAAAATCTCCGTATCCGGCCGTTCTACCGTCCCCTCCTTCCATATATGGCCCTTTTCCTTCACTAACTCTATCTTTTTTCCTGCATACCCCTTTTTGACAATCATTTCCTTCACATTGCCGTTTACGCTTCTTCGAATCTCTAGGCCTTCATAGGAAAAATCCTCTGTATCTCCAGAGGGCTTCAGCTCAATCGCGTCAAACAGCGTCATTCTGGCCCCTGCCGTATATGGATTCCTGTCATCATTTGTTTCTCTGTCTTTTGTCACATAGCCGTACCCTGCAAAGTGGGTTCCGTCATAGACCAGCTCCACCTGTTCTCCTGCCTTTTTAAGGGCAGAAAGGCGTTCCAGAGTCCCTTTCGGGTAAGCGTATCCCAGATATACGCCATTATCGTCGTAGGCATACTGCAGCGCTGGATTTTCTCCAATTTCTGTCAGGCTTCCGTCAATCCTCTCCCCAATTTCAAACGTAACTGTTCCCTTCTTTTTAAGCTTCTCTACCTTCAGTTTAATCGGAATATTTTCCACATAAATCTGGGCAGTTCCAGCTTTTTCAGACGGTTTCTTATCCTCGGACTCTCCGTTTTTTCCGTCTTCGTAAACTGCCGCAAGAACCCTCTGCTCTCTCTTTCCCTCCTCATAGTAAGATACCTGATCAGAATAGATTTCAACGGCAATGGGAGCCGTCCTGACATAGCCTCTGGGCGGAATCTCTGCCAGCACATAAACGCCTGCTCCAAGAGGCTCTGGAGTCGTCAGATAACCGGCCGCCTGCAGGCGGTATTCCTTTGGTTCCTGGTTTGTGTCCTCCTTCTTCATCTCTATCTCATGCAGAGTGGAGAACGCTGCAAACTGTCCCGTCTCATTTCCAACTGTATCTTTCATGACAATTTTATCTTCCTCTCTGCACACAGGAGTCTGAGTTTTCACGATTCCGGAATACTGCGTTCCTGGAGCCGTTCTTTTTTCCTTCTGCCTTTGTCTCTCCTTCTCCCCTCTCTC
>ENA-OQAB01000976-OQAB01000976.1-human-gut-metagenome-genome-assembly--contig:-NODE-976-length-14223-cov-2.010358_pt1 | contig 14223 bp, 16 predicted proteins | sample MGYA00242490_ERZ504517 | MGnify/ENA primary metagenome ERZ504517 (study PRJEB26092, sample SAMD00036298) | human gut metagenome | host: Homo sapiens | study: EMG produced TPA metagenomics assembly of...
TTTATTAGATTATTATGTGGTTCAAGCCTATTACTGTAGGTCGGATGAGGGATATAGTGATGCTTTGGATGGTCGTTTTGACAGATTATTAAATAAATTCGGTTCGATAGAGGATGAAGCTACGATTCTTAGTAAAACAGTTTGGTGTGAGGACTTTGAAAAGCATAAAGGGGATGGCGGACCGGAATTTACAACTCGTGATGGTATTGTGACTTATTCATTGAAGGGAATGGCGATGTACTATCGTCCGGGAGTAGATGCCCGCATTGGCGGAGTGGGTGCCTACCGTTTTAATCTTTGTCGTCCGGTGAATGACTATTTCTTTATGCGTGAGGTTATTCAGGTTCTGAATCCCGCTAATCATTAATTGCAAGAACATAACTAAAAAAGGATAATTATGAAGATGATTAAATTTTCAAGATATGTTGTGCTGGGGGCAGCTTTGGCTGTTGTCACCGGATGCAACGATGCAAAACTGTCAACTATCGATAATGGAGTATATATTGCGGAAGCGGCTCCTTTCTTAATACGTTTTTAGTCAGCAGATAGAGGCACAATTTGGTGGGACGAGGGGAGATTGTTGATAAAAAAACATTTGACCGTCCGTTTTGGTTTCGTTGCTATTGATCAAGATGTAACTGTAACACTTGGATATTTGATCAGCAACTCATTTGATGAGTATAATCAACAGCATGAAGCGTCTTACGAACTTTTTGCCGGAAGAATTCAGAAGTTTTTGAACGCACAGTTTACGATTTCCCCGCAGGTGAAGTGTCTGCACCAGTCATTAATCTTACTATAAAGCCGTTTACCACCCCCCAATAACGAGGCTTTATTGCGATTCCGGTTACGGATCACTTCCGTAGCCGGACCGATAGGACTTGTTTGGTAACGCAAACCATATTCTTTATCTGCTTACTTCCCCTAATAAACAGAAAGCGGTGGTTTTGAAATCAGCAAATAAAACCAGTCTGAACTTTTAAAACGAAATACCTGTTACTCAGTGGACTATAGAGTATTGGATCAAGTTCGATAATACAACGGGCAGACCGACAGGAGATTGGGTGGGTCCTGCCAATATTGCTTTCAGACGATTAATTTTCGCAGACAATTCGGCTCCTATTTCTTTCAATGGCGTTTTATTGCGTTATTGGGCGGATGGAGCAAAAAAGATTGCGCCATGTTTGCAGTGTCAGTTGGATGGAAACTATTTTGATAGTGAGGAATTTTGGTATCCGGATATATGGTATCACATTGCTTATACTTATGACGGATCTACTATTTCCCTCTATAAAGATGGTACATTGAATAATAGTAAAGCCGATTCAAGAGACTTTACATTCAATAATATTTCTTTAGCACAGAGTTTCGGCTGGAATATGCAGGTAGAATTAGCTCAGATTCGTCTTTGGAGCAAATGCCTGACAGAGAACGCTATTCAGGAAGGAATGTCACGCAGATATTCCGGAGATTCGGATGGTTTGATTGGGTATTGGAAGTGTGATGAAGGAAAAGGAAATGTATTGAAGGATAATAGCCCGAACGGTAATGATATAACGCTTACCGGAATTCCTGCATGGAGTGAACAATACAATTTCTATCATCCTAATGATTAAGCGGATGGTTGGAGCTTTATCAATTGATTAGAGAATCCGATACTTACAGATAGTGAAAAGAAAAGCCGGCTGCAATCCTTTGCAGCCGGCTTTTTTATAAATGGGTTTTATGCCTTATTTCTCATCGTTCTCGCGAATTTCCACGCGACGAATCTTGCCGCTGATAGTCTTGGGCAGTTCGTCAACGAACTCAATCACACGCGGATATTTATAAGGAGCAGTCACCTTCTTGACGTGGTTCTGCAATTCCTTGATCAGTTCTTCTCCGGCACGTGCTTTATAGTCTTTGGACAATACGATAGTAGCTTTTACTACCTGTCCGCGAATCTCATCGGGTACTCCGGTGATGGCACATTCTATGACGGCAGGGTGCGTCATCAAAGCGCTTTCCACTTCGAACGGGCCGATACGGTAACCGGAACTCTTGATTACGTCGTCTGCACGTCCTACAAACCAAAGGTATCCGTCTTCGTCTTTCCACGCTACATCACCTGTGTAGTAAATGCCGTCGTGCCAAGCCTCGTGTGTACGTTCCGCATCCCGATAGTACTCTTTGAAAAGTCCGAGAGGTTTGCCTTTGCTGGTACCGGATCACAATTTGTCCTTGCTCATCCGGCCTTCCACGGAGCGACCTTCACTGTCGATCAGGTCTACGTCATACTGCGGATTGGGCAGTCCCATGCTTCCCGGTTTCGGTTCCATCCAAGGCATGGTGGCGATGGTAAGGGTTGTTTCTGTTTGTCCGAAACCTTCCATCAGTTTGATACCCGTCAGCTTCTTGAAAGTTTCAAATACAGCGGGGTTCAATGCTTCTCCGGCAATGGTGCAGTATTTTAGTGAAGATAAATCAAACTTTGTCAGGTCTTCGTGAATCAAGAACCGGAAGATGGTAGGAGGCGCACAGAGAGAAGTGACATGATATTCCTGGATTTTTTCCAGAATAGCTGCCGGGGTAAACTTCTCGTGGTCGTAGACGAAGATATTGGCTCCGGCAATCCACTGTCCGTAGAGTTTTCCCCATACTGCTTTTCCCCAGCCGGTATCGGCAATGGTGAGGTGAAGACTGTTCTCGTCCAGATTGTGCCAAAAACTACCGGTAACGATATGACCTAACGGATAAGTAAAGTCATGTGCCACCATCTTAGGTTCGCCGGTAGTGCCGGAAGTAAAATACATCAGAGAGATGTCGTCGTTAGTGTTCGCATGGCGCGGACGCACAAACGGAGCAGCATTTTCGATACCCTGATGGAAATCTTCGAAGCCTTCCGGGATTTCCGGACCGACACTGACTAACTTTTCAACCGTGGGACATTCGGGAAGAGCCTCTTTGATATGTTGCAGGATGATTCCTTCACCGGCAGCTACGATCATTTTGATGTCGGCAGCGTTGCAGCGATAGATAATATCCTTCTTGGTCAGCAGGTGAGTAGCCGGAATGACAGTTGCTCCTAGTTTGTGAAGAGCGATGGTACTATACCAGAACTCATAACGGCGTTTCAGAATCAGCATCACCATGTCGCCACGGCCGATACCCAGGCTCTGGAAGTAAGAAGCGGTCATGTCCGTAGATCGTTTCATGTCGGCAAATGAGAATTGGCGACTTTCGCCTTTGTCATTTGTCCAAAGTAAGCGTTCTTGTCAGGTTGTTCGGCAGCCCAGGCGTCTACTACGTCATAGCCGAAGTTGAAGTTCTCCGGGACGTTTATTTTCAAGTTTTTGATAAAATCCTCTTGTGAACTGAAAGAGGTCTGTGATAAAAATCTTTCTACCATGATGTTATGGATTATGTGAATGAAGAATGAAGAATGAAAAATGAAGAATTTTTCCATGCGTATTATTTATACAGTGCAACATAATTCTTCATTCTTCATTTTTCATTCTTCATTTTTTTATTATTACATAATTACTGCCAGAAAACGTACTGTTTTGCCATCGAGCGCTTTCATGCCATGTGGAAGTTTAGAGTTAAAAATAGATACTGTCGCCTTGGTTGAGGATGATTTCTTTGCCTTCGATGTTGATAAGCATACGTCCTTCGATGACAAGGTTGAATTCTTGTCCGTTATGTTGGTTATAATGGATTGGTTCGTCGTTTGCTTTCGGTTCAACGGTGACGATGAACGGATCGGCGGTACGGTTCATGAATCCTGAAGCCAGTGATTGGTATTTATAAGCTTTGGTACGTTCGATGCTGACTCCTTTGCCGGCACGGGTCACGAAGTAACTGCTCATTTTAGGCTCTTCGCCAAACATCAGGGCGTCGAGAGCTATATTATACGTGCGGGCTATCTTTTGTAACATGCTGACAGAGATATCGTAGTCTCCGGTTTCTGCAAGTCGGTATTCTTCGGCAGAGATGTCGCTGTCGCGGGCGATATCCTCTGCGGTCAGTTCCAGTACATCACGTAATCCGCGGAGGCGTTCTGCGATCTGTTTAATTTGTTCATTCATACAAGTGGTTCGTATTTTTATGATTAATAATTCTATGGTATTATTTGGAGGCTTTCATGGCTTTGATGATAGCGGAGGTGAATCCGTTGTGTTCCAGTTCATTGATCCCCTTGATTGTGATTCCGCCCGGAGTGGTGACCTTGTCGATTTCTACGCTGGGGTGGGTGTCATTGTTCTGAATCAGTGCGGCTGCTCCTTTTAAGGATTGTGCTATCATCTGCATGGCATCTTTGGGACGAAGTCCCATTTCGATTCCGGCTTGCATGGCTGCCTGAACGTATTTCAATACGTAAGCGATACCGCAGGAGGTCAATGCGGTGGCTGCCGCTATTTTATCTTCGGGAATAAGCATCACGGTTCCCATCTCGCTGAACAACCGGAGGATGAATTTGTCTTGTTCATCGTTCGTATTGCGGGCGGCAACAAGCGTCATACTTTCCAGTTCGCTGATAGCGGTGTTCGGAATCAGGCGGAACATGGCCATTTCCGGTGCTACGACATAATGAGCCAGTTCTTCAAAACTGATGCCGGCAGCTACGGAGATGAGTATCTGTTTGCTTTTCAGTTTCAATTCGCGCATCACCGGTTCCATAAACCACGGTTTGACAGCAAGGATGACAATATCTGCACCTGTGGCAGCTTCCACATTGCTGTTGGTGATAGAGATACCCGGAAATTCCTTTTTCAGTTTCTCTAGTTTTCCGGCACTCGGATTGGACACAATGATGTCCGAATCGTCTATCAGACTTCCTTTTGCCAGGCCACGGGCTATTGAACCGCCCATGTTTCCTGCACCGATAATGGCTATTTTCATATACGCTTATTTTTAATGAGTTGTTAAAGGCAAAGGTAACAGTTAATTACGAAAAAACAAAAAGCAGCCGGAATAAGAAATAAATTTCTAATAAAGGCTGCTTTTATCGTTGGCTGTTTATTAATCAAATGAGCGATTAGAGTACTTTCTTGAACCGGGCAAGGAAGTCTTCTGCTTCCTCCATACTAAGACAGAGAGGAGGTAACAGGCGAAGTACATTCGTACCGCTTGCTCCGGTAAATACATGCTCGTCATAGATGAGGCGGCTGCGTAGTTCTTTGATGGGTTCTTCGAATTCGAGTCCGATCATGAGTCCGCGTCCGCGTACCTCTTTTATTTGCGGGAATTTCTTCAGTTCTTCCAGTAAGTAGTTACCTACTACCTTTGCGTTTTCTATCAGATTTTCTTGCTCAATGACGTCCATCACAGCGAGTGCTGCCGAGCATGCCAGATGGTTTCCGCCAAAGGTAGTTCCCAATTGACCATATACCGGTTTAAACATCGGGCTGATCAGGACACCTGCCATCGGGAAACCGTTGCCGATACCTTTGGCTACAGTGATGAGGTCCGGCTTGATGTCATTATATTGATGGGCGAAGAATTTACCGCTACGCCCGTATCCGCTTTGAATTTCATCGAGAATCAGGATCGTTCCTGTTTCGCTGCAAGCTTTGCGGAGTTCCTGCATAAATTCGGTGGTCGGTACCTTGATACCGCCTACCCCTTGTATTCCTTCAATGATAACAGCGCATGTGTCTCCTTTAGATAATTCCTGCTTCATCGCTTCCATATCGTTGAGCGGGAGATAGGTGACATGACCGTTATTGTTGATAGGGGCGATAATGGAAGGATTGTGAGTCGCTTCTACCGCCAGAGACGTCCGTCCGTGAAATGCCTTATTGAAAGATACGATTTTGGTACGTCCGTTATAGAAGGAAGCCAGCTTCAAAGCGTTTTCGTTCGCTTCGGCTCCACTGTTAATCAGGAACAGGCTGTAGTCTTCGTAACCGGAAATCTTGCCCAGTCGTTCGGCTACCTCTTGTTGGAGCTTGTTGATGACGGAGTTTGAGTAGAAACCAAGTTTAGCCACCTGGTTACTTATCATTGCTGTATAGTGAGGGTGTGCATGTCCGATAGAGATAACGGCATGACCTCCGTAGAGATCCAGATATTCCGTTCCGTTCTCATCCCATACCTTGCAACCGTCGCCCTTGACAATGTTGATGTTATATAAAGGATATACGTCGAATAATTTCATAATAATTAAATGAAGAATTAAGAATGAAGAATGAAGAATTAGGTTACTTCATGGTTCATTTGATTATTTTTGGCAGTTTTGATTGAAGAAACAAGCAGAGCTATGAGTTCTCCACAATCAATCTCCATACTATTAAAAGCATTAGAATCGATATAATCTGAATCTTTTAAAAGATTCAACCAATAGTCGGTTTCATTAGCTTCCTTTAATGATATACTTAGTTTATTAATGAAGTCAGCATTGCTTTGGGCAAATTCGGATTCTCGAATTGAAGCTCCAATAGAAGTGCCGGAACGAAGAATTTGTTTGCTGAGGATGAACTCTTGTTTCATTTCTCGAAGATATTTAGTCATTTGTACAATTCGAAGTGCAAATGAATAGCTTTTTGTATTCAATAATGAATTTGTTCTATTGTGGCAATTCTTCATTCTTCGTTCTTCATTCTTCATTAAAACGCTGAAGGCTTCAGACGTAGTCCTACGGTTTCTTCCAGATTGAACATCAGGTTCATGTTATGAACCGCTTGTCCGCTGGCGCCTTTCAGCAAATTGTCGATACAAGAGATAATCAATAGTTTGTCACCGTGTTTCTCCAGATGTATCAGGCACTTATTAGTATTAACGACTTGTTTCAAGTCAATATTCTTGTCTACGATGTGTACAAAGGAGTCTTTTGCATAATATTCCTCGTACATACGAACGATTTCTTCCAGTGCTACTTTGGTTTTGACTACCATCGTTTGCAAAGATACCACGGGCGAATCTCCACGGTATGGAATGAAGTCGATCTCCGCATCGAAACTGTTTTGCAGCTGTTTCAGTGATTGCTTGATTTCCGGAACATGCTGGTGCTCGAATGCTTTGTACACACTCATATTGTTGTTTCTCCAACTAAAATGACTGGTAGCACCCGGTTTCACTCCGGCTCCCGTACTTCCTGTAATGGCATTTACCATTACATCATCCGTCAGCATCAGATTCTTGGCAAGCGGAAGCAAACCGAGCTGGATGCAGGTTGCAAAACAACCGGGATTGGCTACGTGCTTTGCCGTACAAGTGGCACGGCGGTTCAGTTCCGGCAGGCCGTAGATAAAGTCGTGGTCGTCGCTCATAATGCGGTAGTCCATCGAGAGGTCGATAATCTTCAGGTCTTCCGGTATGTTGTGACTTTCCATGAATTTCTTTGTATCGCCGTGGGCGGTGCAGAAAAAGAGAACGTCGATTTCGTCCAGAGGTAACTGGTCGGTGAATCTTAGATCTGTTTCTCCATACAAGCCTTCGTGTACGTCGGTAATTCTGTTTCCGGCATTACTGCTGCTGTTGATAAATACGATTTCAGTTTCCGGATGGTTGAGCAGCAGACGGATTAATTCGCCTGCTGTATATCCTGCGCCACCAATGATTCCTGCTTTAATCATATCTCTTCGTCTTTGTGGTTATTATAGTAAACACGTAGCGGAGTAGAAGTGACTTTGATAAAGCCTTTGGCGTCTTCGGCTGTCCAGCCTTTCTGCATTTCACCGTATTCTCCGAATTTAGTCTTCACCAGATCGTCTTCCGATTCTACACCTACGGTAGAGAAGGAGAGAGGGCGAAGCTCGAGGATAGCCGTACCGTTTACGTTACGCTGGCTTTCCTGCAACATCGCTTCGATGTCACGCATCACCGGTTCGAGGTATTGGCTTTCGTGGAGGAACATACCGTACCAGTTGGCAACCTGGTCTTTCCAGTATTGCTGCCATTTGCTCAATGTATATTTCTCAAGGAAGCGATGGGCGCCGATAATCAACATCGGGGCTGCTGCTTCGAATCCTACACGGCCTTTGATACCGATAATTGTATCACCCACGTGCATATCACGGCCGATACCGTATGCTGCACCAATCTCTTCCACTTTCTGGATGGCTTTGATCGGGTCGTCAAACTTCTCGTCGTTGACAGCTTTCAGTTCCCCTTTTTCGAAAGTCAGGCGGAGCTGTTCGCTGCCTTCTTTTTCAACATGTTTGAGGTAGGCTGTTTCCGGGAGTCCTTGCGCAGAGTCGAGGATTTCGCCGCCACAGATAGAAGTACCCCACAAACCTACGTTATAAGAGTATTTCAGTTTGGTGAAGTCCGCGCTGAAACCATGTTTGTTCAGATAATCAATTTCTTCCTGACGGCTCAATGCCATGTCACGGGTCAATGTGATGATTTCTACATTGGGAGCCAGTACGAGGAAAGTCATGTCGAAACGGATCTGGTCGTTACCTGCTCCGGTAGAACCGTGTGCGATGGCATCCGCACCGATTTCATTGGCATATCGTGCGATGGCCAGTGCCTGGAAAATACGTTCGGAACTAACAGAAATAGGATAAGTACCGTTACGCAGCACATTTCCGAAAACCATGTATTTCAGGCTCTTTTCGTAGTATTCCTGGGTAACGTCCAGCGTCACGTATTTCACTGCTCCCAGTTTATAAGCATTTTCTTCGTTTGTTTTCAGTTGTTCTTCGCTGAAACCACCCGTATTGGCACAAGCTGCATATACTTCGTAACCTTTTTCTTTGGCGAGGTACATGACGGTGAACGATGTGTCCAGTCCGCCGCTGAATGCCACCACTACTTTTTTCTCTTTTCTTCCATAGTGTTGTATCTTTTAAATGTTATTTCTTTCTTGTTCTTTTTGATGTTCCGCGGCTCTGTCGGATCGTACAGCATGGCTGTGCAGATGCAGAACTTGCGGTTTTTCGCTACCAGAATATCATGGTTGATACATCCTTCGCATCCTTTCCAGAAAGCTTCGTCGTCTGTCAGTTCGTTGAAGGTGACAGGTACATAACCCAGTTCGGTGTTCATTTTCATGACAGCTGCTCCGGAGGTCAGACTGAATATTTTGCTTTCGGCCATCGGAGACGTGCCAGTTGGAAAGAAGCCTGTTTGATACGTTTTGCCAGTCCTAATCCACGGAAATCGGGATGAACGATCAGACCGGAAGTAGCCACGTACTGCTTGTTTCCCCATGATTCGATGTAGGTGAACCCGGCAAAAGTATCGCCACAAAGAGCAATAATCGCCTTACCTTCTTTCATCTTTGTCGCTACGTATTCGTGTGTGCGTTCCGCAATTCCTGTTCCTCGTACGGCGGCAGCATTTCTGATAGTTTCCAAAATAGTGTCAACGTAAACCTCATGTGAGGCGTCGGCTACCATAACATCTATTTGTTGAGTGTCCATTTCTTTATTATATAATAATAGGTATAATTATTCGATATTGGGAATGATGAGTGACAGAAGCTGACGTATTTTGCTGATGGCAACTCCTTCACGCAACACCAACATGATTGTATCGTCACCGGCAATGGTTCCGAGAATTTCGGTGAACTCATTGTTGTCGATGTCATAAGCCATGCTGCTGGCATAACCGGGACGGGTGCGGATAACGGCGATGTTACCGGAGAACTGCAAAGAGATAAATCCGTTATTGCGTAACATGTCGCCGGCACTCTGGTCGGTAGAACGTTTATACATAATGTTATTCGGCAGTACATATACATACTTTCCGTTCATACTGGCAGCCTTGGCTACTTTCAATTGTTTCAAGTCGCGGGAGAGGGTGGCCTGTGTCAGTTCGAAGCCTTCGCGGTTCAGCTCTTGCAACAGTTCTTCCTGCGAACCGACCTCCTTGCTCGAGATAATCATTTTGATGGCGTCTAACCGATTTGCTTTCTTCTTCATTGTATAATTATTCTAAGAATGGCGCAAAAGTATGCATTATTTGGAAAAAAGATGCATAAAACCAAAGTTTTTTTGCATAAAAGTGAAAAATATGCTAAACGGTGAGAGCCTGCTTTTTTTGTTTTGTGTCAAAATGTATACCCTTTCAATCAAAATACATAAGGAAAGGGAGGAGGGAATCGCCTATCTTTGCCATGTAGGTAAATGGATACCTTAAATATATAGACAGAATACCATGAAACAAAACTTTTTTGCAGTCGACCTGGGCGCAACGAGCGGCCGTACAATCTTAGGAACTTTCATCGAAGGCGGATTAAATCTGGAAGAGATTAATCGTTTTCCTAACCACCTGATTGAAGTGGGTGGACATTTCTATTGGGATATTTATGCATTATATCGTCATATTATTGACGGGCTGAAGTTGGTGGCTCATCGTGGCGAATCCATTGCTTCTATTGGTATTGATACCTGGGGAGTGGATTTTGTATGCGTCGGAAAAGACGGTAACCTGCTTCGTCAGCCATACGCGTACCGTGATCCTCATACGGTAGGAGCACCGGAAGCTCTTTTCTCCCGTATTTCGCGTAGTGAAGTCTATGGCAAAACGGGTATTCAGATTATGAATTTTAATTCACTTTTTCAATTAGATACTTTACGTCGCAATCACGACAGCGCATTGGAGGCGGCAGATAAAATTCTGTTTATGCCGGATGCATTAAGTTATATGCTGACCGGAGAGATGGTGACGGAATATACAATTGCTTCGACAGCGCAGCTGGTAAATGCTCAAACACGTCGTTTGGAACCGGAGTTGCTGAAAGCAGTAGGTTTGAGTGAAAAGAATTTCGGACGTTTTGTATTTCCGGGTGAAAAGGTGGGAGTATTGACGGAAGAAGTGCAAAAGATAACCGGACTGGGTGCAATTCCTGTGATTGCGGTAGCCGGTCATGATACCGGTTCTGCTGTTGCTGCCGTTCCGGCATTGGATCGCAACTTTGCTTATTTGAGTAGCGGAACCTGGTCACTGATGGGAGTTGAAACGGATGCTCCGGTGATTAATGCCGAAACGGAAGCGTTGAACTTTACCAATGAAGGCGGGGTGGAAGGAACCATCCGTCTGTTGAAGAATATCTGCGGAATGTGGCTGTTGGAACGTTGCCGTTTGAATTGGGGAGATACAAGCTACCCTGAATTAATCAGTGAGGCGGATGCTTGCGAGCCATTCCGTAGTCTGATTAATCCGGATGATGACTGTTTCGCGAATCCTGCAGACATGGAAAAAGCTATTGCTGAATATTGCCGGGCTACCGGACAAGCAGTTCCCGAGAAACGTGGACAAGTGGTGCGTTGTATTTTTGAAAGTCTGGCTTTGCGTTATCGTCAGGTATTGGAGAATTTACGTTCGCTTTCTCCTCGTCCGATTGATACATTGCACGTAATTGGCGGCGGTAGCCGGAATGATTTGCTGAACCAGTTTACTGCCAATGCGATAGGAATCCCTGTGGTAGCCGGTCCGTCTGAAGCGACAGCTATCGGTAATGTGATGATTCAGGCAATGGCAGCAGCTCCGGCTAACGTTGCTAATCTGCAGGCTGACACGCTCTCAGCCCGTCAGGATGCTGTCCGTCTGAGCGAAAATGACAAGGGCGGCGTATGGATTCAGTACTTTGGCGGTAAACAGAAACATACCACCGCGGGAAATGCATCCTATGACCTGGATGTAAACGGTGTAATGCTGGGTGGTGATACCCGCTTCATGACTGAAGATGGTAGCTGGCTGGCAGGTGTAGCGATGTCTTCTGCGAAAGGTGACATGACCACCATGCAGAGCAAAGGCGACACTGAAGGTTACAGCTTCCACGCTTACCTGAGCCGCCAGTATAACAACGGTATCTTCATTGATACTGCTGCACAGTTTGGTCACTACAGCAACACGGCAGATGTTCGCCTGATGAATGGTGGCGGTACCATCAAAGCTGACTTTAACACCAATGGTTTCGGTGCGATGGTTAAAGGCGGTTACACATGGAAAGACGGTAATGGCCTGTTTATTCAGCCATATGCCAAACTGTCTGCGCTGACGCTGGAAGGTGTGGATTATCAGCTCAACGGCGTGGACGTTCATTCTGACAGCTATAACTCTGTGCTGGGTGAGGCCGGTACGCGCGTGGGTTATGACTTCGCTGTGGGCAACTCGACCGTTAAACCTTATCTGAATCTGGCCGCACTGAACGAATTCTCTGATGGCAACAAAGTCCGTCTGGGTGATGAGTCTGTCAATGCCAGCATTGACGGTGCAGCATTCCGCGTGGGTGCAGGTGTACAGGCTGATATCACCAAAAACATGGGAGCATATGCAAGCCTTGACTACACCAAAGGTGACGACATTGAGAACCCGCTACAGGGTGTAGTTGGTATCAATGTGACCTGGTAACGAATAAAGCAGTCGGTTCCCCTGTCGACTGTTATACCCCCTGCAGGCAGCATACTGCTGCCTGCAGGCTATAAACATCCAGTATTCATGATGCTGGTTTTTGCTGATATTTACCCCGAACATTTCCTGATACGCTTTCAGCGCATCGACTATCGGCCGCAAGAAGCCGGTTGGCAACATCTGAACCTCATCCAAAACAAGAATTGAATTTGCCATGTTGTGCAGTTTGCGGCAATCAGATGTTTTATTGCTAAACATAGATTCAAAAGCTGTACATTGGTAGTGACAATAATGGAATAGTCCCAATTCTCTGTAGCCAATTTTGCTTTTTCCCTATTTTCCTCGTCCTTAATATCATCGGGGTCGAAATTACTATGATGCTCCAATACATTTCTTCACCAAAGATTTCCTTCAAAAGCCCTGCCGTTTGCACAATGATACTGGTATATGGGATGGCGATGATGATACGATTCATTGAATGGCTTACAGCATGCTTCATGGCCCACAACAACGATGAAAGAGTCTTGCCGCCTCCCGTTGGTACCGTAAGGCTATAGAATCCTTTCTCTTCAGAAGAAGCTTTACGGCATCGTTCCTGTACTTTCTTGCGAATGTGGTTCACTTCTGTATCGGGTGCATACAATTGCAGTTCACGTAAATGCGCCTCCAATTTTGGCAATAAGTCAGTGAGTGTAGACGAGCATCCCCGTTTTTCCCACGATTCTACATCCATAAATTGCTCTGTATTGAGTCTGTCGGCATCCACAAGACAGGAAAAAAGCATGCGGGAAAGGTGATGAAAATGCTTCATGTCCACCTTAAGTTTAGAAAAAGGAGATTCAAGAAGTTCTTTTCTCAACTGGGGTATATTCAGAGCTATGTCCCCTTTGTTTATCTCTTCGGGAAGTTGCCTTTTCTCTATGACGCTCTCCGCATCTACATAATCATGTAGGCCTGTATGATGAGAGATTATCTGGTTGGCAAGAAGATTGAATACACTCTTCCCCATAAGGTTCGTTACCAATATTCCACCTACAAACGCATGATGATGCTCTCCATACGATTTTTCGTCAGTCACAGGTAGACCGCTTGTCGTACGGATATATTGCTGAAATGCATCACGCTCTTTTCCCTTTGTCGTGAAGCATTCCAAGCGTATGCCCCCAAGATGGAAGTCCGAACAGTCCAGAAAAGGAGGTTGCCATTTCTGCAACACCCCTTTGATGTTCATCGTTGGTTTGTATTATCCATTTTCCATTTTCTTTGTTTTGGTATAAATGGGATATCAACTGTTTCTCTGTTTCCATTTGATTAGATTCATAAGGTTATACCTTACAAAAGTAGGAAAATAAATCGAAATATCCGTATCTTCGCGGCATGGCAAAACAAAATTCTCCATTGGTATTAGGGACCGAGCCTATCGGTAAATTACTTACGCAATATGCGATTCCTGCGATTATCGCTATGACAGCTTCTTCTTTATATAATATGGCCGATAGTATTTTATTGGCCATGGAGTGGGGCGTTAGCGATTTCCGGCCTAGCCTTGACCTTTCCGTTGATGAACTTGGCGGCCGCCTTCGGTTCGTTGGTGGGAGTCGGCGCCTCTACGTTGGTTGCCGTGAAGTTGGGGCAGAAAGATTATGAGGGGGCGAATAAGGTGTTGGGGAATGTGTTGATCTTGAATGTGGTTTTGGGCGTCGCTTTCACGATCGCTTTCTTGTTCTTGCTTGATCCCGTGCTGTACTTTTTCGGTGCTAGTGAGAACACGATCTCATATGCCCGTGATTATATGCGGATTATTCTGTATGGCAATGTGGTTACGCATATGTATCTGGGATTAAACGCGGTCTTGCGCTCCTCGGGGTTCCCGAAGATGGCGATGTATGCTACGTTAGCGTCGGTCGTTATCAATTGCGCCTTGAATCCGTTGTTTAT
>ENA-OQAB01000978-OQAB01000978.1-human-gut-metagenome-genome-assembly--contig:-NODE-978-length-14213-cov-2.732642_pt1 | contig 14213 bp, 16 predicted proteins | sample MGYA00242490_ERZ504517 | MGnify/ENA primary metagenome ERZ504517 (study PRJEB26092, sample SAMD00036298) | human gut metagenome | host: Homo sapiens | study: EMG produced TPA metagenomics assembly of...
TTGGTGTTTCCCATCGACACCTCGGCGATCTTGAAAGGGGAAGCTCCAATGGCTCTGTAAAAATCCTGATCGATATTGCAGAATACTTCCATGTCAGTATGGATTATCTTCTTTTGGGTCGAGATCCTTCTAGGGATCAGTTTCAAAATGAACTGCAAGCCGCTATAGATCATCTTGAAAAAATCAAAGGTCTTTTATAATCACTTCAACAAGAAACGCTCCTGCCGGTTTTACACCGGCAAGAACGTTTCTTGTGTTATTCAAAAATATCGGCAAGGGTAAGCAGCTGTACTTCTCCGCGTTCCTGTGCCTGAAGTAGTCCGTCCGTAAATCCGCCTTTCGAGAAAATGTAGTAGTGGTAGTTTGTTCCTTTCCCAAAGACTGCTGCATATTCCCGAATCAGTTCCAGTTCGTCCAAACCGATTTTTTCATTGCGATATTTGCAGGAGCCGATGATATAGTCATTGCCCTCAACCGGCCTACCGACAATATCGATTTGTATCTGCTTCTTTTTTTGAGGGTCGGTTCCCCACCACTGCCCAATCTCACTCAACTCGATAGGAAGATCATTCGCATAATAGAGCAAGTAGTCTTGGCACATCTTCTCAAAAATCAGACCCATATAGTCTGGAAAATACTGCTTCACCGCATGGGGGTAGGTCTTTGCGATCCGCCCCGAATCAATGGCACTTGCATTGACCGGCACAAAACGGTACCAAAAACGAAAAAAATTGTCTGCCAGAAGATAGATCGTTTTTTTGCCCGGTTTCTCAGTGATCGGCGTTTCCTTTTTGACGATTCCAAGGTCTATCAACGTTTTGAGGTACTTCGCCACCACAGAGTTTTCTTCACCAACTTTCGTGGTGATATCATTCAGGCGAGAAGCCCCCTCTGCAATTGCCTTGATGATTGCATTATAAATTGCTGGCTCACGCAGCTCCTGCTTTAACAGGTTGGCCGGTTCCTCATAGAGGTAGCTGGAACGGTCAAACAAGTTTTCCATCAGTGCTTCATCTACGCTGTCCCGAACATCCAATTTGTTGATATAATGCGGAACGCCGCCTGTGATGCCATAAATCAGGGCGTTATCTTCCTCGGACAGATTCGGATGGAACACCGCTGTTTCCTTGTAATCCAGCGGCATGATCTTGAATTGCGCTGTTCTGCGCCCATACAGAGGGCTTTCTTTGCCCAAAACCTGACTTTCCATAAAACTCATGGACGAGCCACACAGGATCAGGTACATTTGGGACTCTGTCCATTTATGGTCGATGATGTGCTGAAGCATTGCGGAAATAGCGGGTTTAGCCTTTGCAAGATAAGGATACTCATCAATTACAAATACGATCCGCTGCTCCTTGGAGAGAGCTGTCAGTTCGTCCAATGCTGCATCGTAGGTTGTAAATTCCGGAGATGATTCTGCATTGGGTCGTTCAAAACTCATGATTGCCTTGGACAAGGCTTCCAGATTTTCTTTTCCGGTCGTATTCAAGGCAGAGAAGAAAATGGTCGGTTTATCCTTGCAGAATTCATTGATCAGCGCAGTTTTTCCAACACGGCGTCTGCCGTAAATGACAACGCATTCAAACTTTCCTTCTCATATCGTTTGTTTAACTTCCGAAGTTCCTCATCGCGGCAGTAAAATCGGCTCATTTTGTTCCCTCCCCAAAGTGTATTTATCGAATTTATATACTCGTAAGTTAGTTTCTTACGAGTATAATACTTCATTTCTTACATAAAGTCAAGAAATATATTTTTGACGGCTCATCGAGAAACAGGAACTATACTTCCTATTTTCCTCAAAAATTGTGAACTCTGAGTTCCTGTTCATTTCGTTCCGCATCGGTTACAATACAGCCATAGCTTCGGAAAGCGTTCAAAGCAGCCCTCAAGCTATCCCGCCCTTGAAAATTGAACACGCATTCTTCAGTCACGTTCCTGTGATGATGAGCCACGTCCGTAACAAATGCGATGATCTCCCACTGAGGGAATGAGCGGTAGGTTGACGGTAAATGGATGACAGCTTCTCCATAGCTAAGAGCCATCACAGAATAATGATACTTCTGCCTTCGGGCAGCTCGGTGAGAACCACGGAGAGGTGAGAGCCCTATGGATTCGGTACGCTGCCGGACGGCTGAAAGATTTCCCACACGAAAACAGAGTTTTCGGTTTCCGGGGATGTCGGGGACAAATACGGAAAGGTATAGAACTATAAATCACAGCATTTTTGCTGTTTGAGATAGTAGGGTGGGCTGTGCGAGCAGCCCACTGTTACATATACGGATAGAGAGGAGAAATCTAAATTGGCAACACGAGGCAAAAAAGAGAAAGAGTATCCGCCTATGCCCGCAAACTGGATGTACAAGCGCGGGGATGTCTACATGATGGATCTGAATCCTTACAGCGGTTCCGAGCAAGGCGGTGTCCGACCTGCCATCGTTGTCCAGAACGATGACGGTAATTTTTATTCTAATGTTCTTCTGGTCGTTCCGCTGACAACACAGATCAAAAAGCGAAATATGCCGACGCATTTTATTCTGCACAATCGCTTTTTGAGTGCGCCATCTATGGCGATTTGCGAAAGTCCGCGCCCCGCAGATAAATCCAGAGTGTTAAGCTACCTTGGGCACCTGTCCAAATATGAAATGCGGCAAGTGTCAGTGTGTCTGCAATACAGCTTTGGCTTCATTGGGTATAAGTCATTCCGAAAATACCTTACGGCTCCTCCGCAGGAGGATGTTCTCGCCGCTGCAAAAGAGCTGCTCTCCCAGCAGTTTCAAAATCTTCGTGTGTTGAACAGTCAGCCCCCTGCTCTCGCCAAGCACACAAAAGGCGATTTACATAGCATTGAGCAGATATCGGAAAGGATGCTCTCCACCCCGACAGAATCTTCTGTTGAGTTCATGGTCGCAGAACTGGATGATGCACTTCAATCGCTTATGTTCCGCTGGAATATCTGTTATGAACGGTATTCCAGTTTCCGCTTATCCGATAACGAAAAGAAGAAAATCGGTTTGATTATCCAATCAGGAATTGATTTTCTGCAAAAAAAGAAGGAGGTTTCTTTATGATGAACGCAGTTGTAAAACCTTACCATGAAATGTGCCTGAACAGCAGTGAGCTGATTGTGCCGCGCGACACTTATCAGCGTGCTCTTCACCCCGCTCGTGTTGCCCGCATCGCAAAAGAATTTGACGAGCGGGTTGCCAATGAGCCGAAGATCAGCTTCCGGGATGGTCACTACTATGTGATGGACGGACAGAACACCATCGCTGCACGGAAATTTCTGAACGGCGGCGAAGATTTGCAGATTCGCTGCAAGGTTTATTTTGGTATGACAGAACGAGAAGAAGCCCTCCTGTTTGCACAGCAGACAGGCATTTCGGAACGGCTGAGTGCAGGGCAGAAGCTCCGTGCCCTGATTTTTGCAGGGGAGCCTGCTGCCGTTGCATTCCAGCAGGCCACCGAATTGGCTGGCGTTCATCTTTCTTTTGAAGAGGGCCGAGGCAAGCAGCGGATCAGCTGCATTGCAACCGCCTATCACGAATTCATCCGGCTGGGTCCGGAACTGTATATCGAATCCCTTGATGTTTTGCTGAACGCTTGGAACGGCGAACCTGATTCCATGAGTTCCGCAAACCTGCTCGGCATCTGCCGCTTTGTAGAACTGTATCACTCCGAATATAACAAAGGCCGCTTGATTGCCAAACTGCGGCAGGTCGATGCGTTCACGATTTTTCGCCTTGCTCGAACCGCAGGCGTAAGCCTTCCCGGCAAGACGAAGTACCTTCAGCAGGTCTATACTATTTATAATGGTGGAAGCCGCCGGGCTGCACTGCCGCTCAAGTTTTAACTTTAAGTATATTTAACGAGGTATTATCCAATGATTATCCATGAAGAACCTTCGCCCAACTCGGTTTCCTCCCCTGTTTCCACAGCAAAGGACAGCCGCTGCTATACCGTAGAAGACCTGATGGAAATGCTGCTCCTGAGCCGTCCCACTGTCTACCGTCTACTGAAGCAGAACGAATTCCGCTGGTTCAAGGTAAGCGGCGCTTACCGTATTTCCAAAGCCAGCTTTGAAGCATGGCTCAATGATGGCACTGTTGAACGCAATCCTGCTGTTTGACATCCTCAACATTTCACGCGAAATCTGCTATTCTTTAGCCGGGATGAGAAATCCCGGCTAAACTTTTACATAGATAGAGAGGTGTCTTTCATGGATGATATGCGGAATACTTCGGCTCCCTTATACGGAAAAGCTGAACCTGCCACTACCAAAACCACCATGTCGGTTCGTGAGATGCGGCAGCTTCTCGGCCTTGGCAAAACAGACAGCTATTGGCTGCTTCATAAGAATCTCTTTGAAGTCATTCTGATAAACGACAAAAGGCGTATCGTTATTTCCAGCTTTGAGAAATGGTATGCCAATCAGGTCAAATATCATAAGGTCAATGGTTCGCCACCGGGCGAGGAACTTTGCAAACGGTCCTATTCCGTTCCTGACGCCGCCGAGATATTGAAGGTGAAACCCGAAACGATCTATACACTCATCCGACAGGGCAAGTTGAAAACAGAAACGGCAGACTTCTGTATGAGAATTCCCAAAGAGGACTTTGAGCGGTGGTACCGATCACAAAGTCGCTACCGCACAGCAGCCGACCGTGAGCGTGACCGGGAGATTGAAGCGCAAACCATCTCCATCCCGGAAATGGCAAAACTACTCGGTATCCCACGCAAGAATGTTTATGGGATTCTTGATTGCAAAAATACCGAGATTGTTTCGTCATTGAGCGCGTGGCCGACAGGCCGCGCATTACCAAAAAAAGTTTTAAGGCATGGCTTAAAAGCCAATCTACATACCAACTTCAAAAACCGAAAAAAGAAACGCATGAGGAGCCGCCGCTAAAACTGCAATGTCCCAAGAATGGGAAATACTACAGTTTTCAGGAAATTCAGGCTTTTTACGGAATCAGCCGCCCAACACTTGACTCGTGGGTTCTCAAAGAAGGAATTCCAACGATGAAGTTGGGAAGGGTAAAACGCATCCAAAAAGATGCTTTCGATGAAGTTCTGAAGTCCAAACGTAAAGTAGAGGAGGATGTATAATGGCCAGCATTGTCAAACGCAATAACCGATACTGCGTTGTCTATACCTACAAACACGCTGATGGAACGCAAAAGCAGAAATGGGAAACCTTTACCGACCTTGCAGATGCCAAAAACCGTAAGAAAGAGGTCGAATACAAAGAATCCGTCGGTACCTTTGTGGCACCCCAGTGCCGAACTCTAAAAGACCTGCTTACAGAATACGTTGCCCTGTACGGAAAAACCAAATGGGCACTCTCAACCTACCAATCAAACAATGCTCTGATCTCAAACTACATAATACCGCTTATCGGCTCAATGAAGCTGCAAGATCTCACCACCCGCGTAATTGAGGGATATTATCAGCGGCTGCTCAAATACGAAGCAGTTGACCCTATGTGTGGAAAGCGTCAGCATCAATACGTTTCTCCCGGCACGGTTCGTTCGGTTCACAAAATTTTGAGAAGTGCCTTTGAGCAGGCTGTAAAGTGGGAACTTATGGAAAAGAATCCCTGTATTTATGCCACCTTGCCCAAATACACTGCAAAGAAGCGTGATATCTGGACTGCCGAGACCCTGTTCCACGCCTTAGAAGTCTGTGATGATCCACGGCTCCGGCTCTGCATCAACCTCTCCTTCTCTTGTTCTCTGCGCCTTGGCGAACTGCTCGGTTTGACTTGGGATTGCGTGGATATCTCTCCTGAAAGCATCGAAGCCGGGCGAGCCTCCATTTACATAAATAAGGAATTGCAGCGTGTAGACATTGCTTCGCTAAACGCCTTGGAAAACAAAAATGTCATCACTCGTTTTCCCTCGCTGAGTTCCCGCTGTACCACGGTTCAGGTTCTGAAAAGCCCTAAAACGGACAGCAGTATCCGAACCATCTTTCTCCCCAAAACAGTTGCTGAAATGCTTGTCCGATATAAAGCCGAGCAAGACATGACAAGGGATGCACTGGGCACAGAGTACGCTGACTATAATCTTGTGGTCGCCGGCCCGCGGGGAATGCCGACCGAACAATCCACCATCAACGGTGCATTGAAGCAGCTGATTGAGGAAAACGATCTTCCCAAAGTAGTTTTCCACAGTTTTCGACACTCCAGTATTACATACAAGCTCAAGCTGAACGGCGGCGATATCAAAGCCGTGCAGGGCGATTCCGGTCATGCACAGGCTTCGATGGTCACCGAGCAGTACGCACACATTCTGGATGATGATCGGCGTTTGAACGCACAGCGATTCGACGATTTCTTCTATCAGCATCATGGTGCAGAGCCTGAAGTTCTCCCTCGCGCAGAGCAAGCCGCTCCCAAAGCCAGCCCAATCGATACAGATGCGGCAGCAGCTCTTGCCAAACTGCTGGCTGACCCCTCTATAGGCTACACTCATTAAAAATCTTGCAAAGAACCTATAAACCTCTATACATAAACAGCGGCAGTTTTCCGTATATGGAAAACTGCCGCTATCTGTTTTAGGATGATCCCGTTTCTTTGTGTTTTTTCGCCTTAGCTTCCTCTATGTCCATCTTCAGCTGATGTGTAAGCTGTTTTACATAATCGAGTGAAACTTCATAGCCTTCTGCGATTTTTTCTGCCGGCATCCCATCAAGGATACGGGAGATCACAATGTTCTGAGTGGCTTGTTTTCTCGACTCTGCAATCATTTCCTCAATAGAGGGGCAATGTTTATTATGCATCCAATTCAAGTAATCCAAGCGTTCAGCTTCTATCCGCGATAGAAGCCTGACTGCATAGAAATTGTCATCTACCTCGAAGCGAACTTCCTCTCCGGGTTTGACTTCAAGTTTTTCCAGAACCGCATCTGGGAGTTTTACAGTTCCATCTTCACCGACTACAATATTAAATTTCTTTTCCATCGCACACTCCTAAAATCACGCAAAGTTCCTTGCATCCAGTGCCTTTACTCCCGTAAGAATACCATAAGCCCCTTCCTTTTACAAGACAATGCGCATTTCCATTCGCACTGTTACATAGACCAGAGTTTTCTCGCAGAAAGCTCTGGTCTTTTTCTATTGAAAACATTTGTCCATCACACCAGCTACGGCTGTATGGTCTGGTTCACGAATGCTAAACAAGCAAATATCCGTAGGGAAACGTACACTTCCCAGCTAATGAAAGGTGGGCATTTTACAATGAACCTTCCACTTTTCATTAGCTCTGCTAATTTTCTGCTAATGAAAAAGCCTTTTACTCGTTTTATTTCGGGGTTTGTGTTCTTTACTCAGATTGACAGCGCAACAAAAAATCAATTGATAAAACGTTACTTGTTTTACCTACTTTTGCCTAGGATTTATGGCTTCAGCCCCTACTCCTAAGCGAAAAGGCCGGCGGTTCGAATCCGCCTGAGGACACTTATTTTCAAAGAAATGCAAAGGTCATTTTTCCATGTGAAAGACGATCTTTGCATTTTTCTTTTTTAACCTATCACCAAAATTAGCCAGCTAATGCCATTAGCAGAATTTTCGGTTCCAGCTAATAAAATCAGGCTTCCAGCTAATGAAGCCCCATAAAGCAGCTTTTGAACTCTGTTTTCCGGCTCTCTGCTAAAATTGGTAGCCGCTTTCCTGTAAATCCATGTAAATACAAGATAAACTGTGTAAATCTATTTTCCACATTCCTACCCGAAACCGTGCAAAACACTTTTCTCCATACATAGCGCGTTCACTCGCTGTTCTCTCGGAACAGAAAGAGGAACGCGCTTTTTTTGTTTTCGGGCTGAACTTCCCGAATCCACCAAAGGAGGGTTTACCGATGAAAAAAGTTCTGACCGTGACGTTTGACAGCTGCAAGCCCCTGCACACAGCTCCAAGCTCCGCACCCTTCTGCGGTGAGATCGTCCGTGCCGACATCGGCATCCGGGACGAATGGCACCCGGCAGGTCTTGCACAGCTTTAAACGCGGAATTTTGCCCTTACAAAAAAGCACTTTCCCTTATATTTGCATTGCAAATAAGGGAAAGTGCTTTTGTCTTGCTCACTATGAGGTTACTATCGCAAAGGATACGGTCAACTCCCAATAGCGAAAAGATAATACGGCAGCCTTCACTTTTTCAGCACTACGCACTCATAGGGGCGCAGCGTGTCGGCGGTGTCGGGGTAGTTACCCAGCAGTTTCTCGGCATCGGTCCAGCCTACGGGCAGGGGCTTGGCAATTTCCCGCTCCCGCAGGTTGCAGAGAACCAGCAGCTCCGTCTCGCCGTCGTACCGGCGATAGGCTAACAAATCCGCGTTGTCGGGGTACAAGAACTCGATTTTTCCCGCACTGATGACCGGCATTTTCTTGCGCAGGGCCACCAGCGTTTTGTAAAAGCTGCGGATGGAATCCGGGGCGTCCATTTGGGCAGCGGCGTTGATGGCCTTGTAGTTGTCGGCAATGCCGATCCACGGCGTACCGGTGGTAAACCCGGCGTTCTCGCTCGCGTCCCACTGCATCGGGGTGCGGCTGTCGTCGCGGCTGCGCTGGGCGATAATGTCCAGCGTCTCGGCCTCGGTCTTGTCCTGCTCTCGCAGGATCCTGTAGTAGTTGAGGCTCTCGACGTCGCGGTACTGCTCGATTTTCGTGAAGTGCGGGTTCGTCATGCCCAGTTCTTCGCCCTGATAAATGTAGGGGGTGCCGCGCATAAAATGGATCGCCGCCGCCAGCATCTCGGCGCTTTCCTTCCAGTAGGTCGTGTCGCTGCCAAAGCGGCTGACCGCACGGGGCTGGTCGTGGTTGCACCAGAACAGCGCATTCCAGCCGCCGTGGGCCTGCATCCCCTCCTGCCAGGTCTGGAACAGTTTCTTCATGGCGAGGTAATCAGGCTCCCTCAATTCCCACTTTTGCCCGTCCTTGTAGTCGACCTTCAGGTGGTGGAAATTGAAGCACATCGTCAGCTCGTGGTTGCCCTCAGCGGTATAGCCGATGCAGTTTTCCAGCGTGGTGGAGGACATCTCCCCCACCGTGATCATACCGTCGATGCCGCCCGCGGCGACCAGCTCCTTCAGGTACTTGTGGACGTTGCGGCCATCGGTGTAGAAGCGGCGGCCGTCGCCCTCAAAATCGTCCTCATAGACCTCCGGCTTGGAAATGACGTTGATGACGTCGAAACGGAAACCCTTGATGCCCTTCGCCTTCCAGAATCGCAGGATGTCGGCCATTTCCTCCCGCACGGCGGGGTTCTCCCAGTTCAGGTCGGCTTGCATCACATCGTACAGGTGCAGATACCACTTGCCGAGCCATGGTACATATTCCCACGCAGGGCCGCCGAATTTCGACACCCAGTTCGTCGGGCAGCAGTCGGGCGTGCCGTCCTTGAAGATGTAATAGTCCTGGTACTTTTTGTCGCCCGCCAGTGCTTTTTTGAACCACTCATGCTCGGTGGAGGTGTGGTTGAACACCATGTCCAGCATCAGGCCGATGCCGCGCCTGTCCGCCTCGCGGATAAGCTCCTCCAGATCCTCCATCGTGCCGTAGCGCGGGTCAACGGCACGGTAGTCGGCCACATCATAGCCGTTGTCGCGCTGGGGCGAGGGGAAGAACGGCGTCAGCCAGAGATAGTCAACGCCCAGGTCGGCGAGGTAGTCCAGTTTCGCGGTGACGCCCTTCAAATCGCCGAAGCCGTCACCGTTCGAATCCATGAAGGATTTCGGGTAAATTTGGTAGACAACTTTATCTTTAAAATCATTCATGGTACACACCTCACAAAATCAGGCAACGCCTTTTTTCTTGCCGACGATGACGGTCAGCACAAAGGGGACGACGATGGCAATGGCCATGCACAGCGCAAAGCTGAGCATATAGGCGGGCTGGATTGACAAAATACCAGGGATGCCGCCGACACCGATGGCGTTGGCCGTGGTGGAAGTTGCCACACAGACGACCGCTGCGATGGCAGATCCAATCATGCCGCAGATAAACGGGAAGTGGAATTTCAGGTTGACGCCGAACATAGCGGGCTCGGTAACGCCGAGGTAGCAGGAGATGCAGGAGGGAACGTTGACTTCCTGAGCGGCAGCATTCTTGCGCTGCAGATAGATCATACCGAGGACGGCGGAGCCCTGCGCAATGTTGGACAGCGCGATCATCGGCCACAGCATCGTACCGCCGAAGTCGGCGATCAGCTGCATATCGATGGCGTTGGACATGTGATGCAGGCCGGTGATGACCAGCGGGGCATAAACAAAACCGAAGATTGCGCCAAAGACCACGCGGAAGGAGCCGGAAATGCCGGCGTAGACGATGTCAGAAATGAAGGTGCCGATCTTCCAGCCGATGGGGCCAAGGACAGTGTGGGCGATGATGACGGACAGCACCAGCGAGCAGAAGGGCACAACGATCATCGAGATGACCGGCGGGCAGATCTTGCGGAAGAATTTTTCTAGATAGACCAGCGTGAACGCGGCCAGCATGGCGGGAATGATCTGCGCCTGATAGCCGATCATATTGATGGTGAAGAAGCCAAAATCCCATTTCGGGATATCTGCCGCCGCAGTAGAAGCCACGGCGTAAGCGTTGAGCAGCTGGCCGGAAACCAGCGTCAGGCCGAGGACGATGCCCAGGCTTTGGGTCGTGCCCATTTTCTTTGTGACAGACCAGCAGATGCAGACCGGCAGCATATGGAAGATGGCTTCGCCAATCAGCCACAGGAAGCTGTCAACGCCGGACCAGAACTGACTGATGTTGCACAGCGTCTGGGTGCCGTTATTAAAAAAGTAGATGCTGTCAATGCAGTTGCGGAAGCCAAGGATCAAACCGCCGGTGATGATGGCGGGAATCAATGGGGCAAAAATCTCCGCAAGCACGCTCATGACCTTCTGCAATGCGTTCTGGTTCTGCTTGGCCGCGCTCTTGACAGCTTCCTTCGAGACACCGTCAATGCCGGAGACGGCAATAAAATCATTGTAGAAATCGCTGACCGTATTGCCGATGATGACCTGGAACTGGCCCGCCTGGGTGAAAGTGCCCTTGGCGGATTTCAGTGCCTCAATCTTGGCAACGTCCGCCTTGGCGGGATCATTCAGCACAAAACGCATCCTGGATATACAGTGCGAAACTGCCGCGATGTTCTCTTTGCCGCCAACGTACTCAAGCAGCAGCCTTGCGTCCTGTTCGTATTTACCCATAATGTTTTCCTCCTTTTGCCCGGTAGAGCGGGGATCTTCGAACTTGTTCATACGGGCATCTTCAAACTTGTTCATACAAGTTCTCCTTACAGCCACAGAATACCAGACTTGTTCATACAAGTCAATATGCTTTTGCAAAAAAGCATTGCAGAATGCCTATTTTCGTCACTGCTCACAAGTTGCCCCCTTGAAATTTAGCCGAAAAGACGGTATACTAAAGTAAATGTTTGAACAAGTTGCGAGGTACACACCATGCCAAAGGCAAAATATGATGGCATTTATCACAGCATCAAAAAACGCATCGAGGCGCAGGATTACCCCTATCAATCGCTGCTGCCCAGCGAGAATACCTTAATAGAGGAATACGCCTGCTCCCGCAACACAGTTCGACGCGCATTGGCGGAGCTGGTAGCCGACGGCTATGTGCAGACCATGCAGGGGCGCGGTGTGCGGGTCATCTACCAGCCGGTGGGAAAGACGACCTTTACCATCGGTGGAATAGAGACCTTTCAGGAGACCGCTAACCGCAATCGTCTGCAAGCCGTTACCCGCGTCATTCGGTTTGAGACCATCATCGCAACGGAACAGTTTGCCGCGGAAAGCGGATTTTCTGAGGGCGATGAATTGTGGGCGGTACAGCGTGTGCGTTATCTGGACGGAAAAGCACTGATTCTGGACATCAACTACTTTTTAAAGGAATTTGTACCCGGACTGACAGAGGAAATCGCATCCCATTCCATCTATGATTTTATTGAAAACGTGCTTGGAATGCAGATCATCACCAGCAAACGGCGCATCACGGTGGAACACGCAACTGCCCGTGATGAAAAGCTGCTGGATATGGACGGCTATGATTGCGTGGCGGTGGTGGTAAACCAGACCTTCAACTCCGATGGAATGCTGTTCGAGTATACCCAGTCCCGCCACCAACCGGACTATTTCTCCTTTCAGGACATTGCCACGCGGAAAAAGTGAGCGGCAGACACCCGGCGCAGGGGGATCCACCTGGGATTTTGCGCTGGGCCGGGGCTCCGGCAAAATGGGTTTTAGGGTGTCCTTGAATCAGAATCTGTTTTATAGATGCAATGCTTGCTAACCATCGCTTACGCTCTGGTTACCCCCTTCGGGGGCTTTGTACTGCTGACAGGGTGCGGCTGCGCTTGGCAATGTACAGGGGATAGGATAGCAATTCCTGACCGTATCTTTTTGTTAATGACTATTTCGTTTATATACACAAACCGAGTCAAAAGCCGTTTTACAGAACACTTTACCAGGAGAGTTGACAAACCCGCCGTTTTTGCGTATTATAATAGGAACAAGGGGGTTGTGTGCCCCTTTGGCAAAAAGCGAACAGCCTTGACGAGGAGAGTACGCCCCGCCTGCGCCTGACAGAAAGCCCGAAGGATGGAACCGGGCAGGTGAGCACGGGGTGGAAGATGGCCTCTGAGCTGTGGGGGTGAAGCGGCACGCCGCCAAGCCCCCGCCGGGTGCGCCCGTTACCGCGCGGAGGCCGGTTTTACCCCGGCACGCAAGGCCATGCCCGCAAGGGCGCGGCGAAGCAAGGTGGTACCACGGAAGTTCAGCTCCCGTCCTTGTCCGGTGCATTCCGGCAGGACGGGAGCTTTTTTGTGACACAGCCACAACAGAAAGGAAGAATCATCCCCCATGAGCGAACACAACACATTCTACATCACGACCCCCATCTACTACCCCAGCGACAAGCTGCACATCGGCCACAGCTACACCACCGTGGCCTGCGACGCGCTGGCCCGCTTCAAGCGGATGCAGGGCAAGGAAGTCATGTTCCTGACCGGCACCGATGAGCACGGCCAGAAGATCCAGGACAAGGCCGCCGATGCAGGCGTGACCCCCAAGGAGTACGTTGACCGGATCGTTGCTACCGTCAACGGATCTGTGGAAGCTGCTGGATGTCAGCTACGACCGCTTCATCCGCACCACCGATGACTACCATGTGGAGACCTGCCAGAAGATCTTCACCAGCTGTATGAACAGGGCGATATCTACAAGGCGAGTACATCGGCCACTACTGCAGCCCTGCGCAGCAGCTTCTGGACCGACAGCCAGCTGGTGGACGGCAAGTGCCCCGACTGCGGCCGGGAGGTGCAGGACGCGGAGGAGGAGGCCTACTTTTTCCGCCTGAGCAAGTACGCCGACCAGGTCCGGGATCTGCTGGAGAACACCGACTTCCTCCAGCCCCGCAGCCGCGTCCACGAGATGGTGAAGAACTTCCTGGACCCCGGCCTGGAGGATCTGTGCGTCTCCCGCACCAGCTTCTCCTGGGGCATTCCGGTGGACTTCGATCCCAAGCACGTAGTCTATGTGTGGGTGGACGCCCTCAGCAACTATATCACCGCCCTGGGCTATGACAACGACCGCTACCACGACTACGACAAGGGCTGGTGGCCCGGCGTCAACATCGTGGGCAAGGAGATCGTCCGGGTTCCACTCCATCATCTGGCCCGCCATGCTGATGAGCCTGGGCGAGCCGGTGCCCAAGCACGTGTTCGGCCACGGCTGGCTGCTGCTGGACGGCGGCAAGATGTCCAAGTCCAAGGGCAACGTGGTGGACCCGTATATCCTGGCGGAGAAGTTCGGCGTGGACGCCCTGCGGTCTTCCTGATGCGGACGTCCCCTTCGGCTCCGACGGCAACTTCTCCAACGAACTGCTGATCCAGACCATCAACACCGACCTGGCCAACGACCTGGGCAACCTGGTCTCCCGCACCACCGCCATGGTGGGCAAGTACTTTGGCGGAGCGCTGCCCGCCGGGTGCGGCGCCACGGAGATGGAGAAAGAGACCGCCAGGTCTGCCGCAGCCGGGCATCCACGATGTGCTTCGGATCTGACGATCCCAACGATCCGGTCCTCTTTGACCTGGACCTAGTGAGCAAGGCCGCGGGGCTCCGGTTCGACTATGAGGAGGACATGGAGACCTTCGCCCCCCACAAGGCTCTGGACGAGATCTTCAAGGTCATCCAGCGGG
>ENA-OQAB01000979-OQAB01000979.1-human-gut-metagenome-genome-assembly--contig:-NODE-979-length-14209-cov-3.293779_pt1 | contig 14209 bp, 17 predicted proteins | sample MGYA00242490_ERZ504517 | MGnify/ENA primary metagenome ERZ504517 (study PRJEB26092, sample SAMD00036298) | human gut metagenome | host: Homo sapiens | study: EMG produced TPA metagenomics assembly of...
ATAGTTTACAATTGAAATCCAATTCTTTTATTTCTTGAATATTAAAGTCTGAAACACCTATAACAAAATCCACTTTATCCTTAAATCTCTTTAAGTCTTCTCTTCCTAAATTACAGTTTTTCTGTATGTCTGGACAATACTCCTCAAAAAATTCTCCTGGTGTAATATTATGATAGTTTAACCCTATTTTACATCTATGCTTTAAAATTTCTTTATTCAAATCATTTCCTGAACTTAAATGATATAAATAGTATCGTCTTTTGTTCAATATAATTTTCATATAAATCTGCATACTCCCGAACCCTTGCATCAATTACTCTAGCATAAATTTTACTATCAATATTTCTTTTTATTAACTCTCTATGTATTGTAAGTGCATGATTTCCAATAGCATCACCATATGAAAAAGTATTTAATATTTGTATTATTCTCATTTACAGCCCCTTCTTTTTGCTAATACTCGCTTTATTTTTTTACATAAAATAATCCAACGAATATTTATGACCTTTATGGAATCAAAATCTATAGGTAACAGTTCTGACTGATTTTGAAGCAAAAGTCTATCCTCTTTTTCTACTAAATTATTATACTCTTCTATCATCCTTTTAACCTCATTCATATGACTTTAACAATTTGTACCATGCTTTTGCAGCATTTTTCCATGTATATTTCTGCAAAACTGCTCTATTATCTTGTATTTTTTTCATAAGTAATTCATTCAAATCCACATCATATTGATCAGGATCTATATAATAAACCGATTCTCCATATATTTCATGAAACACCGGAATATCAGATACTATAACCTTTGCATTGCATGCCAATGCCTCTAATGGCGGTATTCCAAACCCTTCATACTTAGATGGCTGAATAAATGCTTTAGCATTTTTCATTAAGCTTTTGCTTTCTGCATCAGTTACCGTTCCAACATAAATTATATTCCTACGTTCCGTTATACAACCATCTCTGACCTTCTTACCCGCTACAACAAATTGAGAATTTGGATTTTTTTCTGCAACAGACTCAATCCATGCATAATTTTTATGTTTATACTGGCTACCCATAGCATAAAAAAAATTATTTTTATTTATCTGTTTAATATTTTTGAAATATCTTGTCATCCTCATGAATTTTGTTAATATGTTCCCATCCACATCCTATAACTTTTATTTTTTCATCTTTAATATGTACCTTAGATTCTATTTCCTTTTTTGAAATTCTGAAACTGTCACAATATATTTCGATACTAAAGCATCATACTGAAATTTTATTGTATTCATTAGCCGTTCTACAATTGGATCATATTTTTGTGTCAACTGCCTTGCATCATGCAATGTAACTATTCCATTTTTCCCAATAGACCATGCTATACCAAAATCTATAAATATTCCATTATTATCCTTAATATATTGAGGAATAATCTGAGTAGCAAATTTCTTTTTCTTTTGATCAATAGGAATAAATTTAATTTTTCAAAAACATGAATATATAATTGCAAATGTGATGGATACAGCACTTCCACTCTGATATTATCAGTATATTTTAACTCATCTTCTAATCTTTCTAAAATTTCAAGTTTATATCTCTGAATTCCTCCATAGCTTTGTGTACAATAACAGCGTCCATCCATAACAAAAGTGCACATATATGCCTCCTTATATTCCTTCTTTTATTAATTCAAACTGTTCACATTGTTTTATTGCATAAAACACTAATATAATCATCGGTTCATAAATATACCAAATTGACAAAACTGAGGTTGCGTACAAACAAGAAACCACAAGCAAAAAAATTGATTGTTCATTTAACCGTATTCTAAAAACAGATTTCATCAGTCTCCAATATGTATAAATACCTACTATCCCCATCGTTCCTAACATTCCAGGTAAAACTCCATAACCTCTAGCAGAACCAATCCCATATCCAAATAAAGGCTGACTAAAAAACACATTATAAATCAATTCATTACCATATTTTCTAATTGCACCTGATGCCGATAGTTTTTCCGCCTCTGTTCCAACAATGTACGCAACAATTTTATCATTAATTGATTTTAAAAGCTCATAAATTGCATTATACTCAAAACACATAAAACATATAGCTAGTAGCACCATACCTCCCCATAAAATCAAATGTTGTTTTCTAATTTTTATTTTTTTTAAACTAAATCTCCCATTCCATATTGTTGAAACTAATGCAAACGGTATGATTACAATTGCACTTCCCGAACTTGTTGACAACAATGCCATCATTCCCACTATATTCCAAATAATATCTTTTTTTGTTCTTTCTTGTTTTGTAAACATAATTAAATAATACACTATACCCACCACTGCATACGATGGTTCTGAAAAAAAAGTAAGAACTGAATATATTCCCCCTCTAATTTGGGGATAGGCAACACTATCCTGCGGAATACCTAAAATAAATGTCACTATTTTTCTTACTAACTCTTCATTAATAAAATTGTTAATTACAAATTCAACAAAAATAGCAATAAAATAAATCCGAAAAATCCTTATACTAATATTAACACTTTTATCTCTCCATTCCTTATCAATTAAATATTCCTTTGCCATCAAAAGAAACACAATGAAAATAAAAAGTACTATCATTGCACTTACCTGCTGTGCTCCAAAATGCGGAACAATTGCTATTGATTTACCGCTATAAACATTATCAATCGATGTGTCAAATGGAACAACCAACTCTGTGTCCTTTCCTAAAATTAGAAGCACATAACTTATGATAATTGATGTACCAAAAAGGGCTAATGCCCCCATATCTTTCCAATATAATTTAAAGTTTTTTACAGCAATCGACCAAACAATAAAAATCATTTGTAAAACCATAGAATATGTTATTGATACAACCCCTAATTTCCCTGCCGTACAAACATTAATAAATGTAGAAATGAAAATTGTAAAACAAGTAGTTATAGTAGAAAACGCACCTTTCAAAAGTTGTTATTAAAAGCAGTTCAGACCATGTATTATATGTAAAGAAATGCGAAATGATAGTTGAAGTAATAATGACAGCAGTTGATAAAAACAAATCATACATATTCATATAATTAGATAAAGTAATAATAGATAAATTGACAGCTGCTAATAAAAATCTATACAACCACTTTTTACACTTTATATCTACTAAAGAAGATATAAACCATGATAAAAGAATAGATTCAATAACATTAATAATTATCCATTCCATATCTTCTTTCTCCTATATTCCATATATGCCTTCATAAACTTATCCTTACTATTTCTAACAAAATTAATATTGTTTTGTTGAGTTAAGCATATATATTGTTCTCTAACATCAATAACATGTCTAAAGTTAATAATTGTATAAGAATTAAATCTAAAAAAACTAGATTGATCTAATTGTGTTAATATTTCTTTTAAAGATGATTTAATAACATATTTGTTATAGGTTGTATGAATTGTAGCTGTATTTTTAGATGAATTTATATAAATAATCTCACATTGTAAGATATCTATATCTCCTTTGATTGTTAATATTTGTTTATCATTTAATTGACTTTGATTGTATTTTTTATAAAATTCTTTTAAATCAGGGTATAAATTTGATTTTCTAACAAAATAAAATGTTTTTTGTTTATAACTTTCAAAGACAAAATGTTCAACACTAGAAATATATACTAAAGTTGTATGGGGAAAAACAGTCAAAATCTTTTCACCTTCATTAAAACTTTTTTTATCATATAATAAAACATCTAGAAAGAGAATATCAAATTCTTCTTTATATAATTCATCTGATATCTCTTGATATCTTTTTATTTGTACTTGAGAAAAGAGTTGTTCTAATTCTTTATTTAAAACTTCAGCAAATTCCTTATCATCATCTATAATCCCTATCTTCATATCTATCACCATTTTTATTTTAACATAATTCTTCTTTTACGATAAGGCTAAAAAAGGAAAGGTCTCCCTTTCCTATCTATCAAAAGCTAAATCTATTAATTTATCAATTAAATCACTATAGGCTATACCATAATCAGCCATTAATTGTGGATACATAGAAATACGCGTAAATCCTGGCATTGTATTAATTTCATTCAAATAAACCTTGTTTGTTTTCTTATCTAAGAAGAAATCAACACGAGATAATCCATGTCCATCAATAGCTTTAAATACCTTTAAAGCATAACCTCTTATTTCTTCTTGAATCTTTTCATCAACTAATGCTGGAATACATGTTTTACTTTCTTCATCTTCATATTTTGATTCAAAAGTATAAAACTCTCCATGTGGCATAATTTGTCCAACACGTGAAACAATAGGATCATCATTTCCTAATACTGCAGTTTCTAGTTCAATACAATCAACACATTCTTCAATGACAATATGACTATCATATTTTGCTGTTTCATTTAATTTATCATAGAAATCTTCTTCTTTATCCACTCTATAACATCCTACACTTGAACCAGAACGACTAGCTTTCATAAAGCATGGGAATCCCATTTTATCTTTAACAGCTTGAATAATATCAGTAGATTCATTAAATTCATGATCTACAACAACCAATGTACCATCATATCTTTTTTTCACGTATAAAGATTGGACTTGAGGAATACCTACAGTTTCTAATATCTTCTTTGTATAGATTTTATCCATTGCAACACTTGAACCCATTGTACGACATCCTACATATGGAACTTGAGCAAGTTCTAATAAACCTTGAATTGTTCCATCTTCCCCATATTGACCATGTAAAACTGGGAATACAACATCTTGTTTCTTTAATAATCCATAGATATCTTCAATTGGTAAAGCATTATCTAACCATGTATCTTTTGCTAAATCTTCTTGATTTTGATCTAATAAATACCATGTTCCATCTTTATCAATTCCAGCTAAAGTTAATTCATATTTTTCCAAATGAATATTATTTAACACTGACGTACAAGACATTCTTGAAATAATATGTTCAGTTGATTGTCCCCACAAATAACTAATAATTTTTTCATAGCTTTTCTCTCCTTCAAATGTTCAACAACTTCTTTAAGATGCATACCATTAGATCCTTTAACAAGTAAAACATCATCTTTTTCTAAAAGTTCATCTAAATATTCAATCAATGCTTGATTATCTTCAAAATGATAAGCTTGTTTTAAGCCTAACTCCTGTGCTTTATCTACCATATACTGACAAGCTTTACCAACGCATAAAAGCTCATCAATTCCTTTTTCAACAACATATTGTCCTACTTCTTCATGTAATGCTTGTTCATATTCTCCAAGTTCTAACATATCTGCTAAAACTGCAATTTTTCTTGTTTGATATTGTCCTAAAACATCTAAACTTGATTTCATAGAATCTAAATTTGCATTATAAGTTCCATCAATAACCTTTATTCCATCTGCTAAATCAAGTACATCCATACGATTCTTTGTTAATTCAAAATGTTCTACACCTTCAATACATCTTTCCATATCAATATCCAATGTCAATCCAATCGCAATCGCAATTAAAGCATTATAAACAAAATGAATCCCTGAAACAGGAACATGAACTTGATAAGTCTTTCCTTGATAATCAATATCAAAATAAGATTCTTCCAATCTTAAATCAACATTTCTAGCTTTTAAATCACAACCATCATTTTGACCAACTCTTAATAAATGATGATCACTTAAAGAAACAGTATGAAGCATATCATTATCATCATTAATAACCAATGTTCCTTGTTTTGCTAAAGCATTTACAATTTCCATCTTTGCTTTTAAAATATTTTCTCTTGAACCTAATTCTCCAATATGTGCAGTTCCTACATTCGTAATTGCTGCAATATCTGGACAAGCAATATGTGTTAAATGATCAATTTCACCTAAATGATTCATTCCCATTTCTAAAATCATAACTTCTTCATCTTGATATCTTAACATTGTTAATGGTAAACCAATATGATTATTATAGTTTCCTAATGTTTTTAATGTTTTATATTTTGTTGAAACAACTGAATAAATCATATCTTTGGTACTTGTTTTACCAACACTACCAGTAATCCCTACAACCTTAACATTGCGATGAAGTCTTAAATATCTTGCCATATCACTCATTGCCTGAAGGGTATCTTCAACCAAGATAACATTCTTATCAGGATAATCTACAACCTGTGATGTTATGATTGAACTTGCACCTTGTTGAAATGCCTGTTCAATATAAGCATGTCCATCACTCTTTTCACCAATTAAAGGAATATATAAATCCCCTTCTTTAATCTTTCTTGTATCTTGAGTAAATCCTAAAATATCATCATCTAAATTCCCACTCAATAATTTTCCATTTGTCGCATCAATAATTTCTTTTATAAGCATACTTTTCCCTCATTTTTAATATATGCACTATTATAGCACAGTTTTCTCACAATAAAATAGAAAAAAGAAAAAGCCTTCCAGCTTTTCTCTAAATAAAATCACCTTGTCCATCAGTAAACAATCTTTGCTGATTTTCTCCATTAAAATCCATAATAACTTGATAAGCATTATCACTATAACTTCCACCAGTCATTAAAATCAACTTATCACCAATAATTTGTCCACCTGTAATATATCCACTATAAATCTTTGTTTTCTTCTTTGTTTTCAAATCATATTTCATAACATTCATATCATTTGTATAATAAAACAAATTGTGATCACTCATATTTATAAACATTTGAACATTCTTATCATAAGTCTGTGTTTCTTTATTTTTAATATCATAAGACATTAAACTTCCATCAGTCTTACCACAATATAAATAACCATCTTGATAAATCAAATTATAATACTTACCACTTAATAACTTTTCTTCACCCTTACCATCTAATCCAATACTATAAATCCCATCACTACTTGTAAAATAAATCTTATCATCTAAAATATTTAAACTAAAAGATTGACGTTCATTCAACTTTGTTTCTTTCTTTGTTTTTATATCATATACATATAAAGCTTCATGATCCTCATCTAACTGATAATAAATCTTATCATCTTTGACAATCACATAATAAACGGCTTTATTTATTAATATCTTTTTATCTTTTCCATCTAATGATGACTGACACAAATAATTATCTTTATTTGCATAATAAATCATATCTTTTGTCACATTCACATATTGAACAGATTCATTAAGAATCGTTTGACGATTCTTTAAATCTTTATCCATACTTACAAGATGACCTTGATCATCACAAATATAAAACTTATCTTCACTTTGATAAACTAAACCAGATAAATTAATATTACCAGTAAATGTTGCATAAGATGTTGTTCCACCAATACTTTGTTGTTTCACTTTAATTTTGATGAGAAGAATTATCTCTAGCTAGATTCAAAGCTGGTCCATGATAGAGATAAAGATAAGAAATACCTGTTAACGCTATTAAAATAGCAACTCCAATACCAATAACTTTCTTATTCACCTTATGACTAACTGGAATATCTTCAAAGTCAACAGTTTCCTCTTTTAAATTATCTTCATCACCTAATGGTTGATAAAAACCACCTACTCCTTGAGGAACATCTTCATATAAACGTTCTCCACAATGTGAACAGAATTTAGCATTTGGAAGTATTGGCTGATGGCAATGTGGACATCTTTCTATTTTTAAACCACATTGAGGGCAAAAACTCATATCATCATTTAATTCACTTTTACATCTTGGACAAATCATAAAACTCCTCCTTTATACAAAAACACTCTAATGAGTGTTATCTTGTTCTTCTTCATCTACAACTTTATAATCTACATCAATGATATCAGGATTTGTTGGTTCTTCTGGTTGTTGATACATTGATTCATAATATGTACGATCATCAGTTGAGGTTGTTTGCCTTCTATGTCTACGTCCAAATAGAATTCTTAAAATCCACACAATAACAAGTACGGGAATTAAATAAATAAGAAAAGGCAAAAAGAATCTCAATGCTAACATTAATAATATTAAAACACAAAATAAATATATAAAACCATATCCCATATATATTCTCCTTTTTTACATTTCTAGTCTATACGACAAATATAAACTATAAATGAACTGATTCATCACCATCATGCCATTTAAACAAATAATAGACAGGAACTCTTAATCCCGCTGCAAATTTTTCTACAACCTTAATAGATACATTACGTCTCCCTCTTTCTACATCCGAAACATAGTTTTTAGAAAGCTGACAACGGAAACCTAATTCTTCTTGCGAAATATTTTGTCTTAAACGTAATTCTTTAATTCTTCTTCCAAATAGTATATTAATATTTTCCATATTAATCATTCTCCATTTGTTTTAATTTTTGAGCTTCTTCTTTAATCTTTTTAAAACGATGATGTAATCCTGATTTACTAATGGTTTGCCCCGTCTGCTCATAATAAGCATCCGCTAATTCATTCAAGGTTAACTCTGGATTCTCTAAACGAAGTAACGCGACAATTCTCGTCTTATCATCTAAGATTTCTATTCCAGCCTTATCAATAACATAAGCAATATCTTCAATTTGTGCCGTAGAAGCACTCATTGCCTTCACCTCATTAGCAATATCACAGTTATTCCAACGATTAACGGTATTTGCCATTGAACGATCAATTCTTGTCATTTCAAAATCCATGACTGATTGACTTGCCCCAATAGCTCTTAAAAAATCACCAATTCTTTCTGCTGATTTCATATAAATAACATATTTATTACGACGTTTAATAACCTTTGCATTAAGTTCATAACGATTCATTAATTCTTCTATAAACAAAGCAAAATCTTCTTCATTAACACTCATTTCTAAATGATAATTAGAAGTATCGGGATTATTCACACTTCCACAAGCAAGAAAAACCCCTGCTAAATAAGCTCTTTTTTGTGAATCTGTCTCTAATAATTGAGCATCTGGTACACTTTGAATACCAATACCCTCCATCAAATGTAAATCATCTAAGATTTCTCTAGCTTTAGATACAATTAATATATAGACATTGTTTTTTTTAAGTTTCATTTTTTTAGACACACGAAACTCAATATGTGGTTGATATAAATCCTTTAATAATTTATGCAATTTTGATGCAATTTTTGCATTTTCAGTACGTAATGTTAGTGATAATCCTGATTGGTTTAAAGATAATGTTCCAATAATTTTAATCATTGCACAAAGAATAGCTTTTTCACAATCTAAATCAAAATCATTAAAAACAATTTCTTCTTTTACAACTCTTGAAAAAGATATCACTTTCTTCCCTCCTTAATGATCAGCATCTCGATGCCATTTATAAACTTGATAATACTTAGAATAATAATCAGCAAAATAATTTGTTAAAGTCACTGAACGATGTTGTCCACCAGTACAGCCAATTCCAATAATCATTTGCATTTTTCCTTCTTCTTCATATTTCTTTAATAAATAATCATAATAAGTAATTGTCTTTTCAATAAACTCTTTAGTTTCGGCTTGTTCCATAACATAATCATAAACGGCCTTATCATTTCCTGTTAAATTTCTTAACTCCTCAATATAGAAAGGATTAGGTAAGAAACGCACATCTAATAATAAATCAGCATCTCTTGGTACCCCATGTTTATAACCAAAAGAAACAAAAGAAACTCTAAAAGTATCTTGATTTCCTTTATGAAAATATATTTCTAACTTATCTTGAAGCTTAGTTGGCTTTAACAATGTAGTATCAATAATAATATTTGCTAGCTTACTTACTGGATCAGCCATTTCTCTTTCAAAGTGAATAGCTTCCATTAAAGAAGATGCCATATTACCAATCATCAATGGATGAGAACGACGTGTTTGTTTATATCTAGAAAGTAAAACTTCATCATCACAATCTAAGAAAATCACAGTTAAATCTATCCAATCCATATTAGATAGCACACGCACTGCTAAAATAGCGTCTCCTAATGAAACAGCCATAGCAACTTTGGCATATTTTGTAGATGTACGCATCAAATCACCAAACTCTTTTAACAATGCAACTGGATAATTATCAATGCAACGATATTCCATATTTTCAAAGATTGCCATTGCCTGTGTTTTACCAGCTCCAGACATTCCAGTGACGACTACAACTTCAATTTTATCCATAAACTCATCCCCTTTTGTCATTTATACTATATCAAAAAACACATCATAAGTGTACTCTTTTTTCAATCTCAATAAAATTATCTTTCCTCATTGACACCATTAAACAAAAAAGGAAGAAAAAATCTTCCCTTATTTTAACAATGAAGCAATATATTGTCCAGCAATGGCACCATCATTTGCTGCCGTAATAACTTGACGTAAATTCTTAGCTGTTACATCTCCACCAGCAAAGATTCCTTTAACCTTTGTTTCTTGATTTTCATTAACTTCAATATATCCTTTATCATCCACAATTCCTAAATCACTAACAAATCCACTAATAGGATCCAAACCAATAAATGGGAAGATACCATTCGTTGGAATTGTTGACAATTCACCAGTCTTAGAATCTTCAATCACTAAACCACTTACTTTTCCATCCTTCTTTTCAATCGCATGTGGTTTCTTTAAATAATGCATTTCAATATTATCCTTTTCCTTCATTTTATCAATTAAATATTGATCAGCTCTTAAAACATCACGACGAACAATAATATGCACATGACTTGCTATATCACTTAAATAAAGTGATTCCTCAATCGCACTATTACCACCACCAACAACACATACAACCTTATTTTTAAAGAATGGCCCATCACAAACAGCACAATAAGAAACTCCATGTCCAGTCATTTCTTCTTCACCAGAAATACCCATTTTTCGCTCTTTTGTTCCCGTTGCAATAAAGACATATTTTGTCTCATATTTTTCTTTAGCCGTATAAACAATCTTATGATCACCTAAATCTTCAATTTTTGTAACTTCACCAAATTCATATTTAGCGCCAAATGATAAACATTGTTCATACATTGAATAAGCTAATTCAGGTCCTTTTTTCACAACTCCTGGATAATTTTCAATCTCAGCAGTTAAATTCAACTTACCACCTGGTGCTCCTCCATCTAATACAATCACACTTGCTCCTGCACGAGTTGCATATAAAGCTGCAGTTAATCCCGCAGGTCCAGCTCCAATGACAATTAAATCTACCATCTTAATCCATCCTTTCTATAAAATGTATAATATCCTTCATTTCATCAATCATCAAATCAGGATTCAACTTCTCCATCTCACTTGTTCCTTTTGGTGTCCACTTTACACCAGCAGTATGAACACCAGCATTTTTACCAGCTAAGATATCACTTGTATTATCACCAACATAAAGTGCTTTTTTACAATTTGTTTGATTCATAGCCTTTAAAATACCCTCTGGATCAGGTTTAACCCGATTTCACATTATCCATTCCTAAAACAACATCAAAATATTGGGTTAAATCAAATAAATCCAAACCTAAATAAGCCGCTTTAGAATACTTCGTTGTAACAACTGCTAAAGGATATCCCTTATTTTTCAAAGTCTCAAGCGTTTCCTTTACGGTTGGATAAATCGTTACAAAATCCTCATGATGTGCATGATTATAATCACGATAATATTCTATCAATTCATCACTCATTGATTCAGGAAAATATCTAGCAAAAGTATCTTTTAATGTTGGTCCTAAAAAAGATAAATGTTCCTCTTCACTCAAGATATATCCAGGTTTATATTTTTCAAAAACATGATCAAATGTTTTGTGAATCAATAAATCAGTATTTAATAATGTTCCATCTAAATCAAATATAACTGCCAAATCTTTTTTCATAAAGTCCTCCTACAACGCATTATATCATACAAAATTAACATCTCAAACGAATATGCTTAGCAAAAGAAAGATAAAAAACTTATCTTTCTTTTAAAAATATCTTCAATTGTTAGTATTAATGTTTCCATTTGTTGTTGTGTTCCAATTGTAATTCTTAAATATTGATTAATTCTTGGTTTAGCAAAATAACGAACCAATATTCCTCTTTCTCTTAATTGAGTAAATAATGTTTGAGCATCATAATCTGGATGCTTAACAAAAATAAAATTAGCATAAGAATCAGGCATCTCAAAACCTAAAGCTTTTAATTTATCTTTTGTATATTCTCTTGTTTTAATAATCTTTTGAGCATTTTTCTGAATATAATCACTATCATCCATACTCGCTTTACCAATCACTTGTGCCAATCTATCAATTGGATAAGAATTAAAAGAATTTTTCACATCATATAATTTTGATATCAATGTCGGATTCCCTAATGCAACCCCCAAACGGATTCCCGCAAGAGAACGGAATTTTGAAAAAGTTTGAATAATCAATAAATTTTCATATTTCTCTAATAACGAAACTGCACTTTCTCCTCCAAAATCAATATAAGCTTCATCAATCACAACAATACTATCTGGATTATGTTTTAAAATATCTTCAATAAAATCCAACGTCACTAATAAACCAGTTGGAGCATTTGGATTAGGAAAAATAATTCCAGAGTTTTCTTGATAATAATCTTCTTTAACAATTTCAAAGTTTTCATTAAGAGGAACCATTTGATAATTCATTTGATACAATTCACAATATACTGGATAAAATGAATAACTAATATCAGGAAACAAAACTGGTGCTTCGCCATTAAAACAAGTTAAAAATGTTAATGCTAAAACTTCATCAGAACCATTTCCTAAAAAGACTTGTGAATCCTTTAAACCATGATATAAAGCCATACTATGTTTTAAATCATCTGCATCAGGATTTGGATATAATGGTAACTGTGAAGAATCAAATTGATTGATTGCTTCTTTCACAAGGCATCCTGGATCATATGGATTCTCATTTGTATTTAATTTAATGAGATTCTTTATTTTAGGTTGTTCCCCTGCCTGATATGGTTCAACCTTTCTTAATTTATCTTGCCAACTCATCTTTATTTCCCCCTAACATATCTTCAATAACCTCATAAACATAATGAACATGACGCTTCGTTTGACTTTTAATATCATCATGTGCATGAATAAATGTATAACCATAATCAGCAGATTGAATCATTGATAAATCATTATACGAATCCCCAATCGCATAAACTTCATCAATATCTTCTTCAATCAAGGTTAATAGTTTTTTTATTCCACTTCCTTTAGAACACCCCTTAGGAACAACATCAACAAAATGCATATTAAAATAAGCTTCAACACTATCACTATAATTTTCTAAAATATAATCATAACATGCCTTTGTATTTTCAATACCTTCATCCTCTTGATTAAAGGCAATAATTTGAAAATGTGATGCTTGTTGATAAGCTTGATGAAAATCAACATCAATCTTAGGTTTTCCCTTAGCCCCATGATTAATCGTTTGACCATCTATATAACCATAATTAACATGACCATCACAATAATATGCCCACATTCCAGCATAACTTGTTAAATGTTTTAAAATATCAACACCAATTTCATGGTCAATATGCTTTTCATAGAGTGTTGTTAGATTCTTATCTAAGATTTGACCCCCATTATTTAAAATTAAATAATCATAAGAAAAATCAACACAATCAATTAATTCTTTAACTTCCATAAAATTACGTCCTGTACATAACGCAATCAAATGACCTTGTTTTTTTAATTCTTTGAGTGCTTCGATATTTTTAGGTGATATACTTGTATTTTCATTAACTAATGTTCCATCTAAATCACTTATTAATATTTTCAAGATGATTCCCCCTTTGTTTTAAATATTATAGCGAATATATTAATAAAAGCAAAGAAAAAGAGGTTAAAGAACCTCTAGTTGATATAATCTTTTAAAGAATGAGTATATGTTAATACAGAATAATATGTTTTTTGATAACGATGAACAACAAATGATGATTCACCTTTATAATTTCCAATTCCATAATGCCCTAAAGTTTTCTTCTTACTTTCAAATTCATCTTGACGTTTTGCAAAATCATCCATCAATTGATTAGTAACTGTTTGAGGACCACTATATGTTTCAAATAAAGCCTTTTGTTCATCAGTTAAAAATAATTCATCAAAACTTTGTGCATTATCCTTTTTAAAAACAATCTTTTCTTCATTATATTGATGAGCACGATCATAATAACGTTCAATTGATAAAGTAACATGTTCATTAATCTTTGTTGTATAAGTGAAATCATAATAGATATTATAATTATCTAAAACCTGAATCTTATAATCCTTATCAAAAGTATAATCATGAATT
>ENA-OQAB01000980-OQAB01000980.1-human-gut-metagenome-genome-assembly--contig:-NODE-980-length-14191-cov-3.238623_pt1 | contig 14191 bp, 11 predicted proteins | sample MGYA00242490_ERZ504517 | MGnify/ENA primary metagenome ERZ504517 (study PRJEB26092, sample SAMD00036298) | human gut metagenome | host: Homo sapiens | study: EMG produced TPA metagenomics assembly of...
GAAGGAACCCATGCTGTCTGGACGCTGCACACCATGGGCAGTATTGAGGTATCAGGGCGCAGCGGAAACAGGTTTATGTAGTAGAAAATCCGGCAGTATTTCTGTTCTGACAGCCCGATATCCGGAATGTGCGGCTGTGTGTATCAATGGACAGCCAAGGCTTGCCGCTCTGCTTCTGCTGGACAGCCTGAAGGGCAGTCACAGATTCGTTTATGCAGGGGATTTGACCCGGAAGGTATCCTGATTGCTCAGAGGCTGAAAGAACGATATGGTGAAAAGTCTTCATCTCTGGAAATATGATGAAAAAATGGTATCTGCAGATTTCTGTCCGAAGTGGAACTGAATCCCAGACGGCTTAAAAAGCTGGAACAGGTATATATAGACGAGCTTCTGGAAATCCGGGAGTGCATGAAAAAGAAGAAAAGAGCTGCCTATCAGGAGGCTATGATGGAGATTTATCTTGATGCAGTAAAATCTGAAGAGTCCAGAAAATGGTTTTGTATCATCATCAGCAGATGAAAATGAATAAAATATTGTCAGAGGGTTACTGTTGTCGAATGGTGTCGATGAGATTTTGTTGACTTTCAGGCAGGAGGAGCATATACTGATAGTAGCTAAAAACGTTATGATTCTGACATTAGCGAAAACGAAAACCCCGGAAGTCTGCTACACTTCCGGGGTTTTCTGTTCCATTTATGTAAGGCGGCTTAGACCTTTAGGCTGTTACTGCCTTTTGTTTCTGTCCAGCCATTTGCAGATATAGTAGCTAACTATACCTGCTGCGACAGAAACAAAAAACGTCATGATAAGTTCTGACATCAGCATTCACCTCCTTTCTGCTGGAGGTTCGGCAGCAACTGTATTGTATCATTTGCAGTCAGAAAAATATGTCATATTCTGGTTACAAAGCTTGAAAATTTCAGCAGTGCAGAGGGATTTCTTTTAAATGCCTGTAATATGTAACTGAGAAAATTAAAATAGTACACATAAATAAAAAATAGCAGAAGAAAATACAAGCTCTCCTGGGGTAAAATAAACTCAGTAATAACATACAGGAGGGTATGCCATGATAATCATTGGAGAAAAACTGAACGGTTCCATTCCGTCAGTTGCTAAGGCCATTGCAGATAAGGATGCGGAACTTATCAAAGAGAGAGCCAGAAAACAGGCAGAAGCGGGCGCCACATTTCTGGACGTGTGTGCTTCTGTTGAGGAGGACGTGGAAGTAGAAACTTTAAAATGGATGATTGATCTTGTACAGGAGGTAACAGATACGCCGATTTGTGTAGACAGTCCAAGTGCAAAATCCTGCGTAGCAGCGATCCCGTTCTGTAAAAGACCGGGACTGGTAAACTCTGTTTCCCTGGAAGGAGACAAAATTGACAGGATTTTCCCGGTCATTGCGGATACAGACTGGGAATGTGTTGCTCTTCTCTGCGACAATGACGGAATCCCGGATTCTGTAGAACGCAGGATGAAGGTTTTCCATGGAATCATGGAAAAGGCAAAAGAGTACGGAATTGCTCCGTCAAGATTACATATTGACCCGTTGGTGGTGACTTTGTCAACAGATGAGACTGCACTTACTGTATTTGCAGACTGCTGCCGTCAGATTAAGGCGGAATATCCGGAAATCCATATTACCAGCGGACTTTCCAACATTTCATTTGGTCTGCCTGTAAGAAAAAATATCAATCAGGCATTTATGGTTCTTGCCATGAATGCAGGTATGGATAGCGCTATCGTAGATCCAACCAACAAAAATATGATCGGAATGATCTATGCTACAGACGCTCTTCTGGAAAGAGATGAATACTGCCTGAATTATATCGGGAAATTCCAGGACAGACCTCAGGAGTCAGAAGCAGAAGCGGCACCGCAGACACCGGCAGACGAGAAGATGCTGGCAGTCTTTAAGGCAACTCAGGACGGTAAAAACAAAGAAATCGGAAAATGTGTGCAGGATGCCATTGACGCAGGCTGCGATCCTACAGCAATTCTCAATGACGGTATGATCGGAGCTATGGCTGTGGTAGGTGAGAACTTCAAAAAAAGAGATCATCTTTGTTCCGCAGATGCTGGCTGCAGCCCGCGCTATGAAGGCCGGTGTTGAGGTGCTGAAGCCGTATCTTGCAACAGGAGAGGCGGGAAGCGCAGGAAAGATCATTCTCGGTACTGTGGCAGGCGACCTTCACGACATCGGAAAAAATCTGGTGGGCATGATGTTTGAGAGCGCCGGATTTGAGGTTCTTGATCTTGGCGTGGACGTTCCCATCCAGACCTTTATTGATACAGTAAATGAACATAAGGATGCAACGATCGTTGCCCTATCCGCGCTTCTTACTACAACCATGCCGTCTCTGCGCGACACAGTTGCAGCTCTTCTGGAGCAGCCTTTCCGTCCAAGAATTAAAATTATGGTAGGAGGAGCTCCGATCACTCAGGAGTTTGCTGATGAGATCGGCGCAGACGCATATACCGAGGATGCGGCATCTGCAGCAGAGCAGGCAAAAAAATATGCGGATTCCGGTTTCTGTGCAAAGGCCGCAGCCGGAGAATTTGACCTTACTGAGGAAGAACTGAAAGCTTTTGAAGAAAAAAGAGCGGCAGAAAAAACAGAAGCAGCATCAAAAGAGAAAGCTGCGCCTGTAAAAGAAGCTGCAGTTCAGGTGAATTTTGACAAAACAAAAGTAGATATCAGCAAAGTACGTCTTCCCGGTCCGGGAGAAGGCTATAAGCTGAACTGGGAAGAAACAAAAGAGAAATTCCGTAATTACTGGGCTCACAAGAACACAGGCCGTCCGCTGATGTGCGTGATCGCAAGAAGACCGGAGATTGAACAGTATTCTGACGGAACTCCTGTAGACGGCGGATATCTGGGGCAGATCTGCCAGGGCAAATACTACAATATGCCGGATGAGCTGATGTGGAAGGATATGGAGGATAAATATCAGGATCCTCAGAGAATCGTAGACCGTTATCGTTTCTTCTGTGACACTCACGCATTCCTTGGCGAGAGTTTCCCGAACCTGAATGTTGACTTTGGACCGGGATCTCTGGCAGCCTACCTTGGATCCGAGATCGGCTTTAAAGAAGACACCGTATGGTTTAACAAGTGTCTGGACGGCTGGGATGGTGTTCCGAAGCTTCAGTTTGATCCGGAAAATAAATGGTTTAAGAAACATATCAATCTTGTGAAAAGCTGCCGTGAACTGGCTGGAAATGATTTTTATGTAGATATGCCTGACCTGATGGAGAATATTGATGTTCTGGCATCCCTTCGCGGAGCCCAGGAAACCTTGTTCGACCTTCTGGATGAGCCGGAAAAGGTAGGCGAGCGTATACAGGAAGTAACTGATGTTTACTATGATTATTATGACTGTTTCTACGATGCCATCAAAGATGAGGAAGGCGGCAACGCATACACTGTGTTCCAGATCTGGGGACCGGGAAGAACCGTGAAGCTGCAGTGTGATTTCTCAGCCATGATGTCACCGGAGGATTTCCGGAAATACATCCAGCCTTCACTGAGAACACAGTCTGAAAATGTGGATCATGTTCTTTATCATCTGGACGGACCGCAGGCGATCAAGCACATGGATGCTCTGATGGAAATTGACGGAATTGATGCTCTGCAGTGGACCAGTGGCGATGCCGGCCCGGACGGAACTCTTCCGGACTGGGATGTGATTTATGACAAAGCCATTGCAGCAGGAAAATCCATCTGGGTAAAGGTTTATTCCGGAGAGTTTGAGGACTGGATCAGAAACGTAGACCGTCTTGTAAAAAAATACGGTTCTCACAGCCTCTTCCTTCTGTTCCCGGAAATGTCCATGGAGCAGGCAGTATATCTTCTGGATTATGCAGAAAAGAACTGGAGCGATGTCAAAGGCACTTTCTGTGAGTCACTGGGAAGATAAATAAAGTTTACTTTTGAATTCCAATAAAATATATTCTGTAACACAGAAAAACCGCAGCAAAAGGGTTCCACGGCCCGGGCTGCGGTTTTGTTCTGATGAATATTTTATCCTTTGGTGACGGGGGCTGTCAGGCTGGTAAAGAAGAAATAAATGGATCAGATCATTATGATCGGCAGATTTATGATCGGTAGACTTTTTCCTGCAAAAACAGGAAAAAAGTACAATGATATCACAAGATACAGGACGAAAATTCTATATTTCCTTTATATAATAGGTTTATCAGAAATAGGAAAACGTAAACTTATAAAATAAAAAGAGAGGAAACAGACAAATGAAACAGAAAGCTATGGAAACAAAACTGGTTGTAAGACCGCTGGTGGGATGCCTTACTCACACACATTTCTGGGAGGGACCGTGCAGAGCCGGACGGAGAGAGGATATGACTGAGGAAGCAGAGGCCAAAGCTGCAGACGAAGTTTTTAAAAGTTCTGTAGAGGGATTAAAACAGGTCATTGATGAGGTTGAATTTCTGGAGCCTCTGGATGTTCGCTATAATGAATCTTTCACTGTTGAGAAAGAGCTTTTTGCAAAAATAGGAGAAGATCTTGACAAAGTAGACTGTTTTCTGTGCATGGGCTGGAGAATCCCAAAGCTTGAACGTTATAATAAACCGGTGATCATCTGGCAGAACGGAAATGAGGGAATTGATTTTGCAGCTTATTGCCGTTCACTTGGAATAGAGGCTTATGTCTGTATGGATCTTCAGGATGTGAATGAGATCGCGCATATTCTCTGGGTAAGAAAAGCAGTTCAGAATACAAGAGCCCTTGTGCTGACTGCAGGATCTCAGCCGACTTTTGGAATCCAGAGCCTGATCCGTGATCCTGAGATTTTAAGACAGCGTTATGGCCTGGAAGTTGTGAAGCTTCCTTTTACATCTATTTTTAAATACATGGATGAGATCACAGACGAAGAAGCAAGACCAATTGCAGAAAAGATCATCAATGGTTCTTCAGATACCCAGGTAAATACAGAATGGTTCCTGAATGATATCAAATATTATCTGGCAGCAAAAAAAATGATGGATATTTATGACTGTAATGCATTTTCTACGGCCTGCCATGAGCTTTGCACCACAGAAATTCCGCAGCAGAGAAAATTTACCCCGTGTATGTGCCACTCTATTTTAAAAGATGAAGGGATTCCAAGTGGATGTGAAGAGGATCTCAATGCACTGATGGCAATGGTGATTCTGCAGTATGCAGCTCACCGGCCTGCATTTATGGGAAATCCCAATCATGAAACAGATGAACTGCTTCGTATTCATCATGCAGTTCCGGCGCTGTGCATGAATGGTTACGGAACCAAACCTCTGGAATATAAACTTTGGGCATTTACCGGTCAGGGATTCGGTGGCAAGCTTCAGGTTGATTTTACAGAGAATAATGAGGATTATGTAACTCTGGGACGATTTAATCCGGCAGGCGATACCATGTGCGTAAAGGTAGGGGAAGTCATCCGTTCCGAGTATGCAGAGACTTACTGCAGTCCTTATTATTATATTAAAATGGATGACGCAAGAGAGTATATGCATAATCTGGCAGGCTTTGGCCATCATCAGGTACTGGTGTTTGGCGACTATAGAAAAATTCTGAAAAAAATCGCAAAAGTTATGAATTTTAATATACTGGAAGGCTGACGGGAATCAGCCGGGGAGGAGGGAGAGGTTTGATCTATCTGAACAATGCAGCAACCTCATATCCGAAACCATCCTGTGTAAAAGAAGCAGTGCAGGCATGTCTGGAAGACGTGCCATGCTTCTCAGTTTCGGGGAGGAATGCAGATTGGAAAAAAGGATATTGAAGAAGCCTGCAGAGAGCGTCTGGGCAGGCTTTTGGGTATTTCTGAGTATTCCAGGATATATTTTACTTCAGGTGCCACAGAAGCCCTGAATACAGTGCTGGGAGGATTACTGCTGGATGGGGAGATTCTGGTTACTCAGACAGAGCATAACAGTGTTCTGCGGCCTGTCAGAAATCTTCTGTCAGCACAGAAACTGGAAATGAAAGTGATTCCCTGTGAAAAAGACGGCAGGATCACACTGGCAGCACTGGAAAGTTCTGTGACTTCCCGGACCAGAGCAATTGTAGTAAATCACTGTTCCAATGTGACCGGGTGTATTCAGGATATGGATATGGTGGGAAGATTTGCAGAAAAACACGGACTGATCTTCATTGCAGATGTTTCTCAGAGTGCAGGCTGTATTCCCATAGATGCAGAGAAATGGGGAGCAGATGCCCTTGTTTTTACAGGACATAAAAGCCTTATGGGAATTCAGGGAACAGGAGGCTTTTATATACGGCCGGGACTGAGGCTGATCCCGTTGAAAATTTCGGGGGGAACAGGAACAGACAGCGCAAAACTTGTTTATGAGAATGACGATTATGAATATGAGCCGGGAACCCATAATCTTCCCGGGATCACAGCCCTTTATGCCGGAGTGGGATTTATTCTTGAGACAGGTGTGGAGATAATCCATAAAAAAGAAAGAAATCTGATGGAGATTTTGTATGAGGAACTTGAAAGGATTCCCGGAATTCAGGTTTATGGAAATAAGGAGACATGCAGAGGCCCGGTGCTGAGCATGAATTTTACAGGGCTTTCTCCGTCGGACAGTGCCTATATTCTTGGGGATACCTATGGAATAACAGTCAGGGCAGGGCTTCACTGTTCGCCGCTGATCCATCAGGCAATGGGAACCGGGGCAAGGGGAACTGTAAGGGTCAGTGTTTCCTGGTTCACAACCGAGGAGGAAATACGAAGCTTTATAAAGGCGGCAGAAGAAATTGCAGAATCTCTGACAGGAGTTTTTTGAAGGTTTTATCAGAAAAAGCTTTGTTTACAGATCAGGAGAAATTGGAAATGAAGATTGTGGAAAAAACAGAATCAAGAGAAAAGTGCGCAGAAGCCGGATGGTTTGCCTGGGACTGTCTTCTGGATCATAAAATAAACAGGGAGTTTATTTTAAGTCTGAAACCTCTGGGGGGATTTGTGTATCTGGATATGCTCAGACAGCCGTTTTTCAAAATTGAAAATGATTATTATATGATAAAAGGAATAGAGGGAAACAACTATTTTCGCATAGCAGTACATGGAAAACACCAGGAGTATCTTGAAAAAATTGAAGAATTTGTCAACACAGAAAAACAGAATAGTTTATAAATAATCCCTTAAAAGTCTGTTTTATGATTATTTCTGACAATAATTGCGCTTAAAACCGGCATTTGTTATAATGTCTGAAGAATCACGCCATTACACAGCGGCAGAAAGGACATTATAAGATGAAGCTTATCAGAGATAATATTGCGCTGGATAAGGATTTTCCCTTTCAGATATCAGAGGTGGTGCTGAATCATAAAAACAGCCGACCGGATACCTTTCACTGGCACAGTTATTTTGAGATCACTTACGTACAGGAAGGACAGGGAAATTATTCTGTCAACGGACAGGAGTATATGATGAAACCGGGGGATATTATTATTTTTAATAATGTGGAAGCCCATGGCTGGAAGCTGATGGGAGAAGATATGAAGCTTCTGGTAATGATTTTTTCCCCGGAATTTGTGGCAGAAAAGCTCAGTGTTTTTGACTCTGAATATCTGAAGCCTTTTGTAGAGCGGGGAAGTAATTTTAAAAACAGGATCGGAAGTGAAGAGCCGGTAAGTCATGAGATCCGCAAAGGAATCAGGGAGATTTATGCAGAGTGGCAGCAGCAGAAAGAGGGATATCCTCTGATGATCAAGGCAAATATCCTTCGTATACTTACCATGCTGATCCGCACCTATCAGGATGAAAGTAAATCAGGAGAGATGCTGAAGGAAAAAAAGTCTGCCATGAAGCGTCTGGAGCAGGCGATTTCCTATATAGATCATCATTACAGTGAAAAAATCACCCTGGATGAAGTGGCGGCAGCGGCTTATATGAGTTCCAATTATTTTTCCTCTTATTTCAGGAAGGTAACCGGTATCAGCTTCAGTGAATATGTGACCCGCATTCGTATCAGCCACGCCAGAGAACTTTTAAGAGATACGGACAAAAGTGTTACGGAAATCGCCATGGAATGTGGATTTCATAATATCTCCAATTTTTACCGTCTGTACAAAAAACAGGTGGGAAAGCCGCCAAGGGATGAGAAAAAGTAAAATCTGTATGGCATAAATTTTTCGGGGAAAAGCAGTATTTCAGTGTATGAACAAAAATTATGACATCTGAGATCACAGATAAGTTAAAAAATGACAAAAAGAGCTGCGCAATTTCCATGTTCTTTTGGTGAATGTGCTGGTATGATAAAACCATCAAGAAAACAGGAGGGTTTTTACGATGAAGAAAAAATTAGTGGCTGCACTTCTTTGTGGTGCAATGGCAGCAGGATCTATCACTGTATATGCAGAGACAGTTCATGCGGAGGGCGATACAACCATTACTGTAATGGCAAGTCAGGACTGGGTGTATGACGCGGAGATGGAGCTTGGCAAAAAATTTGAGGAAGAGACCGGAATCAAGATTGATTATCAGATTGTCCCGGCTGATCAGTATTACAATATGCTGATGACAAAACTGAACAGTGGTGAGGGTCCGGATATCTTTGGCGGACAGGCCGGAGCCTTTGATATTGTTTCCCAGTATAACGTAGAAGAAAACGCAGTAGATCTTTCCGATCAGCCATGGGTAGAGACCTATGATGAGTTTGCAAAAGAGCAGACTTCTGTAGGCGACAAGGTTTACGGAATGACTTATTTCGACGTTTCCACAGATTATTATGTAATTTACAACAAGAAGATTTTTGAAGAGAATAAGCTGGAAGTTCCCACTACATTTGCAGAGTTTGAGGAAGTATGTCAGACACTTCTTGACAATGAGGTAACTCCAATCTATGAGCCATGTGCAGACGGCTGGCATCAGACTATGTGGTTTACTGAGATCGGCGGAAAATATGAGGATCTTGTTCCGAATATTGTAGATGATCTGAACAATAACAAGATCAAATTTGCAGATGTTCCTGAACTGAAACAGGCACTTGACCAGCTGAACGATATGGCCCAGAAAGGCTATTTCGGCGACAACTACCTGTCTGACGAGTACACAGATCTTCTTATGTATCTTGGAACAGGCGAGTACGCAATGGCTCTTGAGAAACCCGGTCAGATTCCGGCAATCGCAGCAGCTTCCGAAGGCGCTTACACAGAGGAAGACTTTGGTATGTTCAAGATTCCGCTTCTTGACAACGACATTCTGAACGTACATCCGGTTGGACCGTCCAGATTTATTTATTCCGGTTCTGAGCATCAGGAAGAAGCAAAACAGTACCTTGAGTACATTGCTTCTGCTGACAGTGTACAGTACATGATTGACAACTGTGACAAGATCGAGAACCTTCCTTTCGAGGTTGGTCAGACACCTTCCTACAGCGATGAAACAAAAGAGTTTATCGATTCTGCTGAGAAGCAGGGAACTGTATTCCAGGATACTATTAAATACCTGAATCCTCAGTGGACAGAGCTGACACAGGATATCGTATCCATGTTTATCGGCGATATGACCTCTGAGGACGTTCTGAACGCAATCGACGAGAGACGCGCAACTCAGGCAGAGGCAGTTGGAGACGAAGCCTGGAAATAATTTATAAGTGATTTTAAAGCATAAAGGGCGGCATAGCGAAAGCTATGTCGTTCTTTTTAAGGTTCTTTTAAAATGAAAATATAAATAAGCAAATATTAAATTTTTCACAACAGGATCTGCAATACTCGAAGGAAATACTCGAGCGTAGAAGAAATATTAAGCGGGATTATGTATGGCACAAAGACAGATCAATAAAGGATTTGTACACTTTTTTAAGCTTTGTACAGGAAAAACAGCAATGCATAAAGATCAGCAGAATAAAAAGACCTGTAATCAGTTCTGTAAACCGATAACAGGTCTTTTCAGTACCAAAAAAGTGTAGTTGTCAGAGAGTAATTAACTCTGATACCTGCACTTATTTTTATTGCTGCAAATTATTCTTCCATCTGCGGTTTCTGGCGGTACGCAGTAGGATTTATTCCGGTAAGCTTGCGGAAGGTTTTGCTGAAATGGAACTGATCCGGGTAGCCGACTTTTTCACCCACCTCACGGATGGGAAGAGTGGTATTTAACAAAAGATGCTTGGCTTCGTGGATGCGTACGTCTGTAAGATACTTTAACGGTGTGTTTCCCACGTATCTGTTGAACAGCTTTGTGAGATACGCAGAGCTGAAGCCCATACGGGAAGAAATATCCGAGAAGTCAATATCGTCCATGTAGTGATTGCGGATATAAAGAACTACGTAGTCTACGATTTCCTGGGAATCCTTTCCCGCCATGGAGGTGTCCTCCTCCAGCTCATAATATTTCTGCAGAGCAAGGCTTGCCTTTCCAAGAGTGCTTTCCAGACTTTCACGGGTCACAGGCTTCAGGAGATAGTCAAATACACCCTGGCGCAGAGCCTCCTGAGCGTACTGGAAGTCTGCATAGCCGGACAGGATCACAGTAAGAATATGGGGATACTGCTGGTGGATGTTACGGGCAAGAGTCAGTCCATCCATAACAGGCATACGGATATCTGTGATGATGAGATGGATATCCTCCTGCTTCAGGGCATCCAGAGCTTCCTGTCCGTCCATTGCCTGACAGACTACCTTGTAGCCGTTGTCCAGAGCGTCGATGTGTCTGGCAAGAGACTGGCGGAGCAGTTCTTCGTCTTCAACCAGCATGATGTTATAATGTTTGATCTTTTTCATGAAAACGTCCTCCTACAATTACAAAAGCGCCTCCTTCGGGCAGATTTCCGAACTGGAACAAAAAAGAGCTTCCGAACAGAAGATAAAAGCGGATAAAAATATTGAGAATACCCATGCCGTCCAGCTCCAGGCTGGGAAGCCGGCTGTATTTCAGGATTTCATCCATCTGAGATCGGAGATGTCTGTCTACCTCCGGGTCAAAGCCGGGGCCGTTGTCCTTTACGGAGATCAGCCACTGTCCGGCATCAATGTAGCCCTCAATGCGGATATGCCAGGGCGGCGCTGTTTTTGATACAAATTTTACCGAATTTTCAATCAGAAGCTGGATGCACAGCTTGGGGATCTTCAGATCCAGAAGATCATCGCCAATGTCAAACTCATAAGTGAATTTGTCCTTAAAGCGCATTTTCATACAGTTTAAATAAAGAGAACAGTGCTCCAGTTCCTCCTCCACTGTGGAAACTGATTCTTTGTCTGAAGATATGTATCGGAGAATGGAGGTGATATCCTGGCACATGGAGGTGACCTCCTCCGTCATTCCCTCTTCGGCCATAGCTCCGATGGTATTCAGGGAATTGTAGAGAAAATGAGGATTCATCTGTGCCTGTAAAGCAAGCATCTGGGCCTGTATCTCAGATTCCTTCATCACAAGAAGGGATTCCGTTGCAGCCTCCTGGGCGCGGATGGAGCTGTTCAGAGAGTCGCGCAGCCGGTCGATCTCTATGACTCCGGAATCTTTCAGACTGATCTGCCGGAACTTTCCGGCGGAATCAGACTGTGACAGAAACTGGTGCATTTCTGTCAGTGGCTGGGCAAGCCTGCGGCTTAAAAATCCTGCCACAAAATAGCAGACTACAAACAGACTGAGAGCCAGCAGGGGAATCCACATGAGGCTGGCAAGGATGGGAGTATAAAAGCCTGTGTTATTAATGGATGCAGTTACAGTAAATCCGCTGTAGTCCAGAGGGCACACAGTGACAAACTCTTTTTGCTGCTTCAGATCATTATATATCCGGGCGCTGTCTGAAGAAAGATCACGGGAGTTAAGTTCCGTGAAATAATCAAAGTGTTTTTCACCGCCAGAGGCAGTATCCGGATAAATCTGCCTGCCGTCCTCATCATACACGGTGATATCAATACTGGAAGAAGTGGTGGGCGAAAGCGCTTCCTCAAAAAGCTCATCATAGTATTTGGACACTTCCACAAAGCCGGCAGGATTATGGTAGTTGTCAAAGTACATACGGTAAAGGGAAAAAGTAAAAACCTGTCAGTCTCAGTTCCTGAGTGCCGGGAGAGAAGAGGAATGGCTGTCAGCCTGAAAAAAAATCGGTAGCCGTCCTTTTCTACCGCTCCCTTATACCAGGGAAGATCGGCTGTACTTTTGGACAGTCTGCCGTAATAGTTTCCCACTCCATATCCGCCTGACTCCATGGAATAAAGATTCACCTGGCGGATGGAGGTGTCAATTCCTCGTATGGAAACAAGAGAGTTGTTCAGCTGATTCTGCTGCTGACGCCGCTCATAGGCGGAGGCATTTTTGTTCTGGCTCCACTCAGCAAAGGTGTCTTTTACGGAGGTGGAGTTGATCACATTAAGACATATATTATCCATCTGGCTGATCTGAAGGTCAATGGCATCGCCAATACTGGAGCTTGTGCGGATAATGTCATTCTCCATATTTTTGTACATTTTTGTGTACTGGATCAGATAGACAATGGCTGAGACTATGATCAGCAGCGCTGCGGTTACCGATAAAAAACGGTAAAACAGAATGGTCTGAATACTCTTTTTTCCAGTCTGGCAAACATAAGACACACCTCCGATTTTATCTTTTGCCATTGCACCATGGTCACTAAACTTGGTGTTCGCATCGCTCGACCTCGTTAAGTGTCCAGGCATATATTCTCACTAAATTCATCCTGCGTCTTTGACTTGGATTCATTAAGTGTTCATATTGTACCACATCTGGTTAAAAAAAATACATAAATAAAACAGGCGAGTGCATGGGGAAAAATTATGCGTTTTACCCTAAAATAAAGAAAAACAGAGAGAAACAAAGAGAAATGGAGGAGGATTTTGTGAACAAATCAAAGATTTATCCCTGGTATTTTGCAGCAGGCGCTATTTTTATCTATACGGCCCTGTCCGTTATTCCCGGGATCATTGGAATCGGCTATTCTTTTACAGACTGGTCTGCATATTCAAAGGAGCTGAATTTTGTTGGCTTTCAAAATTTTATTGATGTATTCAGCGGCGACCAGGATTATCTGCAGTACATACTGAACACACTTTTATTTACTGTGGTGACCACTGCTGCAAAAACAGGACTGGGACTTTTGTTCGCCCTTGCCCTCAGCAGGAATATTAAGGCAAAGAATTTCCACAGAGGCGTAATGTACATGCCGTCAGTTCTTTCTATTCTGATCATTGGCCTTGTATTTACTTCCATTCTGAATCCGAAAAACGGTCTTCTTAATGAGGGACTTCGGATGATCGGTCTGGAAAGTCTTACACAGAGATGGCTTACCGATCCGCAGATCGCATTCTGGTCTGTTATGGGGGTTGATATCTGGCGTGGAACCGGATACATTATGACAATTCTGATCGTGGGCATTCTTGCCATCCCCAATGTTTATTATGAGGCCGCAAGTATTGACGGAGCAAACGGATTTAAAAAATTCAGCTACATTACTCTTCCCATGCTGAAGCAGACTCTGGCAGTAACTATCGTACTGAACGTGCTTTATGGCCTGAAGGTATTTGATATGGTATATGCCCTGACAAACGGAGGACCGGGACACAGAACAGAGGTTATGTACACTGCAGTATTTAAGCAGTTTTCCCAGGGCCTGTATGCACAGGGCACCACTATCAGTTCCGTTATGTTCATTTTATGGTGATCGTAGGCTACTTTATGATTAAGATTCTGACGAAAGATGAGGTGATCGAGTAATGAATGCGAAAACCAAGAAAATCATTCTGACAATATTAAAAAATATCCTTGCATGGATTTTTTCTCTGATCATGCTGATCCCTCTTCTTCTGATCGTGATCAATGCATTTAAACCGGATTCTGAGGCCCTTACCTTGTCTCTGACGCTTCCAAAGATTTGGGAGTTCAGTAATTTTGCAGTTGTGATTGAAAAAGGAAAGCTGGGAACCAGTTTCCTGAACAGTCTTCTGTATGCAGGCTGCGCAACGGTCATTACTGTAATCCTTGCATCCATGGCAGCCTATGTACTTGCCAGAAGACGGGGAAAAGCTGACAACAGACTGTATATGTACATGGTTCTGGGTATTGTGATCCCCATTAACTATGTATCTCTGATGAAAGTGATGCAGGTGACACAGTTAAATGATACAAGGCTGGGTATCATTCTTCTGTATGTGGCAATGCAGCTTCCGTTTTCTGTATTCCTTTTGTACGGCTTTGTGTCAAAGGTTCCGGTGGATCTG
>ENA-OQAB01000983-OQAB01000983.1-human-gut-metagenome-genome-assembly--contig:-NODE-983-length-14175-cov-3.893579_pt1 | contig 14175 bp, 14 predicted proteins | sample MGYA00242490_ERZ504517 | MGnify/ENA primary metagenome ERZ504517 (study PRJEB26092, sample SAMD00036298) | human gut metagenome | host: Homo sapiens | study: EMG produced TPA metagenomics assembly of...
CCTCTGGCAATACCGTACCGCACGCTGCGGCTGATGAGAAAAGCCTCCTGCTCCTCCTGCGGCAGCCCGTATATGAAAAGCAGAGTCGAAAATATCCTTTAATACGCCGGGAAGGACAGGAAGAGAGGAAAGGATCACGGTGAGGGAAAAGAGGACATAGATTGCAGCGGCTGCCGGGACGAGACGCTCTGCTGTCCTTCCGATGCTCCGGATCCCTCCCCGGATGACGGCTCCTGTAAGGAGCGTGAAGCACACAGCCGGGAGCCAGAGAGGAAGGTTAAAGGTAAAGGACAGGGCAGTAACAGCAGAGTTCGCCTGGACCATGCTCCCCATGCCAAGGGCGCACATAACGCAGAGTATGCTGTAGAGAACGGCCATAAAAGGGACATTAAGCCCGTGCTCCATATAGAGAAAGGGGCCGCACAGGAAGCGGCCGTCCGGTTCGCGGAGCCGGAAGCGGATCCCCAGACAGGTTTCCCCATAGGCCGTGATCATACCGATAAAAGCAGAAACCCACATCCAGAACAGGGCGCCGGGGCCTCCGGCAGTAAGTGCAGTAGCAACACCGGCAATATTTCCTGTTCCAACGGTAGCAGCCAGGGCCGTGCATACAGACTGGAACTGGCTGATGGTTTCCGGGGAACCTTCATCTGGCGTCCTTTCGTTTGTCGCGTTGTTTTTTTTTACCCCGGATGATGCTTCCGGCGGTGGCATCCCACCAGAAGGAAAATCCTCGGAACTGAAAAAAACGGCATTTTACCGTGAGAAATAATCCTGTTCCCAGAAAGATAAGAAGAGTCCATGGTCCCCAGACCATCCCGTGCAGCAGCTTGAGCCACTTCATAACAAAACCTCCAAGAGATATACCCAAAGACAGGCTCCGGGTGTTTTAAACAGGCTTTATACTGTGTATTCAGAGCGGGGGAAAAGTATGACAGGAAGAAAATGGAGCAGATTTCCGCCTCGCATTTCCAAATAGAGTGTGATAGAATAAGAGTAACAGCAAAAACTACTGCCCCACAGGCAGAAAAGAGGTGTCTCATGCCGGGATTTACAACCCATTATATATTAGGAATGAAGGCATATAATGACCTTCCTGCCAACTATCTTAAGTTTGTCATTACAAAGTACCGCTGGCTGTATCAACTGGGACTTCAGGGGCCGGATATGTTTTTTTACAATCTCCCTATCCTGCGCCACAGAGACCACAGAAATGTAGGCTCCTATATGCACGAGCATCGTGTAAATGATTTTTTCCGCTGCGCCTTTGACCGCCTTTCCAGGATTGAATCCAAGCAGCAGAAGGAAGAGGGAATGGCTTTTCTGTGCGGTTTTATCTGTCATTATATTGGAGATTCCATCTGCCATCCTTATGTCTATGGACGGATCGGCTATGATGTACAGAATCCGGGGGGATACTACCATGGCCTTCATGCCAAGCTGGAAAATGATATTGACGCCCTTCTTCTGAAAAAATATAAAAAGAAAAAGCCCTCCCAGTTTAATCAGGCAGCCACGATCTGTCTCAATGGGATGGAAACACAGTTTATTTCCGTATTCCTTTCCGATTGTATCAATGATGCGTTTTACCGTCTGAGCAGCAAAAATCATTATCAGGTAACAGCAGGAATGATCCACCGGTCGATTCTGGCCATGCGCTTTGGCTGCCGCACGCTGGCCGATCCCAACAGCCGGAAAAAGGACCGGATTGAGTTTTTTTGAGTCGCTGTTCCTTAAAAATCCCATTGCTTCCAGCAAAATGGTTACAGACGTGGTAGAGGATCCGGTTTGGAGTTTAAATCTGCGTCATGAAATCTGGTGCAATCCCTGGGACAGGAGCATTGCCTCCAGAGCGTCTGTGCCGGATCTGCTGCGACGGTGTCTTGGGAAACTGAGTACGATCTTCTATATGATCAATGAGATCATAGAGGGGTCAAAGGTTCTTCGTCCGGTGGCATTTGAACGGCTTTTGACAGAACTTGGAAATTATTCCTACCACAGCGGCCTGCCATGCAATGATTAAAAACAATGTCAACCATAAAATACAATTGGTTGACAATTGGGACATCCTGTGATATACCATTCCTGTAAGATAAAACAGGTTCCGTTTCAGGCAGATGAAAATATCTAAAACGGAACCGGAAAAAGGAGTGGATGGAAATGGATTCAGTTTCTGCAAAAAAATCGAAAAAAATAAGACATAACACTGCTTTTACGACAAGAGAAATGGTATTGGCGGGAATGTTTGCAGCTGTTCTGGCAGTCATCTCCCAGCTGTCAATCCCTACGCCCGCAGGTGTTCCGGTGACGATCCAGGTATTTGGAGTGGCTCTTGTAGGGGCGGTTCTGGGATGGAAGCTGGGACTTTGTTCGGTACTGGTTTATATCCTGATCGGGGCAGCGGGGCTTCCGGTGTTTGCTAATTTTGGCGGCGGCATCCGGTCGCTTATAGGGCTTACGGGAGGTTATATCTGGGCCTGGCCGGTTATGGCGGTGCTTTGCGGGATCCGTCCAGGACTCAAAAACCGGATTTCGGATCTGGCGGTGAGGATTTTGCTCTCTCTTATCGGTCTGGCGGCGGTGGAACTGATCGGCGGTCTCCAATGGGCAGCTCTTTCAGGAGACATGACCGCAGGCGCTGTATTTGCCTACTCTATGGTGGCTTTTGTGCCAAAGGATATTGTGATCACCATATTGGGAGTTATTGTAAGCGAGCCGGTAAAACAGATGACTGACAGGATAGGGTAGGCAGAAGGGAAGCGAGCTGTTTTAAAAGTTCCGGTTCATTCCGGTTTTCTTCGGTGATCCGCAGGACGGTCACATCAGGCCTTTGGGCAATTTCCTGCAAAAAGGGAGAGGGAGCCTCCTGAAGAACACCAAGAACGGGAACAGGACCGTCCAGGACTTTAAGAATCATCTGACGAAACCGGACTGCTTCTGCTTCATGGGGGCCCAGTTCATCCATGAGGATCAGATCCTTTTGAAGAAAATCAGACAGCGCGTTACAGCCCAGGCGGTCAAACCGTCTGGGCGTTTCATTTGATGAAAGCGGCGAAGACGTGCCACAGATAAAGAGAAGGTTGGTTTCATCCGGATCTGCAGGGACAGTGGCGGGAAGAAGATGGACAGAAAAGCCGGTTTTTAAATATTCACAGGTACGCAGAGTAAAAAAGCCGCCGATCTGTCCGTCAAACGAGCGCAGTGTTTTTTTCAAAAGGGTGGATTTTCCCACCTGTTTTGCACCGGTTAAAAATACATGGTGTGTCATTGGTTTGTTACCTCCCAGAGAAGACGTCCATAGCAGGAGTCGGTGATTTCCGTTATGGTGCCATCTGTTTCAGTATGATCGGTTAGCCAGGTCATGACAGCGTTTCTGTTTGCAGCAGTACGATCGTCAGGCAAAAACATTTTTTCCATAAGGAAATCCAGATATTCCTCATCAGGAACGATCTGTTTTTCACTGTGTCTTGGTTCATAACTGGTTTCTGGTTTGTATCCCATAAGAAACAGCATATTAAAAGCGGCATAAAACCATCGGCCGCTATTTTCATGCCTCATGGCTTTTTCGGGAAAGACTTCGTTCATAATCTGTTCCATGAGCCGGTTTTTGCGGTACAGATGGGAAATACAGCAGCAACGGCCCCGGCTCATTTCCATGGCCTTTAAAAGCTGGCTGTGACTGCGGACTGCGGGGGTTAAGGAAACGAATACCAGATCGAAAGCCCGTTTGAAGCCTTCTTTTTTTCAAATCCAGAGTATCAAAATCACAAAGATGGAACTGGAGATTGGTAAGTCCCAGGCTTTTGGCATATTCTTTTCCCTGAGCGATCATTTCACCGGAAATGTCCAAGGCTGTGACAAAGCGGACTCTGGAAGCGAAGGCAGCTGCAAAGCGGCCCGGTCCGCAGCCGATATCCGCCACTGAGAAATCTTTTTTCAGAAGCCCATGGTTCTCCAGAAAAAGGAAATCTTTTTCCAGACGCTCATCCGTTTTTCGATTGTTTTTTCGCTCATGAGCCCAGGAACGGGCTCGGCGGTCCCAGATATTGGGAGAAGGCTCAGTCTCCTTTTCCATTAAAGAGATAAAATAGGCCAGATCATTCAAGAGAAGTCCGCTCCTTTCCGACAGGTGCTTTTACGGGCATACAGATGGTTCGGGAATGTCCATACCTGTCTTTTACAGTTACAACATCCATTTCAATGCCATAAACGGCCTGAAGATTTTCGGGAGTAATTACCTCTTCGGGAGAGCCGAAAGCGGCCACAGAGCCTTGCTTCATCATAAGCACCCTGGTACCGGCAGAGGCGGGATGTTCGGGACTGTGTGTAGACATAATGATACAGTAGCCCCTGGAAGCAAGATCTTTGATCACATCCATAAGGAGCTGCTGGTTGGCGTAATCCAAGCTGGCAGAGGGTTCGTCCATCACAAGGATTTTGGCAGACTGGCAGATCGCGCGGGCGATCAGCGCCAGCTGGCGCTGTCCTCCGCTGAGGGAGGTGTATTTTTTATTGGCAAGCTCCAGGGCATTGACCTTATAAAGAGCCTCAAAGGCTGCATCACGATCGACAGCCTTAGGACTGTCAAAGGCAGAAAAATGGGAGGCACGGCCCATGAGCACCACATCCAGCACGGTATAGGAAAAGACGGGAGAATGGTACTGTGGAATATAGGCGATACGGTTTGCAAGCTCTCTGGGGGAAAGCTTTAAATGATCCTGTCCGTCTATGAGGATACGGCCTCCGGAAAGAGGGATTGACCCCATTATCAGACGGAACAGAGTGGTTTTTCCGCAGCCATTGGGGCCGGCCAGACAGAGAATGTCTCCTTCGTCTGCTTCGCAGCTTACATTTTTTACAATATCGCCTTTCCCATATCCGCCGGAAACATTCTGCAGTTGTAAAAGCATGGTCGTTTACTCCTTTTTCTGAATGATAAGAGATACAAAAAAGGGCGCTCCCATAATAGAAGTTACAACGCCCAGGGGCAGTTCCATGGAAAGAAGGGAACGGGCCAGATCATCCATGAGAACCAGATAGGTGGCTCCCAGCATGGCGCTGGCAGGAATCAGACGGCCGTAGTCGGCTCCGACCAAAGCCCGTGCCATATGGGGGATCATCAGTCCGACCCAGCCGATGAGGCCGCCCAGACAAACGGAGGCAGCGCTGAGGAGCGTAGAAGCAGCAATGAGGATCAGACGGTAAAGACGGATATTGATCCCAAGGCTTTTGGCTTCCTCTTCATCCAGAGTGAGGAGATTGATGCGCCAGCGCAGAAGAAAGATGATGACCAGTCCCGCAGACATGGGGATCAGGCTCCATAAAAAGGAGCGGGTATCGGTTTTTGTAAGGCTCCCCATGAGCCAGAAGGTGATCTGCTGAAGCACATCATTGGGATCTGCCACATATTTGATCATGGTTACACCTGCATTGCACAGCGCCATGATCATGGAGCCGGTGAGAACCAGGCTGAGGGTTATGGAATGGACGGATCTGCGGCTGATCAGATAAGAGGCAGCGACCGCTGCGGTGCCGCCTGCAAAGGCGGAAAGCTGTATAAGCCAGTTAGAGGCGCCGAAAAGGATTGCAAAAGCGGCTCCCAGACTGGCTCCGGAGGAGACTCCCAAGATGTCGGGGGAGACTAAAGGATTGCGGAACATTCCCTGATAGGCTGCGCCCGCTGTGGACAGCGAGGCTCCGATAAAGACTGCGGACAGAATCCGGGGAAGACGAATATTCCAGAAAATGGTAACGGCCTGGGGAAGGATTTCTCCCTCATACCCGAACCGGGATAAAAATGCCGTTACGACCTGAGAGGGGGACAGGGGATAGTAGCCCACCCAGAAGGATAAAAGGACTGCGGTAAATAGAAAGATAAGCAGTCCGGTGATAAGAAGGCCATACCGCCTTCTCTGGGCCGCTTCCTGCTTTACTTCGAAATGATGATTCAACATGGACGTTTCCGCCTTTCCTGATGCTTGACAAAAAAATTTTTGCCGTGCTAGTATGAAAATACCGTTATATTTTATAAAAAAATGTACGATATTTAAAAATATAACGCATAAAGATCAGAATGTCAATTAAGAGGAGAGGAAAAATGGGACGAGGAAAAAAGATTTTACCGGCAGTGATGGCGCTTACCCTGGCTGCAGGAAGCATTACAGGATGTTCTGCTTCTTCTGCAAAAACAGAAACGGCTAAAGAAAGCATGCAGAGCCAAGCTGAAACGAAAACAGCTGAACAGAGCACTCAGGCAGAGAAAACATCTGAGGCAGCTGATGCGGCGGGAGAGCGGGAGATAACGGATATGGCAGGCCGCACGGTTGTGGTGCCGGATGAAATTGAAACGGTATTCTCTTCCAGTACTGTAACGGCTATTTTTATGTATACGCTGGCTCCGGATAAGCTTCTTGGCTGGAATTATGAGCTGAATGAGCTGGAAAAGAGCATTATTTTGGAAGAATATCACGATCTTCCTAATTTTGGAATGGGCGATTCCATCAATTATGAGGCGGTTATTGCAGCAGACCCCACCATTTGCAGTCAACGTGGGAACCATCAATGACAAAATGATATCAAGACTGCGATAAGCTGTCAGAGAGCCTGGGAGTTCCGGTTGTGGCTGTAGACGGAGATTTGGCCGCTTCAGCAGAAGCCTACCGTTTTATGGGAGAGCTGCTGGGAGAGGAAGAGCAGGCTGAAAAACTGGCTTCCTATGCGGAAAAGACCTTTGCAGATATTGAAAAAATGGAGGTTCCTGAGGACAAAAAGGTACGTATTTATTATGGAAACGGAGAGGATTCCCTGGAGACCGCTCCGGCCGGCTCTGCTCACGGACAGATCATCGATATGGTAAATGCAGTCAATGTGGCAGATCTGGAAATGGGAGAAGGCTCCAGAGTGCAGATTTCTGCCGAGCAGCTTCTTGCCTGGGATCCGGATGTGATTGTGGTAAACGGAGAGCCAAAGGCGGATACGAGCGGCGCTTCGGCTGCTGAGGCAATTCTGGCCAATCCGGATTACGCATCTTTAAAGGCAGTGCAGGATCAGCAGGTATACGGTACGCCAAATACGCCCTTTAGCTGGATGGACCGTCCTATGGGGCCAAACCGTATTGTGGGAATCCGCTGGCTGTCCGGCCTCATCTATCCGGAGTATCTGAATTACAATGTGGATGAAGAAGTAAAGGAATTCTTTGATCTGTTCTACCATGTACAGCTTACAGATGAGAAACTGGAAAATATTTACAGTGGAACGGTATAAAAACGTATTTGACAGAAAATAAAAAAGTCCCTTCCGGTTTTCGTCACAGGACAGAGCGGAAGGGACTTTTTTGCTGATGGCATGAATCAGCCAAACATGTTTTTTATTATTTCAAATACACCGGCAGACTGTAAAAACAGCATAGCCATGATGATCGGAGTCACATACCGGATCATAAAGGCATACATTTTTTTGCGCTTAAAGGTATGTCCGCTGGCTTCCATTTCCTCGCAGATCCACGTCGGCCTGATGATCCAGCCTACGAAGATGCAGGTGAGAAGGGAGATGAAGGGCATGAGAAAGCTGTTGCTGATATAGTCCATCAGATCCAGAAGCTGGGCAGCAGCGCCGTTTGGCAGCTTCAGTTCAAAATAAAATACATTGTAGCCCATACAGATGATCACAGAGGCTGCCGCAGAGAGAAGGGCGATCACAAGGCTGGTTTTCTTTCGGGTGGAGTGGAAAATTTCCATACAGTTTGCCACCAGTGTTTCCAGAATGGATACAGAGGAAGTAAGGGCAGCAAACACAACCATAAGGAAAAATACCATTCCAAGGATTCCGCCCAGGGGTCCCATGGTTTCAAATACCTTGGGAAGGGATACGAACATCAGGCTGGGACCGGAGGCCATTCCTTCTGTGCCGAAAAATACATAGACCGCAGGGATGATCATAAGTCCGGCCAGAAATGCAACCGTTGTATCGAAAATCTCAATCTGGCTTAAGGATTTGCTTAGGTTTACATCCTTTTTTACATAGGAGCCGTAGGTGATCATGATTCCCATAGAAACACTTAAGGAAAAGAACAGCTGGCTCATGGCATCCAGAAGGATTTCCAAAAATCTGGCAGGAGTAACTCCGTCAAGATTCGGCATAATGTAGACTGTCAGTCCCTGAAGGCCGGTCCGCTCTGTTCCGTCTGCTCCGGTACTGCTTAATGTGAGGGAAAAAGGCCGATCCCGATAATCATTAAGAGCAGTCCCGGCATGACGATCCGGGAAAATTTTTTCAATGCCCTTTTCTACCCCGCGGTATACGACCAGTGCGGTAAAACATAAAAAGATCAGCATGAAAACCACAGGTGATACGGGTGAGGTGATAAAGTCTGTAAAATATCCGTCCTGGGCGGCTGCCTTTCCCGCTCCGGTAAGATAGACAGCCAGATACTTTAAAATCCATCCGCCGATGACGGAGTAATAGGTCATGATAATGGCCGGAACACAGAAGGTAAGATAACCTAAAAAGCTCCATTTTTTCTGCATTTTCCCAAAGGCATGAAGGGCGTTTGTCTTGGTGCGCCGTCCGATGGCCACATCTGTGACAAGAAGGGTAAAGCCGAAGGTAAGTACCAGCGCCAGATAGATGATCAGGAATAGTCCGCCTCCGTCCTTGGCGGCCAGATAGGGGAACCGCCAGATATTTCCTACTCCTACTGCGCTTCCTGCTGCTGCCAGCACAAAGCCTAAGGAGCCTGTAAAGCTGCTTTTTTTCTTTGCTTCCATGTTTTGAATACCTCGTTGTCTTGTTGGATTGTAAAAGGGGCCAAATCTGTTTTGACCCAAACAGTATGATTATATCGGTTTGCAGAGAAAAAGCAACCGCCGAAAAGTTTCGTTAAATGAGAAAATATAATATAAAAATTGAATATAACTAGAAAAATACCGGAAAAAGAGGTATAATAGCGGAAATATAGTTGGATAAAATGTAAAATGTATATTTATATGAAACATTTCCCTATTTACCGGGAGAAGGGAGGATAAATACAGATGGGGAGGAAAAAAGGGTGGAGCAGGTGAATCTGTACGTGGGAGCACAGATCCGCAGATACAGAAAAAACAGACAGATGACGCTGCAGCAGCTGGCTGACAGGATCCATAAGAGCCGGGCCAGTGTGAGTAAGTATGAGACGGGAGAGGTTTCTCTGGATATTGTCACGCTGACCGAGATTGCCAGAGTTCTGGAGGTACAGCCGGGGCAGCTGGTGGATCTTCCGGTTCAGGAAGAGGAGGGGGCCAGGCTCCCTTCCGCAAACAGCGGGATCAGCCCGTTTTTTCAGGCGAGACGGCTGTATTTCTATTTTTATGACGGCCGTTATAAACGGCTGAAGGACGGGATCATCGATATCCGGGAAACGAAAGAGGCGGGGAGTTATGAGGCAGATCTGTCGGTGAGTGCTGTCAATCCCTCCGGGCGCAGCAGCAAGCTGTATTACACCGGAAAGGTGATCTACAGTGATATGCTGATCCGTTTTTCGTTTGTAAACCGCTATAATCCTCTGGAGGAGGATCTGCTTTATATTTTTAACCCCTTAGAGCTGCGCGATTCAACGGACGGCCTTCTGTGCGGGATTTCCAGTGCAGATCTTATGCCCTGCGCGTTTAAATGCCTGGTGACGCTGCATCCTCAGGAGCACACAGAGGAGTTTAAAAAGCGCCTTTTGATCACAAGAAGGGAACTGCAGCAGTGGCAGAAACTGAATATGCTGATGGTAGATAATATTGGATAGGAATTTGTTATATGGAGAGAGGAGATATATGAAATTTTCAACCATACATCACATTGCGATCATTGTTTCCGATTATGAAAAATCAAGAGATTTTTATGTAAATAAGCTGGGATTTTCCGTGATACGGGAGAATTACCGGCCGGACAGAGGAGACTGGAAGCTGGATCTTCGGATCAATGACACTACAGAACTGGAAATTTTTGGAGTATCAAATCCTCCCAAACGAGTGACCAGACCGGAGGCAGCCGGACTGCGCCATCTGGCCTTTTATACGGAGGATATAGAGAAAGATGTGAAAGAGCTGAAGGAAAAGGGAATTTCCGTGGAACCGATCCGGCTGGATGCGTTTACAGGAAAGAAAATGACTTTTTTTGCAGATCCAGATGGGCTTCCTCTGGAGCTGCATGAATAGAGACGTGAATTTTTTCCTTGCAAAATACGCTTTGTTTGCAGTATCATAGAAACGGATTTTGCAGTACAGAGCATGAGCATTTCAAATGAAACGTAAATTTGATTTAGCCTGGAAGGAAGTGAAAACGTGTTCGAACGGAACGCATTTTTAAGAGCTTATAATATTGATGAGGCGGATTTTAAGGCAGCCAATGTCCCATGGGAGGAGCTGGCTGCTATTTATGATGACTATTTGTCCATTGAGGGGAAATTAAGGGGAATCGGAAAGGAGTTTGTAAATGATTACCTCTATGATATCGAACGGGCGGGAATCCATTCCTATCGTTACCGCACGAAAAGCCCGGGCCATCTGCTGGAAAAGATCATCCGCAAGCGCAGCGAGCACCCGGGGAGATTTGATCATATTGACCGGACTAATTATCACAAGTATATTACCGATCTGATCGGAATCCGCGTATTTTTTCTGTACCGGGAGGACTGGATTTATTTTCACAATTATATTACAACGGTGTTTGAAAATGATCCTGAGAACTATGTAGAGGATCGTATCCGGGATTTTGACGAGGATCCGGAGCATTTTTACATTGCCGAACGGCCAAAGGTTTACCGGAGAAACGGAGATACCCGGATTTACGATGAAGAGCTGATCGACATTAAATCGGATGGAATTTACCGGTCGCTTCATTATATTATCAAATACAGGGGCTACTATGTGGAGATCCAGGGAAGAACCCTGTTTGAAGAGGGGTGGAGTGAGATCGATCACGATATCGTATATCCCTATTTTAAAGATGATGAAATGTTAAAGGATTTTTCCACGCTGTTAAACCGCCTGTCCGGAATGGCAGATGAAATGAGCTCCTATTTCCGCCGGATGAAGAGCGTCCGGGAAGAGCCGGGGAAGAACCGGAAGGAGAGACGGGCTCTTACAGGCGGCGGAAATATCTGGACGGAGCAGGAGGAACGTGAGAGAAAATAGGGGCCGGATTGTCTAGTTTTGGTTTTATCTGCCGGATTCCAGCCGGCGGATCAGGGAGTCAAGAATGTGTCTCCAGAAGACATGAAAGGCAGGATTTTTTCCAAAGCAGCGGACCAGGACTGGGCTGACGGCATAGTATAATCGGATAAAGATACGTCCGGCAGGAGTTTTCTTAATATGTTCGTCTCTGAAACGGCGAAGGAGCCGGACCTGAGGGCAGTCATAGGAGCCATAGACGCAGGTTGCGATATAGCAGCCTTCCTTTTTGGAGACTGGCGGTGCATCTTTGCGGATAGGGGGCTGCGGCTGCTCCGGTACAGCGTGGCCGGATGAAGCGGCTGCAGAAGCCTCCGGAAGAGGGGCTCCGGGAACTGGCTGTGCAGTTTCTTCCTGTGCGGGCACAAAATGATGGATACGCTCAACGGGAAGGGAATCAAGGGTTTGTGTGATTTTCTTTTTAATATATTCCTCGTTTACGCCATAGGAGGTCCACAGCCGGATCAAGGGGATCCCGGCTTCTTCACAGATACAGGCGACCTTTTTGTCACGTTCCCTCCGCTCCGGCAGCCGGTGGGTCTGATCATTGATCTCTATCACAAGAAGAGGCCGGTATGACAGGTCTGTAATGATGAAATCCACATTCCGAAAGAGCTCATTCTGATATTTGGCTCCATCCGTTCTTCGGATAAATGAGGCCAGATTGGCCTGAGCCTGGATCCGGCAGGTGTCTGGAAGAACGGATTTAATACAGTTTAAGTATGCCATCTCATTTTGGGTCACAAGAGATGGTTTTGCTTCATATAAAAATGGAAGCTCCGGTTTGGAGGAAATCCGGGATGAGACGGAGCCTTCTGCATCATGACAGGGAGAAGCGGCATAATGCCAGCTTCCGCATTTGGCACATTTTATGATCTCGCCGGATTCCCGTTTGGCATTGCAGGTCCTGCATAATGGATATTTGCCGCTTTCGCTGCCGCATATTTTACATTTCATAGGCACAGCCCTCCTGTACATTGTATAAGAAAATTTTACCACAGTCGGGAAAAAACTGCCAGATCAGAGGAAAAAACTTGAGAAAATATCTTGCTATTTAATCCTCCATCCTTTATAATGTGTGTGTACCAAAGATAAAAGGAGATTGTACTTTCAATGTACAATCTCTTTCGATTTATAAGGAAATAACAGATAGAGGAGATAATCTCATGGCAAGAGAGATGATTATTGTTTTGGACTTTGGCGGCCAGTATAACCAGCTGATTGCCCGTCGTGTCCGTGAATGTAATGTTTACTGCGAGGTACATCCCTATAACATGAGTCTGGATCAGATCCGTCAGATGAATCCCAAGGGAATCATTTTCACCGGCGGTCCGGATGTGGTATTTGAGGATGGAGCACCCCGCTGTTCAAAGGAGATTTTTGAACTGGGAATTCCGGTTTTGGGAATCTGCTATGGTGCTCAGCTGATGAGCTACCTGTTAGACGGCGTTGTAAAGAAAGCCGTTGTCAGCGAATACGGACATACAGAAGTAGATGTGGATACATCCTCTCAGCTGTTTGACGGTGTATCTCCCAAAACTGTCTGCTGGATGAGCCACGGCGTATATATTGCCGAGGTTCCTGCCGGTTTCCGCATCACTGCCCATACAGAGTCCTGCCCGGTAGCAGGTATGGAGTGTGCCGAGAAGAATTTCTATGCAGTTCAGTTCCATCCTGAGGTCGTTCACACGAAAGAAGGCACAAAGATGCTTTCCAACTTTGTATATAATGTCTGCGGCTGCTCCGGCGACTGGAAAATGGATTCCTTCGTAGATACGACAATCAAGGCTCTTCGGGAAAAAATCGGTTCCGGTAAGGTGCTCTGCGCTCTTTCCGGCGGCGTTGATTCCTCCGTTGCGGCTGTTATGCTTTCCAAGGCCATCGGAAAACAGCTGACCTGTGTTTTCGTAGATCACGGTCTGCTCCGTAAAAACGAAGGCGATGAGGTAGAAGCGGTATTCGGTCCCGAAGGTCCTTATGACTTAAACTTCATCCGCGTGAATGCACAGGAGCGTTTCTACGAGAGATTAAAGGGCGTGGAGGAGCCTGAGGCAAAGCGCAAGATCATTGGAGAGGAATTTATCCGCGTATTTGAGGAGGAAGCCAAAAAAATCGGAGCAGTGGACTATCTGGTTCAGGGAACCATTTATCCCGACGTGATTGAGTCCGGACTTGGAAAGTCCGCAGTGATCAAATCCCATCATAACGTAGGCGGGCTTCCGGAGCATGTTGATTTCAAGGAGCTGGTAGAACCTTTAAGACTGCTCTTTAAGGATGAGGTCCGCAAGGCAGGACTGGAGCTTGGAATTCCTGAACATCTCGTATTCCGTCAGCCGTTCCCCGGCCCCGGCCTGGGCGTGCGCATCATCGGAGAGGTAACGGCAGACAAGGTGCGGATCGTACAGGACGCGGATGCCATCTACCGTGAGGAGATTGCCAAGGCAGGCGCAGACAAGAACCTGGGCCAGTACTTTGCCGCTCTTACCAATATGCGTTCCGTAGGCTGCATGGGAGACGAAAGAACCTATGACTACGCCATCGCCCTCCGGGCCGTGCTCACAAGCGATTTCATGACTGCAGAGTCCGCACAGATCCCGTGGGAAGTCCTGGCAAAGGTCACCAGCAGGATCGTAAATGAAGTCAAAGGCGTGAACCGCGTGCTGTATGACTGCACGGGGAAGCCGCCGGCGACGATTGAATTCGAATAATATATTAGAGCCAAGAAATGCCTATTTTACGGGCTTTCTTGGCTCTTTCTATGTCCGTTGACAATCAAATGACAATACTTTTTTAATATTATTGTAAATAATTTCTTCTTATTTAGCTGGGAATTGACTCTTCCAGTCTAAATATTCTTTTTCTGTAATCTCTTCATTTCTGAATTTCTGGTACATATCAGCCCATGTTCCAATATGATCCAGCATATTTAAAGAATCATGTCCTTTGTCTTTAAACATGAGTTGTGGTACGCCGGACTCAT
>ENA-OQAB01000985-OQAB01000985.1-human-gut-metagenome-genome-assembly--contig:-NODE-985-length-14152-cov-1.969697_pt1 | contig 14152 bp, 13 predicted proteins | sample MGYA00242490_ERZ504517 | MGnify/ENA primary metagenome ERZ504517 (study PRJEB26092, sample SAMD00036298) | human gut metagenome | host: Homo sapiens | study: EMG produced TPA metagenomics assembly of...
GATATCGTCTTTGCTGTGCTATTTGAGGAATGGGTGAAGTGTTCCTCCTTTTTTTCCGCCTTCCGTTTCTTTTCCTGCAGCAGAATTTTATAAATTTCTTCTTCGCCGCTGGAGGTTACAAAGAGATATACGGCGATGGCAATAAAGAGAAGCATGAAGAAAACCCCGATGGTCCCTCCGTTTTCCTCGCCCAGGAAGGTGGATTCACCAATCTGGGAAATGATAATCAGGATAAAGGGAGAAAGCACGCACAGCACAATGCCTATTGTTGTAATCACAGCATATTGGGGCTGGAAATCAGCCTGCATACTCATGATAAACGACTGGAGGGAAGGGCTTACTATCAGGTTGGAATGCTTCAGGAACTTGTACTGCTCCAGTCTGCTGCTTCCGTAAATAATCAGGCTCAGCCCGACGGCCAGGCCCAGAAACAGGGGAAACAGAGTCAGCAGCCCGTGAAGGCTGGAAAAATCACGAATAAATCCGGCGGCGGTGGGACTGTCAGGTGAAAATATGCCGCCGAGAAGTATCATAAAAGCAGGGCCGATAATGCAGAGGGCTATGCCAATGCCCATCATGCGGTGGTATTTTCTTGTATCGGAGATTACCTGCTCCACCTGATCCCTGGACAGGTAAATATCCCCGCTGTCATAGTCCGCAAAGCCTTCCGCCTGATGGCTGCCGGAGGCGTCTCCAGAATTCCCTGTTTCCCGGAAGCCGCCGTTTCCGTTGCCGGCGCCGTTCTCTGCGGCTGTGGAAAGCAGGCCCAGCTCATCAATAAGCTCATCAATATTCCCAAATTCGGAAATAACGATTCCTATGGCTTCATTTTCCGATTTGCCTTCCATCTTTAATTCTTCGTATTTATCTTCCATTGTCCGGAGCATATCGTTCTCCAGTTTGATTATTTCAGGAGTACGGGGTAATCTGCTAAACATATTTTCCAGATAAATTCTAATCGTTTCCATAGGGTTCCTTTCTTTACAGACGTATGAACTGTTCAACAACTTCCTTGGTTACTTTCCACTCTTCGCACTTTTCCGCATAATAACGCCGGCCGGTTTCCGTAATGCGGTAGTAGGTACGGCGCTTTCCGTTTGTCTCATCCCCGGAAAAGGATTCAATATAACCGTTTTTCTCAAGCCTTGTGAAGGCGGAGTACAGCGTCGTCTCTTTAATAATGTATTTTCCATCGGACTGTCTCCCTGATATGCTTTGAAATCTCGTAGCCGTAAGAGGGGCCGTCCAGCAGAAAGAAAAGAATGAAGGTATCATTGTAGCCGCGGATGACATCACTGCTTATCAACTCATCAGCTCCTTTTAACTTCCGCAGGCGGCGGAAACAATCTGCCAGGCCAGGGGAACTTTTTATTCTACTTCATCTGTCGTACTATGTCTGTCGTAGTAATTACAGTATAGCAGGTAATCTGTGGATGTCAATGCTATTTTGTAATAAAAAAACCGGAAGACTGCAAAGCGGCAGCTTCCGGGGGAATGCTTCAGTATGCGGTTATGCTTCGGCGGCTTATATCGGGGTTAATTGCCCCGCCGTTTGCGCCGTCCTGGTTTTGATGCCTTTCCGGCAGGGGGAATTGAAGATTTTGAGCGCTGTCCTGCGTTGGAAGGGCCGGGATCCGTGCGCCGCACTGCATTGGAGGGCATGGATTTCATGCTGCGCTGCCTGCGGCCGGCCGGCTGTTTTTTGTGTTTTGCAAGCAGTATGACAAGAAGGAGGGAAAGCACATTGGACAGCGCAAGCCGGAATATTTGAAGCTCATCTGTCCCTGTAGCTGTGACTACATGCAGGAAGCTGCCGATAACATTATTAAAAAAATGTTGGAAGATACCTGTCCAGAGAGTACCGGTGAGCGTGACGCACAGGCCCCATGCAAAGCCCGAGATACCGGCGGTGAGGAGATAGCCGGCGCCGAAAAGCAGCGCAGAGGGAATTGTCAGGCTGCCCTGCCTGTACCATACAACAATCGTAATCAGATGCCAGATGCTAAAAAGCAGCGCCTGGAGTAGGTTGGCATATTTTACGGATAGGGCGCGGCGGCCCAGCTTGTAGAAAAGCCCTCTGAAAAGGCCTTCCTCCGCCAGTACATTTATGATATTTCCGGCAATGCAGATGAGGATCGCTGAGACGGTAAGTTTGGTGGCTGTCCGGTTGGCCAGGGAAAAACTGGTGAGGTAAAAACCAGGCCTGGGAGATTTGCCAAGGATAAGAAGTAGGATGAATTCCACCAGGTATGAGGCCGTGAAGGTAATAATACCGATGGAAAAACCCAGAATCATACCTTTGGTAATACCGCTGCGGCGCAGGCCGATGCTTCTCCAGGTGAGTTTCCGGTCTTCCAGACACAGATAAATCATGAGGAGGGCAAAAAAGCTTGCAGAATATATTTTCCGCCAGGAAGGTTTCGTCCGTTTTCAGGACGAGAAATTCGAAATCCATGGCGGCAGAGCACAAAATAAAAACAAACAGAATATAAAGCAGCGTATTTTTTTGCTTTTTTGTAAGCATTAAGGCTCCTGTTCCGACACTTCCGGCAGGTTTTATCTGATGATAAACGCCTGCGAGCATATCTTCTGTAATAAGCGTCACTTTACTGCACATTTTCACTCCTTCCATGAGGAAAAGGAGGAACGCAGCAGTTTCCTTTGGAGAAAAGTGGCTCAAGGGCCGCTTTTCTCTTATTGTAAAGGGCAGTGGGGGAAAAATCAAGAGAAGATGCTGGCAGGCGTCGGTTGTTACGGACGTTCAGGCAGATTGGCGTGCAGAATTTCAAGTACCTTATCCATACATGCGGCGGCCTCCCTATTTTTGCGGCAATTTTGCCGCGCCTGGTTTTGTCCTGAAGGTTGGGGAGAGTGACATTAAAGCCTCCGCCCAGGGCTTCCAAATCATTTCCGTTGTCGTTATTCCAGATTTCCGCCGTGCGCCTGTACTGTCTGCCGATATCCTCGAGGAAGGCAAAATCAGGATTCAGTTCCCGCGCTCTGTCGAGAAAGGTAAAAACACAGCTGCCATTAGTCGCCATGTTGCAGATATTGCTGATATGGGAATCCCAGCCGTCCTCAAAGCTTTCAAGGCTTATAGCGTCGAATTTTCCGCTTTCTATGCTCTCAGCCCAGGCGCGGAAGGCTTCCGGGCCAAAACAGAACCCGTCCGTTTTTACGGTGAGCAGCCGGGGCATATCGATAATAATATTCCTGTAGACCTGCGCCAAATCCACTGTGCGCTTCTTTTCACCGATAAACAGCCAGCCCTGGCCGGCATAGGTCGCTGTCTGTTGTTCATCGATTGCCTGTTGTGCGGGAATCCGTTCAGGCTCCGTTTTATCACCCGACAAATAAAGCAGGGTTCTGCCGTATTCCTCATAACCTGCATAAATACCCCAGGGAGCGTCCCCGCCAAAACGGGTGACGGCAATGACGGGCACGCCTTTGTCAATATAGGCCATAAGCGTCTGCAGATACATTTCCCTGTTGGAACAAAGCTGTTCCAGGCTTACAAAGGTGGAGGCATAGCCGCACTTTTCAAAAATTCCCTGAAAATAGCTGCCGCCCATGCTGTTGAACATACAGGAGGATACGGCCTCTCCCATATATTTTTCATAAGAATATACCTGTGCAAGAATATCGCCGGTCAGACCTGCGAAAAAACCAGTAGCCAAAGTCAGGCTCCGCGGTATATTCGCCAAGCGATTCCATAACGTACCGGGCGCAGCCGCTGAACCAGTAATTTTCTCCGAATTCGCTGGTGATAAGCCGGTGGATATTGGGTATGATATTATTGCTTTGTCTGGTAACCATGGTTAATGCCCCTTTCTGTATCCTGATTTTTGGAAGCTGTGCCAGCTGCGAAATGCGTATGGCGCGGTAATATTTTTTAATGGAGCTGTCGGAGCCGAGAATAATCGGCCGGGGTTGTTCCTGATACATATTAACGGACATATACGGGAAATTCCTGCCGCAGTAGCGGATTTCTTCGTTGATAATGACCGCAAAATGATTCTGGCCCACAATCCAGGTCAGGTGATTATACACCTCAGGCAGGATTGCGCCCCGTCCGGGAAAGCTGTAATAGTCGCCAAATACCGGCTGGTGGAAGCAAATGGCCTTCCGGGAAAGCCTTTCGTCGGTATGGTTGTACATATTGATACCGAACAGAAAATTCAGATCGTCGCCATGGTGGAAACGGATGCTTTCTTCTTTTTTGCCATGGCCCCATCCCCCGCTTTCTTCACCAATACGGAAATCAATATCGACGCGGAAAGGAAGCCGGACTTCCACATTGGTGGACAGCACCCGGGTGCTGATCCAGGAAATATACTCCGCTTCCCCCTGTTCAGTGACGCGGTAATGCGGATGGTTGATGGGTATCAGCTGATCCATGGGGACATCCTTCGACCAAAGCACGGGATTGGCCCGTTCGATTTCCTCAGGCGTAATGGAATCTGGCGGTATTTCCTCCGGGGCTTTGAAAAGTTTGGGATCCGGCAGGCGCTTTTTCACCGGTACCAGCAGGGAGACAAGCTCGCGGCGGCTGTCCGGCGATATCAGATCCTCCAGCAGGGGTTCCTGCCGCAGGCGGCCGCCATGGGTATAGTCTATTTCGTAATAGGGATTGTTATCAAAGGCTGACAGGAGGCTGCAAAAGCCGGCGTTCATATCCTCATCCAGATACAGATCGGCCGCCGCAAACAGGCCGCCTTCCCAATAGTAATCCAGATAGGGGCTGCTGTTTTGGAAGTCCTTTGCAAGCTTTAGAAGAATGATATCACCGGCCTCCGTCCGGGTATCAAAGCGTTCATGTGCGCCCGGCCTGCCTGAGGGGATTCCATGCATCTGCACCCAGCGGGAGAAGCCTTCAACATCGGAGATCTGGCTGTTTTCCTTAAGGCAGGAGGAAAGAATCCGCATGGGGGCAGCTGCACAAGGGAAGGCTGCACAGGCTTTGTCAGACGGTCCGATATTGAGGCAAGCTCTTTATAGCTTCCGGTCCTGTTATTTTCCAGGGAATCCAGCTGTTTTTCCATACTTTCATATAAAAGCGGCAACGCTGAAATTTTAGTGATTCCGTTCCGCGTCATTGTCGCAAGGAAATCGTTAACGATGCGGCGTAGGTCGGTTAAGGCGTTTACCTCCTCGTCTATGGCGCGGATGCGGCTGACAAAGGTCTCCACAACGACGCTCATATCCTCGCTTTCGTAGATACGGAGGATATCTTTGACGGGAATCTGCATTTTGCGCAGCACAAGGATCTGCCTGAGACGCTCGATGTTTGCGGCATCATAGTACCTGTACTTCCCCGAATCCGGCCGGACGCTGCGGATCAGTCCCGCCTGCTCATAGTAACGCAGGCTGCGGGATGTGATGCCAAGCATACCGGTCAGCTCGGTTATTTTCACCAGCTCCATAAATTCTGCTCCTCTCGTTTTGTATATGTCCAGAATAGCACTTGACCTTGCGTCAATGTCAAGATGAAATACAGGGCCGCTTGCAAGGTTTTCCGGCGGTCTTCAAATGATAGCTGTTAAAATCCGGTTAACACTTGCCTCGTCACCGGAGACTGTCAGGAAAATGACTGGAATACCAAGGGCTTTCTTCCAGCAGCCCGCATTTGCGGGTATACATTGTGCAATCCGCAAAAGATGTAATAAAAATATATCATGATCGTAGGGAAGGGGAAAGAAAAGCATTCTGTGATATAATGGAAAACGGGAGTAGAGGGTTATGGACAAAAAATTTCTGGTTATCGGATGCTGCGGGGCCGGGAAGAGTACTCTGGCAAAGAAGATGCAGGAACGGACGGGTTTGCCGCTGATTCATCTGAATCATGAATATTACCGGCCGGGGTGGGTGAAACCAGAATTAAAAGAGTTTAAGGAACAGAGGGAAAAATGATGGAGAAGGAAAAGATTCTGGAAATATTGAATGAGCACTATCCCGTGTGTTTTGACAGTCTGGAGTTTGTACGGGACAGCGGCAGTATGGCTTATGCTGTATTTTCCGGCAGGGATAAGTATTTCCTGCGGATTACGAAACCAGCGTTTTTTGATACGGTGCATAAATCACTGGAGATTCATGTATTTCTGATGAAACAGGGATTTTCCGTGCCGCCGGTTATTTTTACCCGGGATGGCTCACCTTGTGTCCATACGAGTGAAGAAGACGGAGAGCATCTTTATATTCTGTATGAGTTCATAGAAGGCAAAGAAGTGGATCCGGAACAGGATGCGGAGGCAATTGGTGCTTTGCTGGGGAAATTTCACAGCGCGATGAAGGCGTATCCCGGCACGCTTGTGAAGCGGGATAAATACTTTTATATTGGCAGGTACATAGATATTCTGCGGGAAAAGAAGTATCCCAGGGCTGGAAGAGTTCGCTGCATGACGGCGAGGCTTTGATTGGGAAAAGATCAGGGTCTGCCGACGGGGTACTGTCATGGGATATGTACCTGGGGGAATATCCATAAGGCGGGCGACGGGAGACTTTACATATTGGATTTTGATACCTCCTGTGAAGGTTTTCCCATGTATGATCCGGTATTAATCTGTAATATGACCGATTATTTTTGAGTTTCAGGAGAACGGCTATGAGAAATCCCGTGAGGTGTTTGCCCGCTTCCTGCCTGCGTATTTAAAATATAGTGACATTATGCCGGAGGAGGAGGCAGCATTTTATGATCTGATCGCACTTTACCATTTTGCCCTGCAGGCCACGATTGTTGAGGTATTCGGCATGGACTGTGTGGATGATGAATTTTTCGACTGCCAGTTGGAGTGGCTATATAAATGGCGGGAGCAATGTGGGAAATATGGATGGAACTGATATAAAAGGGAACCTGCGGCGGAAAGGCCGGGGTTCCCTTTTGACAGCCCGTAAATTTAAGCGGAGAGGTTTACTCCATGTAGCCGCCCTTCATAGGTGAAACCGCATGTTCGGAGTAAATTTTCAGCACTCCTTTTTTATATTTCGGCTCCCTGGGCTTCAGGTTAGCTCTTCGTTCTTCCAGAATCTTATCTATTTCCTCTGGAGGAAGCTCCCGGCCCTTGACGCCGATGATCTCCAGCATACGGGCCGGAATGTCAATACGGATCAGGTCATCCTCTTCCACAAGGGCGATCGGTCCGCCGTCAGCAGCTTCCGGAGAAACATGGCCGATAGCAGGGCCTTTGGAGGCACCTGAAAATCTGCCGTCTGTAATCAGTGCAATGGATCTGCCAAGCTCCGGATCGGAAGAAATAGCTTCCGTAGTATAGAACATTTCCGGCATCCCCGATCCCTTCGGGCCTTCGTAACGGATAAAGACCGCATCTCCGGGGCGGATTTTCCGGGATAAAACAGCGGCGATGGCATCCTCCTCACAGTCAAAGGGGCGGGCTTTAAGAACTGCCTGAAACATTTCGGCAGGTACGGCGGAGTGTTTTACAACAGAGCCCTCCGGGGCGAGGTTGCCGCGGAGAATGGCAACGGTTCCGTCCGAACCGATGGGATTATCAAAGGGGCGTATGACGTCCGTACGCTTCAGCCCCCATTTTTCCAGGGATACGCTGCATTTTTCATAGAAACCGTTCTGCTTCAGCTCCTCCAGGTTTTCTCCCAGAGTTTTTCCTGTGACCGTCATGACATCCAGATGGAGCATGGATTTGATTTCCTCCATGACGGCAGGGACGCCGCCTGCGTAATAGAAAGAACTGTGCCGGCCACTTGCCTGCGGGGCGGATATCCAGGAGATAGTGGGCGCCGCGGTGCATCCGGTCAAAGGTGTCCGCATCGATTTCCAGGCCGAGCTCATGGGCCATTGCCGGGATGTGCAGCAGGGAATTGGTGGAGCCGGAAATAGCCGCGTGAACCATGATCGCGTTTTCAAAGGCTTCCATTGTTACGATATCACTTACCTTCAGCCCTGCTTTAACCAGTTCCATTACCTGTCTGCCTGCTTTATAGGCCATCTCCTTCAGCTCCGGGCAGGTGGCGGGCATCAGTGCTGAACCGGGAAGCATCAATCCCAGCGCTTCCGCCATAATCTGCATGGTGGAAGCGGTTCCCATAAATGAGCATGCGCCGCAGGAGGGGCATGCATTCTGTTTATAATAGGTAAGCTTTTCTTCGGTAATTTCGCCGCGCTGGCACATTGCGGAATAAGCGCCGATTTGTTCCAGAGTCAGCAGGTCGGGTCCGGCTTCCATGACGCCCCCCGTAATGACGATGGAGGGCATATTAAGCCTTGCCAGCCCCATCAGACAGGCCGGAACGGATTTATCACAGCTGGCGATGAATACACCGCCGTCAAAACCAGTGGAATTGCCGTGTATTTCAATCATATTGGCAATCATATCCCGATGGGCGAGGGAATAGTTAATTCCGTCATGCCCCTGGGCGATTCCGTCACAGATATCCGTCGTAAAATAACGCGCGCCCCTGCCGCCCGAATCCCGGATCCCTTTCATGGCTTCTTCCACGAAAAGATTCAGGTGCGCGCTTCCCGGATGGCTGTCCCCGAAGGTGCTTTCCACAAGAATCTGCGGCTTATCAAGATCCTCAACCGTCCAACCCATGCCGATTTTCAGTGGATCGTTTTCCGGGGCCAGTGCCCTGACCCGCTGACTATTCAATTCCATTTGTCAATCCCTCCTTGTTTTGCGGAGCAAAATGCGAGCCCTCTGGCGAGCAGAGGGATTTTCCTCCATGTTTTGCGGAGCAAAATGCGAGCCCTCTGGCGAGCAGAGGGATTTTCCTCCATGTTTTGCGGAGCAAAATGCGAGCCCTCTGGCGAGCAGAGGGATTTTCCTCCATGTTTTGCGGAGCAAAAATGCGAGCCCCCTGGCGAGCAGAGGGATTTTCCTCCATGTTTTGCGGAGCAAAATATAAATCATCAGTGTTCGTTGCTTTTATCCTAGCATTCCCTAATTCTCTTAGCAAGTTGTCAGATGTTGTATTCACTTTTTTAGCTGGAATTTATTAATTATTTATTTTGGACAGGTTTCCGAATAAAAAATTTGCCGTTTAAAATTTGCCTGCTCGTTTGCTGGTTTTCCAGATTTTTGTGATGATGACAGGAAAAAATCATCAGATGTCTTTTGCTTTATCCCTATGGTTTGGGTGAGTAAGGGCAGGAGCTTCCTGTTCTTTTATCAATGCTTTATTCATATCCCGGTTATAGACGTCATATGCATCAGCATCGCTGTTTTGGCGCCGATGGAATCATGTTCTGCAATGGCATCCGTAATGGCGCGGTGGGTCTGGATGGTTTCTTTGGTTAGCCGGCGGTGGGTTACATTGACAAACATCAGGACGGCAGTATCAATGATGGGAATGAGCTGCTTTACCACGATATTGCCGGAACATTCTGCAATGCAGGTATGAAAAGCAATATCCTCGTCAATGTAGCTTTCTTCCCTGGCAATTCGTTTTTCGATGAGGCGGCACAGGCTGTCCAGCTTTTCTACGTCTGCGGGACGGGCTTTAAGGGCGGCCATTTCTGCAATTCCCGGTTCCAGTATAATCCGTACATCAGCCAAATCCAGGGCGAGTGCCATTTTATCCTCTGCTTTTCTCAGTCCCAGCGGATCCAGGTCCGCGGGAGTGGTTGAAACTACATAGGTTCCCGAACCTCTTCTCACTTCCAGAATACCACGGGAAGCAAGCAGCTTCACCGCCTCCCGGACAGTGCTTCGTCCCACACCGAATTTCCGGCCCAGTTCAAATTCATTGGGAAGGCGCGCACCGACAGGCAGAGGGGTGTTTAGTATAAACTGATAGATTTGTTCCTGGACCTGCTCCGCAAGCAGGGCATGTTTCAGGTTGGAAAAACCGTCCATATTTTTCTCCATAAGAAGGGAAGCGGGCAGATGCCGCCGCCAGCTATCCGCTGTGCGGCAAAACCTCCAAGTTGCGTCCTGCCGGCATTCCCGTTATAATAAATTGTATAGCAGCCATTTTGCAGCAACGGGAGCTTCGGGAGATTCTGAAGCCCATTATTTCATGATAACACAGATGAAGAAAACAGTCAGCAGGGGGAAAACACCGATGACAAAAAAAGAGAAGCTACAGCATATATTGGAGACTCTGGATAAGATTTATGGTACTACAAAAGACGGGTTTTATCATAATCAGGACTGGCAGCTGCTGACAGCGATAATGCTCAGCGCCCAGAGCACGGACAAACAGGTGGATGAGGCCCTTCCCGGCCTGTTTGGAAGATTCCGGACGGCGGAGGAAGTGGCACAGGCCCCGGTGGAAGAGATAGAGGAATATATCCGGTCAGTGGGGCTTTATAAAAATAAAGCGAAAAACATGAAAAAATGTTGTGAACAGCTTGTAAAAGATTATGGCGGGAAAGTCCCGGATAAGCTGGAAGAAGTGCTGAAGCTGGCCGGTGTGGGAAGAAAGACGGCCACTCTTTTTCTGGCGGACGCTTATGGGATTCCCGGGGTTACGGTGGATACCCATGTATTTCGGATTTCCCACAGGCTGGGCTGGGCAAAAGGGAAAAACCCCGAGCAGACGGAACAGGAATTGATGAAGGTTCTGCCTAAGGATCACTGGAACCGGATTAATTTTCAGCTGATTTATCTGGGACGGGAGATCTGTACAGCGCGTAAAGCCAAATGTACACAATGTCCGCTTCAGGAATGGTGCGAGAAAAATTTGTGATAAAATATTGTTAAAGGCATTGTTAAAAAACGAAGCTAAGTCCGAAAGGATTTCCACGTTGCCAATTGTCTACAAATGTAGAAAACTATTGACTTTGACAGGTAAGTAATATAGTATATAGATAAGACAATTGTCGATAATGGAGGTGACGCGTATGACTGCAATAAAAAAGCTACCGGACGCGGAGTTTGAGATTATGAATATTGTATGGCAGTTAACGCCTCCGGTCACATCAGGCATGTTGATGGAGCAGTTAAACAGAGAAAACAGGAAAGTATGGAAAGCGCAGACCGTCCATACGCTGTTGGGCCGTCTTGTAGAGCGGGGATTTTTAAAAACGGAGAAACTGGGAAAAGAACGTTTTTTTGAACCGTTGGTAGGAAGGGATGAATATCTTCAATATGAAACACAGAGCTTTGTAAAACAATATTATGGCGGTTCGCGGCTGAATCTGATTAATACGCTGTATCAGGGTGAGGGATTAAGCGGTGATGAAATAGACGAACTGGTAAAGTGGGTTAATGATCAGAGGAAAAAGTGATGATTGAATTTATGAACCAGTTATTTCATACTTCCTGTATAATGGCGGTCATTGCAGCCGTGTACATACTGGCCGGGGCTTTAGCGAATGGAAAATATTTCGCAGGGGATTTTTACTGTGCCGGGAAAATGATACTGACTGGTTTTATAATTCCGTTCAGACCGCGAATTAAGATATTTTTTCCCATGGGTTCTACAAGTATTTTATGTTCTGAAGGAACAGGTTCCCTGCAGAATGTTTTTGCAGCTCTTGCGGAAAAGACCGGGGGAGACGGAACTGTTTTTATTCCAGCGCCTGCTGCGGCCGTATCACCGGTAATGATTGTTTTCTTTATATGGTTATTTGGTTTTTTCGTCGTATTGTTTTACCATGTAATGAAGTACGTGAGTTTCAAAAGGATGGTGGAACGGTGGAGCGGGGATATAGCAGATGCCCGGATATTAGAGGCATTTCGGGAAATAAAGAATCAGCTTGGGATTACCTCATATCTTCAGATAAGAAAGTGCGCCTGTATATCAAGTCCTATGCTTATTCAGCTGTTAAAGCCTGCTATTTTGCTTACGGATGCCCAAATGGCCAGGGAAGATTTACTGCTTGTACTGCGGCATGAGATGATTCATTTGAAGCGTAAAGACCTTTGGTACAGATGGGCGCTGCTTCTGGCAGTCGCCATCAATTGGTTTAATCCGGCTGTTTATGCGTTTTCCAGGGCTTTCACCTGCTTTTGCGAACTATCCTGTGATGAGTTGGTTACAGAGAAATATGCCGGAAGCCGGGAGGTATCGGTATTCGATGATTATTATACATCTGGCCGGCTGCAAGGCAAAATCAAATACCTTATTCTCATCATTTTCCTGCGGAGGTAAAAAATATATGAAAAATCGACTGTTTTCTATAATGAGTACGGGGAAGAAAAGATTGGGAACAGCTGTATTCGCTATATGTTTCCTGTCCATATTTTGCGCCGGAATGGTATTTGCAGCGCCGGGAAATGAACGTGGGACAGTAGATATTCCTGCAGAACGGACGGTAAATGCATATGGTATTAAGACAAATGAAGATATAGACAGGGAAATGACGGAAGCATTTTCTGAAGTTTTTGGTAATGAATTTGATAAAAACAATTTCCCGGGTATGATTATAACTTATGATGAAAGCGGAGTCCCAATCGTAACAGATCCTGATGATCCACAGAAAAAGTGCCGTTTACGCAGGCGGAAAATATGAAATAAACGGATTTTATTCTTCCTCAGACTGTTCGGATTCAAGTCTGGTATTTTATGTTTTGAAGGGGCGGCCGGTTGAGGTACTTGACAGTTCATCCTCAACAACAGCTGCAAAGGTAAAATATGCGGGTTCCGGCGGCTATATGAAAAAGGACGAACTAAAATTCTGAAAGGAAGCGTTTGTAACATTCCTGAATTACTTTCTTATGGTCAGCGTCGTAGATGCGCTGATCTGCTGAATAATTATTATAAATTCATATATTCTTATAGGAAAAGACGTTGGCTGATAAACGGCCAACGTCTTTTCCTGCAATTTTTCAGGGTAATATAAATAAACAACCCCTTATGTATTCCCCGGAAGCCGCCAGCTGGGACAGGATTTCCCGCACATCGTCACCCATTTTATAAGGGCGGCCATATCGGGAATTTCAATTCCATGGACGAGGACATTCCGGGCGTTCCGCAACGCAACCACCCGGTCCAGGTTTTCCTTGGAAAGTACCTTCATCCGTTTCAGGCTGTTCACATTAAAGGTGCCTCTTGCCTTGGGATTGCTTTTCAGGGTCAGCCTGCCGAGAATGGTTTCCAGGCTAATCCAGGGCTTCATAAAGTATTCCATAGCCTGGTACTGCTCTTTGCTCAGCTTTTCTCCGGGGGCGCGAAGCTCCCTGTAAAGATGATAGCGTTTTTCATTGCCGCAGATGATCTGGTCGGAGAGCTGTTCTGAGATGGTCCGCTTGTCGTTGACAAGCTTTGTGGACTTCAGAATCGGTTCAAGCTCTTTGGCATTGGCTATTTTCAGCCGTCCCATCAGACGCAGGAGCAGTTCTACATTTCCCATGCGCGGTTCGATATCCATCCGCTTATATCGGGTGCTCAGATAATTGTAAAGATAAGCCGCCAGATCATATTGGTTGTTAAAGGATGTATTTTTACTTTGGATCCGCTCGTTTCCTGCGGCCTGCAGCCGTTCCAGAGCTATCTCGCCGCTGAGGACAAGACCGTTCAGTTCGTCAAGGATGGCTAGCTCTTCATCGGAAAGGGTGCCCTGAAGCGGCTTGTAAACCAAATCATGCTCCACCTCCGACCAGGCATGCATCAGAACGGACGCCACCTGGATTTCCAGGCGCACAGGGGCATATTTTATCCGGCTTTTATCCAGGGAATCTTCCTTCATGGAAGCCCGGTAATGGGTGGCCCAGTAGCCGGAAAAACGTTTGTTGTAGGAAGGCTGTTTGGACTGCACCGGGAATTTCTTGGTTTCAGCCACCGTAAACAGGTTGTTGATGACCCGATCCGCTTTTGCACGGTCGCCGGGGAAATAGAGGGACACGCGTACGCCGGAAAGGTCGGCGATATCCGCATAGATTTCGCTCATGTTTTTATAGGGAGTTTCCCGTTTTTCATTCCGCTGCGTCACCTTGATTTTGAGCCGGCTGGGGCTCTTGGCGCGCGAGGTTACCATGGCGCGGATACCGGAGGAGCGCAGGGCATCCTCCAGCATTTCGGCGGCAATGCGTCCTGCTGTTTCGTAAAAGTTTATTTTCTTCTTGTAATTTTCTATAAATTGATTTATCAGATCCATATTGATTGCCTCTTAATTGTGTCTTACGGTCACAGCCAATCCTCATTGGGCAGGGACTGGCCGCCATCGGAATATATGATCGTATTTGTTTTATATTCAAAAATTCAAATCGTCATAGTCAGTGGAATATAAAAA
>ENA-OQAB01000986-OQAB01000986.1-human-gut-metagenome-genome-assembly--contig:-NODE-986-length-14134-cov-3.320483_pt1 | contig 14134 bp, 10 predicted proteins | sample MGYA00242490_ERZ504517 | MGnify/ENA primary metagenome ERZ504517 (study PRJEB26092, sample SAMD00036298) | human gut metagenome | host: Homo sapiens | study: EMG produced TPA metagenomics assembly of...
TATTTTTCGAGCGCAGATTTCCCAACGCCTCGGCCGCAGAAACATTCTTGTCGAACAGCGTTACCAAACTTCCGTTCACCGGATAAAAAATATCGCTGACGGAGAGGTTACCGGAAACGTTGACCTGCACACCGCCCAATACGGGAATATTCACATAGCCGCGCAGCGGAGCGAAAGCCGGGTTAAGCTGGCTGCGGAAAGTCGAACCCTCCATAAAGTAGGCACTCGGCGTCTGTGCCACGGCCGTACATGCGACAAATGCCGCAATCAAAGTATATATGATCTTTTTCATATGAGGAATCCGGATTAAAGGTTCAGATTAAGACCGCCGCGTTTCTTCAAATGCAGCATCATACGAATCGACTGGCTGTCGCTGAATCCGATGCGCGGATAATATTTCTGCGGCATAAAATCGACATTCAGTTCGAAGAAAGAGAACAAACTCCGGATATCATCCTTGTAAAGCCGCACGGGAGCGATGTCATTCTCTTCGTCGGGTTCGACCAGGAAAGGCGCGATAGCCACGTTCGTTTCGGAAAAATCCGCAGCTACTTCGAAGCTCACCGGCAGACTGCTCCGCACCTCGCCGTACAAATCGAGCGTATTGACCGGATCGACGGTACCCTCGGGATCGAGGTTGTCGGCAAGCATATCGATCAAATCATCGTCGACATCCAACGTCGCATTATAAGTAATCGTATTGATTTTAATCTGGGAAAGAAATTCCCGCGCCAGCTCGCCCATCGTATCGCGCAACGCTTCGCCAGCCTCGTTGTCCTCGCCGAAAAACTCCTTGAATTCCGCCTTGAAAAGTTCCTCGCTATCGGCCGGAATCAACGCCGTAAAACGCTCGCGGTAACCTTCGTTGGACCAAATCAGATCGACCACTTCGTCCATTTTTTTCGATCCGGGAACGAGCATCTCGTCGATAAGAGCCTCCAGCATTCCGTCCAGATAAGTTCCATCGCTCGAAAGACGGACGATATCGACCCACTCCGCATTGCCCGGGAGCGTCGTCGGCAACCAGATATCGACCTCGTCGAAAATAGCGCGGATATCCGCACTGCCGTCCTGCAACTCGTCCATTCCGACCGTGATCTGCGCCAACGGCATAATCCATTCGCTCTGGTCGTTGCCGATGGTTACATCGCCGGATTCGATCTTGTTCAGATCATACGCCTTGTCGCACCCGAAGCAGAGCGAAAGAATACATAACAGGGATAAAAAATTTTTCATAGGCAGATTTTGCTCAATACAATGGCCCAAAGGTATAATGTTTTCGACAAATAATCAAAATATAAATACTTTTCAACCACGAACAATCTGTTCAATCGACGACTTCTGCCGAAAAACTCCGGCTCATTCTCCGATTCAGCGCACGGCAGAGGTCTTTGTTAAAATTTTGCTACTTTTGCGACAGATGGACAACGTAAAAAAATACGGGTTGAAAGAACAGGTGGCCCTGCTGCCTCTGTCACCGGGCGTATATCAGTTTCTGGACAAGAACGGGGCGATCATCTACGTCGGCAAAGCCAAAAGCTTGCGCAAGCGGGTCAGCTCGTATTTCATGCAGAACAAGGAACACAGCGCCAAGGTACAGGTACTCGTGAGGCAGATCGCTGCGATCCGGCACATCGTCGTCGATACCGAAACGGACGCCCTGCTGCTCGAAAACTCGTTGATCAAGACCCTCCAGCCGCGCTACAACATCCTGCTCAAGGACGACAAGACCTATCCCTGGATCCGTCGTGCGCCGCGAACCGTTCCCGCGCGTACAGTCCACCCGCATCCTCAACCGCGACGGCTCCCAATATTTCGGTCCCTACGGCTCGGTAATGATGCAGCGCAGTATCCTGGAGTTTATCCGCGAGGTGATTCCCCTGCGAACCTGCTCGCTCAACCTTTCGCCGGCGGCTATCGCCAAAGGGCGCTATTCGGTCTGCCTGCAATACCACCTGGGCAACTGCAAGGGACCTTGCGTGGGAGCGCAAAGCGAAGAAGAATACGACGCACTGGTCGATATGACTGGTTTCGATTCTCAAAGGCGACCTGCGCCCCGTGCGTACCTATCTTGAAAAAGAGATGGAGGCAGCCGCCCGAAACCTGAAATTCGAAGTCGCACAACGCTACAAGACACGCCTCGACGCCCTGGACAACTATTCGAGCAAATCGGTGATCGTCAGCGCACGCATCGTGGACGTGGACGTCTTCTCCCTGCTGGTGGACGACGATGTGGCCTACTGCAATTTCCTGCGCATCCGCCACGGTTCGGTCGTGGGCGTCTATACGATACGGCTCACCACGGGCATCGACACCGATCCGGCCCAAATGCTGACCCTGGCCATCCAGCACATCGCCGAAACGATCGCCGGAACGCTGGCCAAAGAGGTCATCGTTCCCTACCTCCCCTCGGCCGCGCAACTTTTCGACGGAGTGACCTTCACCGTTCCCAAACGGGGCGAAAAACTCGATCTGCTGGAGTTCTCGCTCAAGAGCGCCCGTATCTATCGCGCCGAACAGCTCAAGAACCTCGAGATCAAGAATCCCGAGCGGCATACCGAACGCCTGATGGCCGCCATGCAAAAGGAGCTGCACCTGGACCGTCCGCCCCGCCACATCGAATGCTTCGACAACTCCAACCTGCAGGGGACCAACCCGGTAGCTTCATGCGTGGTATTCCGGGACGGCAAGCCTTCACGCAAGGAGTACCGCCATTTCAACATCAAAACCGTCATCGGTGCAGACGACTTCGCCTCGATGCGCGAGATCGTCTTCCGCCGTTACAGCCGCCTGATCGCCGAAGGAGCCGAACTGCCCGACCTGATTATCGTGGACGGCGGCAAAGGACAGCTCTCCAGCGCCTATGCCGTGCTGTGCGAACTGGGAATCGAAAAACAAGTCCCCATCGTAGGCCTGGCCAAGCGGATCGAAGAGATCTTCTTCCCCGGGGACCCGATGCCCTACTACTTGAGCCGTACGGGTGAACCGCTCAAAGTGGTGTGTCACATCCGCGACGAAGCCCATCGCTTCGGCATCACCTTCCACCGGCAGAAGCGAAGCAAAGGTTTCATTCACAGTGAACTGGAAAATATCGAAGGAGTCGGCCCGAAGACCATAGAGCTCCTGTTGCGCCATTTCCGTACGGTGGAGAAAATCCGCACGGCCCCTGCCGAAGAACTCTCGGCCCTCGTCGGACCGGCCAAGGCCGCCAGGCTCCTCGTCCACTTCGGCAGACAGTAAGGACGCAGAAAAATGCGAAAAAAATTTGGAGTTCCTCGATAAATCATTACTTTTGCAGAGCAAATCACCGATTTAGCAGCCCGGATGGCGGAATTGGTAGACGCGTTGGTCTCAAACACCAATGACAGCAATGTTGTGCCGGTTCGATCCCGGCTCCGGGTACTATTCAAAAAACCTCAAATGACTTATAAACAATCATTTGAGGTTTTTATTTGGTCTGATATGTCCGCATTTGTCCGCATTTTTTGTAAAGTTGAAAATTTTGTTTATTGAATATTGGATTTTAAACAAAACGGAGGCCGTATGAGCCTCCGTTTTTACGTCAAATGGGATTGTTCCACTAAAATAATATTCGTAGCTTGCAATGATTCGTAAGTAAATATAGTTTCTTTTCAACGATTCATCGCCGGTAGCTATCTATCAATAATAGTTGACGAATAAAATCTTGATTTTCCCCAATGTAAACGACACAGCAATACAACAGTAAGAAAGCCACACAGGACACTAAGGATAATGCTCCAAAGGTTCCATCCGCAGCACCATTGATATAAAATGTAGGTTATCAAACCGCCCCAAGCCAATGCTGCGAAAAAAATAAAAATTCCGGTAATTTTCTGAGTAGAGACAAAGCCTGGCGCATAACATTTTGATTTATTGCATCGAAAAATATTCTTAATACGTTTCCACAAACTCTCTTTCTGAGGACGTTCCGGTTGGGCAGTGTAAACATTAGGATATACATCTTTATTAAGTACCATTTCTATACCCTGTACCACTTTAATCCAGTGCTCGTTCCACTTACGGTACCCGAGCAAGGCTCCGTACCAACAAAGGGAGGCGATCCAACCGAGAACGGATATAATCAGGGGCAAGAACCACTCCTGCGATTCTGCAACTGCCGCAGGAGCTTTGCCGCAAACCGGTTTGCATGCGCAACATAGCGTTTCGATTTCGCTTTTCGGCCAGATCGAGTAAAGAGCGACGAATAAAGCGCCGACGAAGATGGCATAATAGTTCATCCAGATGTTGTAGCGGCCTACCTGAAACTGATAGCCTTCAATTGCTTTTTCATAAGCTGTAAATGTATTCATCTTTTGAGTATCGTTTTGGGAGTTCTCAATAAATGCATCGGGTGACAGTTGCTGTCCATTCGATGGTTGAGTGTTGGAATTTGTACACATAATTATTGATGTTAAAAAGCTAAAAATCAACTTCTTCAATTAAATCAACTTCCCAATCAGAATAATTTGCTGTACATCCGGTTGGAACAATCAAATGATTTGGATACGAGCCTCTATATCTGTAAGCATTATAGATGTCATACTGTCTTTTCCTGCTCCATCCCGGTTGTCTTTCGACGATTTCTCTTTTAATAAATCTCTTATCTGAAATCGTCGTTTCTTTCAGCCCAAATGATTTAATAGTAATCGTCGGCGGTAGTGAAGATTGGATATATATTTTGGAAAAAATAGCAGAATAATAAGTATCGTCGTATATAATACGATCATAGTAGTCCATATCGGGATCGGTGGAGAGCTTTTCTTTTTCTTGTATTATTTCTTCAGAATCAATGCTTTTTACAAATGCACAATCTCCAATTGATGTAATGTTTGGACCAAGAGATAAATACCCATCAATTTTAGAGCAACCGAAAAATGCACGAGCCCCAATTGATGTTATGGAATTAGGCAACTTAAGATTACCTGTAATGCTTGAAAGATTTTCAAAGGCAGACTCGCCAATAATATTAACCCCTTCAGCTATAGTGAGTTTAGAAAAATTACGGCAATCATAAAAACAGGCAAACGGTATATTTATACCACTATCAATCGTGAGATGTCTATTGAAGCCTACATTCCCACTAAATGCAGAAGCGCCTAATGACGTAACTGTTACAGGTATTGTTAGATCCCCTACCAATGATTGGTTCCCTCCAAAAGCAGACTCACCAATAGTTTGTAATCCATTGCCGAGTGTCAAGGTGCCGTTAAAAGTACATGATGTGAAACAGTAGTTGCCAATTGAGGTAGTGGCATCAGGAATTACAAGGTTCCCTGTAATAGATTTACACTGATAAAATGCATATTCTCCGATAGTCTGCACTGTTTCGGGAATGTATATCGAAGTGATTGCTGCTTGATAAAATGCACGATTTGGAATCGCAGTAAGACCAAGAGGCAATAAAACTGTCGAAATATTAGTATTAGCTAAGCAACTTGCCGGAATAGTCGTATTGTCGGTCTTTGAAAGATCAAGGGCTTTAAGATTTTTCATCGTTCTGATAAAGTCGAAGTCGAATGTGTTGATCTTGCCAGTAAGGGTCAATTCCTCGATGATGTCCTTATCCTCAGAATTGATAAGTTGATCGAGGGTTCCGGCCGTTGTAACATGAACGGTTTGTGAGGTTCCAGATTTTTGGGTGATAAGAATCGTTTCTGATGTTATACCGAGGTTATCGACCAACCGGATTGTCGAATAACGAACTGTAAGAGCCGAATTGGAGGCTACGGTAAATGTCAGGGTTTCATCACGCATAGCGGCACGGGTACGTGTATCAGCTACGGAAATCCACGATTTATCGGCTTCGGGTATTTCGACCGTATAGTCGATATTGGTCGAGAGATCGACAGTAACCGTACCGCCATTGTAACCGACCGTATAGGATTTGGTCGTTACAACGATAACTCCTTCGACAAAGTTGATCGAACGCATAATCGTCCGTTCCTTACCGTCGGTGACGAATATCAGCACCTCGCTCGGCAGAATCGTACTCGGAGTAGTGATTTCGATGGTTCCAGTTGCATTGTCCGTCTTTTTTACCACAGCCCGAAACCCGTCTTGTGCCAAAGCCTTGATAACGGTATTTTCATCAGCTCCTGTAATGGTATAACCGATCGAGTATGTTTTATCCGCCAATACCCGAATATCCTCGGTTTCGGAGAATGTGATAGACAGCGGATGATGTTTGGGCACGGAAATAACCGAATCATCCTGCAATTTGAAATGGATATAATCTTCATCTTGGGTAATTTCCTTGAAAATCGAAACGGCATCAGTTCCGTCAGTCCCATCTTCACCTGTGGCTTTGCCCAACTGTGTCCAGTTTGTTCCATTGTCATAGGAAATGTACCAATATCCCTCTCTGATTTCGAGTTTGGGAGTAATGCCGTCTTTACCGTTCGCTCCGTCCGTTCCATCTTCTCCATCTGAACCGTCTGCACCATCTTTTCCGTCTGTCCCCTCGGCTTTGATTTTATTACCACTATCATCCGTCAGCCACTTGCCGTCAAGCGTCCAGTAATAAACGCCGTCAGTATCCTGCTTTACGCTGATAACAGGAGTATGCCCGTCTTGTCCGTCAGCCCCGGGCTTGCCATCCGAACCATCTGTCCCGTTTTGGCCATCTTTACCATGATAAATAGTAATTGGATTACTTTTATTGAATCTGATCGTATAGCCTATTTCTATCCCATCTTGCATAACAGGGGTAATCTCTGTAATATAATCATTATTTTGCAGAGCAGTAACAATCGTTTGTAAAGACGAAATGTTGGTATTCATCTGATTACAGAGTGTTTTCAGAGCCTCGAATGCCGACCACGTGGGCAATTTGATCTGCGTACCGTTAGACAACGTAAAAATTACATAGTCGGTATTGGTTTCATAGTCAATATCCGTAAACATCGGATCACCGCTAATACCGTCCTCTCCATCTTTACCGTCTTCACCGGTGGCTTTACCGAGTTGTGTCCACGTGGACTCGTTGTCATAGGAAATGTACCAATAATCGTTTTCGATTTTGAATTTAGGGGTAATACCATCTTTGCCGTCCATGCCGGGCTTTCCGTCCTGCCCATCATTCCCGTCTTCTCCATTCGACCCGTCCGTACCATCCTTGCCATCGGTTCCCTCTGCTTTGATTTTATTGCCGCTATCGTCCGTCAGCCAGTCACCGTCGAGTGTCCAATAATAGCTCCCGTCAGTATCTTGCTTTACTCCGATAACGGGAGTATGTCCGTTCTTTCCGTCTTCACCGTCAACTCCGGGTTTCCCATCCTCTCCGTCAGTTCCGTTTTGTCCATCCTTACCATGATAAATGGTGATCGGATTACTTTTACTGAACGTTATCGTATAGCCAACCTCTTTCCCATTCTGCATGATGGGGGTCACGTTCGTAACATAGTCGTTCTTTTGTAATGCCGTTACAATAGTTTGTAACGATGAAATGTTGGTGTTCATCTGTTTGCAGAGCTCTTCCAATTTGGCCACCCGATTTTCCAAATTATCTACGCGCCCGGTCAATGCCGAATCGTCATACTCATCGCTACAACTTGCAAACAGCAATGTAGCAATATACAACACCGATAGAATTTTTTTCATAGTAATTATTATTTGAATTGATTGAATATTCAAATTGTAATTACCATCCGGCCCCTCAATGGTGAATAATCAAAAAGAAAGTGTGGAACTGCAATATATGTTTTGATATGTGTTCGGGAAACTCGAAAATGAAAACAAAAGCATAATAACTGTAAATGTAACCGCTAATATACAGTGTTTTATGTGGTATCAGATTCGGGATTGACATCTTAATTTGTTTTAATCCGTTTCAAGTTTCTTCGGGATATATGGGAACATATACGGGAATTATTGTACCTTTGCAGAGTAATTCAAAAAACACTGCCGATGAAAGTTTCCGTATATCTGAAAAAGAGCGATTCCTCGACCTCGAACATCTGTTTCCGGGTCAGGGAGAAGAACGTGGATATAAAGGTCGTCTCTCCCCTTGCCGTATATGACAAGTATTGGGATTCCGATACCCTCAGTTACAAGCGCACTGCAGCTGTTCCTGCCACCGAGCAGAAACGGCTGCCCAGACAGATTGCGGCCATCATCGAGCATGTTGAAAAGACCTTCTCGGACAAGGCAGACAGCAAATGGCTGAAACAGGCCATCGAGGATGTGCTGTACCCTGCCCGCGCCTTCGAACGCAACCATCCGAACTTGCTCCGCCGCATCCATGAATATCTAGTAAAGTTTGACGGTGCGGACAGGACGAAGGAGCATATCATCCGTTTCGAGCGCAAGATGTCACGTTACCATGACTATCAAAGGGAGATATTGGGTAACACAGACTTCATGCTCTTTGTGGAGACGGTCACACTGGAACAGATGAACGATTTCCGGGATTATGTCGTAAATGAACATCTGTTGCAACAGGAGCATCCCGGCTTCTATGCCTCACGCCTGCTTGTCAAACGCAAGCCCAAGCCGCTTTCAGGCACTACCGTCATCAACATCATGAACCTCTTCTGTACCTTTCTGCACTGGTGCAAGAAGATGAAGTATTCCGACAACGAGGTCTATGCGCTCTACGGCTGCAAGGAGCCGACCTACGGTGATCCCTTCTACCTTACATCCGAAGAGAGGAATATTCTTTATAATGCAGACTTGAGTGACTGCCCGAAGTTGTCCATCATCCGGGACATATTCGTGTTCCACTGTTATGTAGGCTGCCGTGTCGGAGACCTTTACCGGCTGACAAGGGACAACATCAAGGACGGTTTCCTAGAGTATATGCCGCAGAAGACGAAGAAGTGTCAGGCGAAGACCGTCAGAGTACCCCTGCACGAGAAAGCATTGAAGATACTGGAACACTACGATAAGAATGCAGACAGGCTGCTTCCGTTCAAAACGGTGCATACCTATAACTTGAGTATACGGGAACTGCTGAAACATTGCGGCATAGACCGGATGGTGACCATCCTTGACACGCACGGCTACAACACCGTGCAGAGACCTTTGTACGAGGTGGCCAGCAGCCATACGGCACGCAAGACATTCGTAGGCAATCTGTACAAACAAGTTCCCGACCCGAACCTGATAGCTTCCCTATCGGGACACGTGGAGGGAAGCAGGGCGTTCAGACGTTATCGAACGATTGATGATGACATGAAACGCAAAATGGTAGAGATGATAAACTAAGGAGGACATATATATGAAAGTGACGGCATTCATCAGAAAAACATCGGCCAAGAACAACGTGACGAATCTGGCACGTGTCTATTTCCGTGTCCGGGACATCGGCGGAGTGGACATCAAGGCGGCAAGCGAGCTTTCCATCAACCCCAACCACTGGAGCGCGGAGAAACAGGGCTACAAGCCCCGTGTGGCATTGGTCTCGGAGGAAAAGCGGATGAACTTCGACCGGGACATCCAGCAGATTACGCACCTTATCACCAAGGAATACCACCGCGGTGTGGACGGCAACTGGCTCAAGGGGCTGATAGAGGAATACCACCATCCCAACATCAACGCGAGGGGCGGCAACAAGGCAGACGAATACCTGCTGTCGTTCCAGATTAAGAAATACATGGACGAAACACCTCTTGCCGATGAAAGTTGGAAACACCACCGTGACAATCTGAAAAAGGTGCTGCGCTACGAGCGTTTCCGCCATGAAGTCATGCACCAGCGAGGATTTCACCTTTGCATTGATTCCATTACCGCTGACGACATCCGTGACTTCAAGTTCTGGATGCAGGAGGAGTATAGGTACGTGGAAATGTACCCTGTATTCTATAAAGACGAATTGCCTCGTGATGTGACCCAACAACGTTCCGAGAACAGCATGTCAGGAAGCCTCTACCGCATCCGTACCGTCATCAAGTGGTGCATCAAGCGCGGACTGACAAGGAACAATCCGTTTGACCAGTACCAGATTACACAACCCATGTATGGCGACCCGTTCTACCTTACCCTTGAAGAGAGAGACAAGGTGTATTATGCCGATTTGAGCGGAATGGGTGCCACCTATCCGGTCTATCGTGACATATTTATGTTCCAGTGCCTTATCGGTTGTCGTGTTAGCGATTTGAACAAGTTGACCAAGGCGAACATCGTTGACGGCTGTGTGGAGTACATTCCGCAGAAGACCAAACTGGAACACGCGGGCACGGTACGGGTACCGCTCAACCAGAAAGCATTGGATATATTAGAACGTTACAAGGAACTGGAAGATGCGCTGCTTCCAAGGTTCTCGCATTTCGGTTACAACAAGAAGATAAAGGAAATCCTCAAGTATGTGGGCATCGACCGCATGGTCAGAGTCCTCGACCCGAAGACACGTGAGGATGTGGCAAGACCTTTATATGAAGTGGCAACCACCCACACGGCACGGAAGACCTTTATAGGCAACCTCTACAAACAGGTCAAAGACCCGAACCTGATTGCCTCCATGTCGGGACATTCCGAAGGTAGCCGCGCTTTCGCCCGATACCGCAAGATTGACGACGAGATGAAGAAGGAACTGGTCAACCTGTTGGATTGATTTGGCCGTTTCCTCATTCTATCCCCTTTATATTTAACCCGATAATACAGCATGAATATGGATGAACAACAACTGACCTACGAACAGTTCAAGGAGGACATTCTCCGGTGGAAGAACACGCACAGGGAGGAATACGTCCGTTTCGCACGTCTGATGACAAACGGTGACGAGAAGCAGTACCTTGCCATCTGCCGGGCCATATTCAGACAACTGCCCAAAATCAAAACTGAATGGGAACTGTGCTGGAACGATGACAGTGCGGAGAATTTTGCAAATATAGACCTGCAGTTCAAGGAGAATGCAGTGCCCGGACAGATAGTTGAGCTGTACAGGAAACAGAGGGAAGAGAGTTCCCCTCTGCCTGATACACCTCCTACCACACTTTGGGGCAGAATGAAATCCCTTTTTTAGCGGCAAGTCCAAAGATCCGGGTATAACCCTGTCGGCACCGCTTGTGTTGAGCTGGCTGTATTACGGCAAGAGCTTCGAGGCAATGGTCGGCATGGTAGACAGGCAGATGAAGAACCCGAAAGCAGACAAGGCGGACAAAATGAGCTGTTCTTTTGTCATCAGACAGATTATAGATGTGTCCATCAAGAGCGGTTTCCGTACCCAGACCGACTGGGACAGGTACTTTTCCATGAACGAAGCCATTGAAAAGGGCGATGTCGGAGAGTGGGCGTTACAGTCCGTGACAGAGGAAATGGACAGCGGAACAGAGGAAGGACATAATACAGGAACAGGGCAAACATCTGACAATACCCAGACTGTTGATGATGCGCAAAAAACACGCGGACGCCGGAAAGCGAAAGTACAGCCACTTGTAGATTATCTTGATTGTAACGACAAAGATGCTGTTATCGGAGTTATCCGGAAATTCATCTCCAAATATGATACGGCAACAGAGCAGGCTCTGACCTATTATGCCCTGAATGAGCTTGGGCTGTTAACCAACATGGGTAGCGCAAAAGAATTTGCAGCAGCTCTTACCTGTCAGTTTGAAGACATGGGCGGTATAAAAAGCGAAAGCTCCTATCGGCAGGCCATCCACACGCTGACGACAACGCAACACGTCGCAAAAGACGGAGTGAACAAAATGTGCGTGATGATTAATGGCGACATTTGCCAGACCCTGCTGGACGAACTCAAAACCGACCTTATGGAAACTCTTCCCAACCCGGACGAATCAGGTGAAACTGGGTAAAATAAGGTTGTTTGGAGTTGTCAGAATTGTCTTTTCTGTCATGACAAATATGCCAACTTATATTCTTTCAACCACTTTCAATTCCGATATACCTTTGCACCGTCAATCCTTTTCCCGAGGGTCGACGGTGCTTCTCTTTTATAAGCCATCGGAAGCGGGGCATCAGGGAACTTTTGAAGATGGTCGTCAAAAACTTCAAAAGCTGATAGTTATGATTACGATTGAAAGTCTAGTCGAACAGGGAGCGAACGTGAAACTGGAAGTCACTCCCACAGACCTTAAAATGTTTGCGGAATCCATCGTGCAGCGTACCATCATGGCGCAGCAGGAAGAACACAAGGCAGCCATGCAGCGTGAAGCGGAAGAGGGCTGGCTGAACACAAGGCAGGTCCGTGAGTTGCTGAACGTGTGCGAGGGTACGCTCAACCTGTGGGCGAAGCGCGGTTATCTTGTCCCCGTCAAGGTCGGCAACAAGAACATGTATGCCAAGTCCGATGTGCATCGTGTACAGACGGGAGGCAAGTCTGAGAGTGTAACATCCTATTGCAAGAAGAGAAATGGCTGAGATGAAGAACACCCGGCTTGAACTATGTAACAGAATCCGTATGGAAGCGGAGCATACCGAAGATACGGGATTCCCCTTGGATGTGTTTCCCCAGAATGTGCAGTCAATCATACTCGATATGACCAAATACGAGAACTACAAGATTGAGTTCATCGCAACGTCCATGCTGTCGGCTGTGTCTGCGGCCTTGGGCGGCACATACCGCATCCGCATAAAAGGCGACTGGCAGAGCAACGGTACATTGTATGTCATTCTGATAGGCAGACCCGGACTGGGCAAGACCCCACCGTTGGAGGCGGCATTCCGTCCTATCCGAAAACATGACTATGCCCTGTTCAAGGCGTATGAAGCAGAAATGGAAGCATGGAAAGCGGCAGGAGAAAACGGAAGGAAACCAGTTCTGAAACGTACCATCGTTTCCGACTTCACTCCCGAATCGCTTATGCTGACCCATAATAACAATCCGAGAAGTGTGGTCATTCTGGTGGACGAGATAATGGGCATGTTCAATTCTGTCAACCGCTACACGAACGGGCAGCTCATAGAACAGCTGCTTACCGCATGGAGTGGCGGGGCTTTGGACGTGACAAGGGTAAGTAATACTATTCCTGTTCATATAGAACATCCGTGTATCAACATCATCGGGGGTACACAGACCAAGCGTGTGCATGAACTTCTCAGGAAAGGGTTCGAGGAAAACGGACTGCTTGACCGCATCCTGTTCGTATTGCCCAAATCCCCCGAAATATCGCCATGGATAAACCGGGACGATGACGGAGAAATGACATCTTTGGCCGCTGCACGCTGGGAGCGTATATTGGACAAGGTGTTTGCCTTGGAATATGATACAGAAGCGGAAGAGAGAATGCCTCGTGTACTGTCTATGGACAGGGAGGCCAAGGAATACTTCTTCTCTTGGTGGAACAGGAAAGTGGAGCGTATCAATCGGATAGAGGATGATGTCGAGGTGGACAGCCGGGAGATGAAACACCCGGTACACGTGGCACGGCTGGCTCTGATAATCCAAGTCCTGCGTTATGCTTCCGATGAAAGCCATCTTCAGTTTGTGGATACGGTATCAGTTAAAGCCGCCATACGTCTGAATGACTATTTCGAGGATTCATATGTCCGCATCCGTTCCTTTATGGCGAACGACACCTGTGAAGAGCCACCGAAGGTGTTGCTGTCGTTGCTGCCTGATACTTTTGATACAAAGACGGCCATTGCCATAGGCAAAGAGCTACAGGGTATCAGCGAGCGTACTGTGATGAACTATCTGAAGGAGCTATGTCACAGCCGGCTTCTTCGGAAAGCCAAGGCCGGGCATTATGAGAAAATCGTGTATGAATCCGGCAAATATTCCATGAATGAAAATGAATAACCAACCAAAGACTGCAAGGAAATACTCCCTGTTGCAGCTTGCAGTTTTTTCAGTCTTGCAGTTTCGGGGCATTGAAAGCGGAGAATCCCTGCAAAACTGCAAGGACTGCAGACTGCAAATGGCCTTTCGGCTTGCAGAAATCAAAAAGACAGAGCTATGAGTGAATACAGATTCCATCTCCAGAAATACAGGCCGGGTAGCAAGACCGTCTGTCCCGGATGCGGCAGGAAAGGCTGTTTTACCCGATACATTGACGAGGAAGGGCTGGTTTCGTTTCCTGACAATGTGGGCAAGTGCGACCACATCAACAGTTGTGGCTATCATTATACCCCCAAAGAATATTTTAATGACAACCTCGCTGTCAAGGAAAATTTGACCGGGCAAGACAGATATGGCAATGTTATACCAACGGTT